>Ga0115844_100203_pt1 | contig 15185 bp, 12 predicted proteins | sample InSIn1gowninarea_FD_83858 | JGI IMG/M metagenome (GOLD analysis project Ga0115844, IMG submission 83858) | reverse complement strand
TATAAGGATTTTTTTAAAGGTTATAAACTTTGGAACCCAAAGACAAGGAAGGTTGTGTATAGATGAGATGTGGTGTCTAGAGAGGTGAAAGATGTTACTAAGCATGAATTCACACCAAAGGAATCTGAGAATATAGAGTTTGAGTTAAAGGAGGAAGAATCATACTCTACAACATAAGAGGAATCAGAAGATGAAGAGCCACAAACTCCAACTATGAGAAGATTAATTTGAGAAAGAAGGCAGCCAGAAAGGTATAGTCCATCTGTTTTCTATTCAAATTTCATTTTATCTATTATTGATGATGATCCCAAAATTGTCAAGGAGGCAGTAGATTCAAAGGCTAGCAAACTTTGGAAAGAGACCATGGTTGATGAAATGGCATCTTTGGACAAAAATGAGGCTTGGGATCTAGTGGAGTTGACGTCTGGAAGGAAACCCATTGGAATCAAATGGATGTTTAAGAAGAAAATGAATGCAAAAGGAAAGATGGAGAAATACAAAGCTCCGTTGGTAGAAAAAGGTTATTCCCAGGTGTTGGGAATTGATTTTGGTGATATCTTTTCTCCTGTTGCCAAGGTATCTTTTATTAGATTACTTTTATTTTTTGTTGTTGCTTTTGATTTTGAGGTAGAATAGATGGATGTGAAGATAGCATTTCTTCACAGGGATCTAGAAGAAGAGATCTACATGAAACAACTTGAAGGCTTTGCGGTGAAGGGTAAGAAAGAACTGATATGCAGGTTAAAAAAGTCTTTGTATGGGTTAAAATAGTCACCAAGGATGTGGTATCATAAATTTCATACATTTATACGGGGACTTGGCTTCACTAGAAGCAAAGCAGATCATTGTGTGTATTTGAAATCAATTGGTGACCATGTTATTTATTTTGTCTTATATGTGGATGATATGTTGTTAATTGGAAATAACAAAGAAAATATCCAGGATTTGAAGACCCAACTATCCTCCAAATTTCACATGAAATATATTGGTGTTGCAAACTATATTTTGGGCATGGAAATTAAATGAGATTGGGCAAAGAGGAAGCTTTGGTTAAACCAGAGGAATTATGTCAAGACAATAATGCAGAGGTTTAATATTCAGGATAGTTAATCAGTGAAGTTTCCTATTCCTGTAGGTGCAAAATTATCTTTTGAACAGTGTCCCAAGGCACAAGAAGAGGAAGAGGACATGTCCCATGTTCCATATGAAAGTGCAGTCGGTAGCCTGATGTATGTAATGGTCTGTACTAGACTAGACATTGCACATGCAGTGGGAGTATATAGTTCGTTTATGTCAAAACCTGGGAAGGATCATTGGACAGTAGTGAAGCGATTTTTCAGGTATTTGCGTGGCATTAGTGATTATGGTTTGTGCTACCAAGGAAGACTAGGATTGGACAGATTTTTGGACACCTATGTATTTGTTGATGCAGACTATGTTGGAGATCTAGATCATAGAAGATCTACAAGTGGGTATGTGTTTAACCTATTTGGAGTTGCAATTAGTTGGATGAGCAAGAGACAATCTTTTGTGGCACTTTCAACTATAGACGCAGGATACATGGCAGCTACTCATGCAAGCAAGGAAGCAATTTGGTTGCAGAGATTGTGTTCAAGTATAGGGTTAGTACATCGAGCTATAAGGATAGACTGTGACATCCAAAGTGTAATTTTCTTGGAAAAGAACCTTGTTTATCATTTAATGACGAAGCACATTTATGTTTAGTATCACTTTGTGAGGGATATGGTTGAGGACAAAAATATGTTGCCGATAAAGGTAGACACTTTGAAGAATACTATAGATGCATTGACGTACTGAGAATTTTTCTTAGTGTAGAGAAAAAATGGGCATTGTAGGGTTGGACCAATGAATAAGCTCTCCTGTGACCCCCTGTGTGGAAAGAAAACAACAAGTTGGATAATTTTGGGTGTGTGTTATATTCTTTCCACGACTAACCCCACGCGCAAAGCCAGGGGGTTAGAGGAGGGCAGCTAGAGTTTCCTTCATTGCATTGAGCATAACAGGGGGGTCACAGGGGGTTAAGAGGGGGGCAGGAGCCCCCCTGCACGAGGTCCAGGGTAGCGCCCAGGATTTTTTTTTTGGACCCTATATTAGGTGGGCGGACCTACCTATGGTTTTATGTATGGATTTCGCACATGGTTTTGGGCATGATGGTTTTGTGCCCATGGTATTTTATAGATCCGGTCAAGGGAACTATGGTTATGTTCTAATCCATGGTTAATGGATTAGGGTTTATGGATGCTTCGACGTGTATATATATGTATTGTAATATTGAAAATAATAAAAAATGAAAAATAAATCTGTAGTCCCAGTTTTGGGATCTAAGGGAAATATTTGTGTATTTGTTTTATATTTCTTGCCATTGTATATTTTATGTTTTTAGAATTCATTTGCAAGTAATTTATATGTAGGGTTAAAACTTACAATGATCACAACATAATTACTAATGTTCATAAGGTCAAGTTTAAGAGAACTTCCTTTATCTACACAATGCATGCATGACATTGAGAACAATAATTCCCAACATAGCGAAGGCATTTGATACCTCAATTCCATTTACTTTGCCTTTCCAAATTACTTGACATAAATGTCCTACCACTATCTATTTATCCCCGTGGACCTAACCAATTTAACTGCCTGTCATATTCTTTCCTTCAACTACCCTTATACATGCATCAGGCTTCATCCAGATCTTACATTACCTTTTGGGTTTCATTCAACTCTCCCCGAGCTCCATTAACTTTCCTCTTTCCCCAACCAAATCCCAAGACCCTCAAAACATAAAAGGAAAGAATAATAAGTAAACAAGAAGAAAACCATGAAAACCCAACAACAATACGACACCATAAACAAATTGTCATGACCATGCACCAGATGCAATCAAAACCACTAATTAAGTGAAAACAAATCACAAAATAGCAAAAGCAAAAAACTAGCAACTGACACCATGACTCAACCCCATGGTTCCTATTTCTTCCAAAGGAAATCTCAATCTGAGACTCCTTCAAGATTTGTGGCAATGTCTTTTTCTATGTAACTCCTTGCATCATACTATCATAAACACACAACTATCAGTGCATAAATAAATATAATAATATATCAATTACCTTACCTTATTATATCGAGCACACTACCCTGCAACTGAACACATGCATGTACCATCTCCCAAGGGACTCCTATTCCCTTGATGAGTCTAGCTATGATTAGAAACCCATTATTATGCCTACATCTGAGCAACCATCTTCCATATAATTTTCTCGGCCCCAAAGTGCTTCCACACACTTTAACTTGCTCTATCACTCGATCTCAGAGCATGAGCTCCTTCTGTTGCAAGATGCATTGAGGATCTTCCTAGAACTTTCCCTCTAGCTCCATCTTCCATCTCAAGAATGCATGCCTGATGATTTTCCTGCCTATTATCAATTGTTGCATAGATTTGGGGAATGCTCTGACCTACATCCCCAACTGTCTATGTCTTCTACGCACTCTGATACAAAAGGAAATCCTTCCTGTGATGATCTCCATCACAGGTTCAACACCACAACAATTATGCATCTTCTGACATCAAACTCATCCCAAATCACCTCCTCGTCTCTTATTCATTTGACATGCTTAACACCTTCCAACCAGATGTCTATTTTTCCCTGATACTGAAGGTACCTATCTTGGCATTCATGTACTATACTGGAAAATATCCCTTCTCGCTCCTCCTATAAATATGTTGGTGGTAATGGTGATGATGTCTCTCATAATCGGAGCTAGAATGAAATCCATAAGCATTACCCCTCTTGTTAGGTGTATCCAAAGATATAACACCTCTGGTTGTATCATCGCTATCCAACCTATGTATTCTAAGAGGCCTGTAGCCATATGTGCCATTTGTTCTTTCCTCCTATCCATGATTGATCCTCAGTTGTCCCTTCTTCTGCAAATTTGATAGGCTTTGAAGGATGACCACATTAACTTCTTCTTGTTTTTCCTGAACTCTAGCATGTATTTCTTGCAACATACCATGTTAGATAAACCAAATATAGACATAATCAGAATCATACCTTAGTGTATTTCAAGAGAGGCTATCTTGTCTGCACAATCAATCTAGATTAGCGCGATATAACTTCACAAGCACATAAGCCCGTACATAAATAAGGTCATGATTTTCATAGTAGTAACTAACTAACATGCTCGCATGATAAACTCATAAACAACTAACATGCATACATAACAATCACATTTGCACAGTTCAGTTTAGATTAGTACGACATGACATCGCAAGTATATCAACTCTTACATGAATATAATAACTATAGCCATCTGCACAGGCCAATCCAAAATAGCATGATACATAATAATATCAAGAACTTAACCACAATGACAATAATCATCATGCATATGACCGCAATGCATATAACAACAAGTTAGTTGACACGCATTATTATATGATGCATGTGCATATGACCGCACTAATCAACTAGCATATCTCAAGCATGTAACCACAATAACGATAGAATGATAGGCATTCATATAACAACAATAAATCATCGTACTTGCATGCCAAACATATAAACCTATGTGGCAATCTATTTTACACCGAGGTTCAGTGTTGCAACCTCGCTCTAATACCACTCTATAACACCTCCTCACACATTTACCCAAATTCACAAGCTCGTTAGGGTAAACATGAGACTAGTGTCACTATGACATGACACAACCTCCAAGTTCCAGTGAAGGAAGTGGGACCTACAAACTGAACACTTACTGACATCCTAAAGGAACTACAAATCACTCAAAAGTTGAACAACCACCCTAGGTGATCAATCTCTAAGTTGGAACCCTTTTTCTCTGATCTAGCTCCATAATCACACCCTTGACATTGTATCCATGCGGTTGGAAGCCTGTAACCACACTCACAGGCTTTCTTCCATGCGGTTATGACCCATTCCTCCAATTATGAGCATGTGGTTTTGGGATCTGTGCACCTTTTCAAGCTAGCCTCCATACCACTACCCAGAATTGCATGTAACTTTCTAGAATGAAATCAAAGGTGAAGACAAAGTCAACCATTCAAAAATAAAGCAAGAACTTGACCGAAAGGTGCCTAATCCATGACATACATTTCAATAAACATATGGAAAACATGTAAGCTACATGTCATGAATGCATATTTGATCATAAACCGATAGTCTTCATCTAAGAATCACCAAGAAGGCTCTATGCCCTCTCTAGTAATCTGCAATAGCAATTGTTAGCCCATGCATTCATCAACCATTCAATAACTCATCAAAGCATGTCAAGAACCATAGAATACATCATATAACCAGCAAATAACCAGAGTAGAAACCATGGCAAACCAGTCATAATGTCAACATGATAACCAATACAAGTGCTCATAGATCACAATAGGAAAATAACTCTTTTTAACATATGAAAATGCCAACCAAATCAAGGACTTTCACATACCACCTAACCATAGATTGGACTGAACCAAATCTCTCTTTCATCCAATCACCCCTGTGTCATATTCCAAGCATGAATGTGGGATATCATGGAATAAACCACGATGAAACCAACCAGGACTTCTAGAGGCCAAACCACCTCAACCCTCAACCAGATTGATTCCACCTCTACTGTTCAAAAATCACTAACATCAACCAGATCAGTCTCTACCCAAGTTATCCAGGGCTCTAGGAACTAGTAACTCAACCCACAGCCTTCCAAGGCTCCAAAGTGTTTGTTCCAACCGCGGCACCAAGGACTAGCAACACAACCCACAAAGGGCTTCAGAGCGTTTGTCCTAACCTACAGCTCCATGAACTAGTAACTCAACCCAATTGTTCTAGGGATTCCAGATCACTTATTCCAACCTGCAACCATCATGAACCTAAGCACCAATAAAAAACAACTGGAAAACCCACAACACCATGGTTATCCAGAAAATTGAAAACTAAGGCTGAAAACACTATCAATCCAGGCAAATCCCCATGCCAATGACACCAACCATAAACCATAAACCAATGCATGTACCATGCATTCAAATATGGGCATGCTAAATCACATATGCACATCGTTACCTACTATCCACAGCTAATCTTTGTCCTTACTCGTAGTTGTCCAAGCTTCCTCTTGCACTACCTTTCTTTCCTTGCCTTCTTGTCCAAGTGATCATTCCTTCTCCTTAGTTGGTCTTTGATCAAATAATGAAAAAGTAATTGTCAATCGATTCTGAGGTGCCTTTTTATCATTGATACCTTTATTTTCTTCATTTTCCTATATTTTTCCTCTAGTTTCCGTTACAGTTATATTTGTGTCTCTTCACCTTCCTTTTCTCCTATTTTCCTTTATTTTCATAGTTAAATGTCATTTATTGCCTCTTTGACTTTGCTAATGCCCTTGCCAATTTCCATAGCCATTAATAAACTGAAAGTGATTCCCATTATGATATTTTTCCCACCATTCAGCTTGGAATATGTGTCCCATGACCTTCATCTTATTTTATTTACATGGAAAATCAAGTCAGGGCTATTACAATTTTCATGTACTTGTGGAATTCAACATATATATCTCAAAAGTGTGTGAATCCAGTCTCACAGGAGAGTTGAACATGTGCCCACTTATGGGAAATGATGACTTCAAATAGCAATATAGCATTCCCTCAATAATGGTTTATTGCCCTAACACCTTTATTCATTAATATTAAGCATACTTAAATTAGCAACTAGGTCATCCCCATTATTTCCTACTTGACTATTCCTTTATTTCTCATCATTCCCAACTTATACATTAAGAAGAAGGTTGAACGCAACACCGAGGAGATTATTTGCATATGAGGGTTGAAACCTATATTTCCAAACAAGAGACTAAGAGGTCTAATCAATCAAGTTTAATAAATTCAAGGTAATCATAATCCTCTCCCTCTATAATGGAAAGAGAGAAAGTATACACATCCCCGTGATTTTGAAATGTGTCGCTTTGGAAGGTGCTAATGTTTAGGTCATGTCACAACAAACTATAATCTGATATATAAGAGGTACATCCCACATTCATCATGGAGTAAAATACCCTTGTAATCATTTATTCTATATAGAAATGAAATTAAATTATCGTACATGTATTACTAACATGTAATTCCTCCGTATAGGAAAATTTGTAGGGATTGATATTCATGGGTGGGCTAATTTTCTATGCTTTTTCTAAAACAATATTTTCTCGCTTCCATTTTATTTATAAAAATGATTCTTTAAATTTTTATAGGAAAATATTAATTTACCTTGAAAATCACCAAAAATTTACAAAGACTATATAAAATCATTAGAAATTTAAATATTGTTACAACAATATCCCCAAACAATTTATAGTTTGCATGTTAGGGACTAGTAACATTCACTTAGGTTTTTAAACTTAAGGAATATCAATTTCCATCCTTAAAATTTTCCTCGTCTCCATATCTCTTAGTATATAATAGAGGCTAGGGAGTCCCATGAAACATTATACAACACAATATATAGTGATAAAGTCTTATCATTATGGAAAGGTGAAGTATTTTTGGCGGTGATCTATGTAAGGTTGGAGATTTCTGAAGATAATAAAGATGTTATTACCATCTAGTGGATATTTTCCCAATTGGGGTTTTTCCAAGTAAATCTAGTGCGTTATTTCTTTTGTCTCTTGTCTTTTGTCTCCATTCTTTTATTGATTAATTGTTGTTATTTTATACATAAGAGGATAGATTAGTAACACTTTCTATCTATTTTATATTTTTATATGAATATTTCGTATTCTAACATTGTAATAGAGTTAGTATTTTCTACCTCCTTCCATAATTTTTTCATAACATAATTTTGTTCAAATTGTTGAGCACTTATTATTTTCTAATTATGTTTTCAAATCTAGTAGCTATTAAAGATTATCTTTAGATTGGAGCATTTTCAATACAAGATTGTATTTTTATTTTTTTTACTTCATTTTTGCCTTCGAAATAGTGAAATCTACTAGGATCAACTATTGATTTATTTAATTTGGCTTTGGTTCACCCATTTTTTTAATTAGTTTGCCTAACCTCGCACTACTAATTTCTTTTTCTTTTTTTCTAGCCTAAAGTTTTTTTTTTTTTTGGCACTTTTTAAGTTTGGTGTGTACAAGGCCTAATTTTTTTTACCAAGACTAATTGTTTTTCTAAAGCTAATATCTTTTGTTGCAAGAGTACATTTTTGGTGAATTTTTTCTTTTCAAGTGTGATTTTCCACAATCTACCTACTGGGGACCTTCACTCATCTATCCATGCATCGTATCGCCTATACAAATTCATACAACCTCGTAGGGTAGGTTTGCTCCAAAAAAAAGTCATGGTCAGCTTCAATTTTGATTTTTTGTACATGGTATTTTTTGGGTGGCAACTTCATCTATATGGATGTGTTTTATAACTTGAATATTATTGGTTTTACTTAACCTGAATATTCTGACATCAGTTTTATTTTATCAATTAGGGTTGCTACTAGCCTGGCCTCCATGCAGTTCCCACAAGAATCGATATAAGTGAGCAATCATTGTCTTTGATCTAAGCATGGTACATTCTATTGTAGACTCAAGGCTCGGGATTCTGGTTTCATACTAGTGTTTTAATATTGGGTCAACAATGCTCTCCTTATTTGCTCCCATGTAGTTAACAACACGAAACAACTTATTCCATGATTTTTAGTCAACACAAAGGGGTTCAATTGATTCCAATTTATTCCAGTTTATTCCATAGCCAACACGAAGGGGGTTCCATCACTGCACAAGGTTTCTTTCTTAGAACTCGTAGCCAACATAGATAGGTTTAATCATCGCACAAGGTTTGTTGTTTAAGAATTGTGACACTATGTTAATGTATATAATATTAAGATATAAATAGAGTATTAAAATTTAATAATATGGGATGTATTAATATGTATCTCATACTAATAATGTCTTAATGCTTTATTAATATATTAATAGAGTATTAAAATTTATTAATATGAGATATTTTTTTCCACATTAAAAAGTTTGCAACTTCCATTATGTGAAAATAAAGAGGTTACATATGTATATGTCAAAGCATTTATGTGGCCTTTTTCCCGATCTTATGATAGTTCAATGTTAGAAAAAAATATCATTGTTGTTTGTGACTAGCACCTATATCACAAAAAAGGTGTTTAAAACTGACACCTCAAACTAAAGTAGTTATACTAAAAAAATTCCCATGTAAAGTGAGCCCCCAAAAATTGTTTTGTTAGTCCCTTATGGGACTTTGTCTTCTTCATGTACAACATTGATTTAAGAATATTGTAAAATCATTCCATTTGTATAAACAAACTATAAAAGAACAACAAACAAAATCTCTTCTCAATAGGTGGAAAGAAGTGCTCAAAAAGGATGCATAGATGTAGAGATTGAAAAGTAGTATATCAAAAAGGATGTGTCGCTTGTCTCAATCAAACCCAAGGGTTAAAAAAAATTGTTTTGCAACCTGCCTAATCTTCAGTGAGTTTGCATGTTCCTTTGTCCATATCAAGGCCATTTTTTGAGAGCATGTCTACTTATTCATTTCGGTGCCTATAAATATGATCATAAGAGATAAGTGAGAAATGAGAAACTCTACTTTGTACTTTGTCCATGAAAGGTTGTAGTGTAAATGTTTGAAGGTTTACTTTTTATACATCCATTGAATGATTACCTATTAATCTCCATAGATATGAATGGTGCAAACATTTTTTGAGATGGCTAAAAGAATTAAGGTGTAAAGAGAAGAAAATTTCAACCATGTTGTTTGAGGGGGGGCTAATATTGGTAGAAAATGAGAGAGGATGGGAGCGATACAGATGAAGAACACCCCTAGGTCCACCAACAGAAGGGGAGCCTTGGGCAACACCATGGAAAAATCCCATGGACAATCAATTTGGATTTCAATATGGGCAGATGAAGAAGGGATATTAGAGGATAAGGAGGAGGGGAACATGGTTGAGATTGTAAGGCTTTGAGAGGAGACTTTAATAGAAAATGGTATTAGGTGTGGAGCCTGATTATATTCTTGATTTAGAGGTATCATTTAAGGCACGTTGGATCCTAGTTCCTAACAAGGTGGCAACACCACCCGTATAATCATCATTGCCATGATCCCCAAAGCAAAAAATAGATGAAAAATTTCCTTCTAAAATATTGTAATTTCATAGTCAATTTGGGTCATTCATTAGACGAAAGATATGGCAGTAGAAGTTATGCTAATTTAGGGATTTTTTCCCTAGAAGGAAACCCTCAGTTTATATGAGGAAATTGTATTTTGGTTGTGTATTATTATTATGTGCGAGAAAGAGAGAGGAGATTTTGTGAAAGCGAAAAGGAAATTACAGTGGATTTATTGTAGGTTGCATCTCTTTATTTTGTTGGATAATATAAAGGAAGGACTTGTTGTTTCTCCGTGGACGTGGCCCAAATTGGGTGAAGCACGTATATTTGTGTCTCTCTTGTTTTTTGTGTTTTTGGGTAAATGTGTGAGGAGGTGTTATAGAGTGGTATTAGAGCGAGGTTGCAACACTGAACCTCGGTGTAAAATAGATTGCCACATAGGTTTATATGTTTGGCATGCAAGTACGATGATTTATTGTTGTTATATGAATGCCTATCATTCTATCGTTATTGTGGTTACATGCTTGAGATATGCTAGTTGATTAGTGCGGTCATATGCACATGCATCATATAATAATGCGTGTCAACTAACTTGTTGTTATATGCATTGCGGTCATATGCATGATGATTATTGTCATTGTGGTTAAGTTCTTGATATTATTATGTATCATGCTATTTTGGATTGGCCTGTGCAGATGGCTATAGTTATTATATTCATGTAAGAGTTGATATACTTGCGATGTCATGTCGTACTAATCTAAACTGAACTGTGCAAATGTGATTGTTATGTATGCATGTTAGTTGTTTATGAGTTTATCATGCGAGCATGTTAGTTAGTTACTACTATGAAAATCATGACCTTATTTATGTACGGGCTTATGTGCTTGTGAAGTTATATCGCGCTAATCTAGATTGATTGTGCAGACAAGATAGCCTCTCTTGAAATACACTAAGGTATGATTCTGATTATGTCTATATTTGGTTTATCTAACATGGTATGTTGCAAGAAATACATGCTAGAGTTCAGGAAAAACAAGAAGAAGTTAATGTGGTCATCCTTCAAAGCCTATCAAATTTGCAGAAGAAGGGACAACTGAGGATCAATCATGGATAGGAGGAAAGAACAAATGGCACATATGGCTACAGGCCTCTTAGAATACATAGGTTGGATAGCGATGATACAACCAGAGGTGTTATATCTTTGGATACACCTAACAAGAGGGGTAATGCTTATGGATTTCATTCTAGCTCCGATTATGAGAGACATCATCACCATTACCACCAACATATTTATAGGAGGAGCGAGAAGGGATATTTTCCAGTATAGTACATGAATGCCAAGATAGGTACCTTCAGTATCAGGGAAAAATAGACATCTGGTTGGAAGGTGTTAAGCATGTCAAATGAATAAGAGACGAGGAGGTGATTTGGGATGAGTTTGATGTCAGAAGATGCATAATTGTTGTGGTGTTGAACCTGTGATGGAGATCATCACAGGAAGGATTTCCTTTTGTATCAGAGTGCGTAGAAGACATAGACAGTTGGGGATGTAGGTCAGAGCATTCCCCAAATCTATGCAACAATTGATAATAGGCAGGAAAATCATCAGGCATGCATTCTTGAGATGGAAGATGGAGCTAGAGGGAAAGTTCTAGGAAGATCCTCAATGCATCTTGCAACAGAAGGAGCTCATGCTCTGAGATCGAGTGATAGAGCAAGTTAAAGTGTGTGGAAGCACTTTGGGGCCGAGAAAATTATATGGAAGATGGTTGCTCAGATGTAGGCATAATAATGGGTTTCTAATCATAGCTAGACTCATCAAGGGAATAGGAGTCCCTTGGGAGATGGTACATGCATGTGTTCAGTTGCAGGGTAGTGTGCTCGATATAATAAGGTAAGGTAATTGATATATTATTATATTTATTTATGCACTGATAGTTGTGTGTTTATGATAGTATGATGCAAGGAGTTACATAGAAAAAGACATTGCCACAAATCTTGAAGGAGTCTCAGATTGAGATTTCCTTTGGAAGAAATAGGAACCATGGGGTTGAGTCATGGTGTCAGTTGCTAGTTTTTTGCTTTTGCTATTTTGTGATTTGTTTTCACTTAATTAGTGGTTTTGATTGCATCTGGTGCATGGTCATGACAATTTGTTTATGGTGTCGTATTGTTGTTGGGTTTTCATGGTTTTCTTCTTGTTTACTTATTATTCTTTCCTTTTATGTTTTGAGGGTCTTGGGATTTGGTTGGGGAAAGAGGAAAGTTAATGGAGCTCGGGGAGAGTTGAATGAAACCCAAAAGGTAATGTAAGATCTGGATGAAGCCTGATGCATGTATAAGGGTAGTTGAAGGAAAGAATATGACAGGCAGTTAAATTGGTTAGGTCCACGGGGATAAATAGATAGTGGTAGGACATTTATGTCAAGTAATTTGGAAAGGCAAAGTAAATGGAATTGAGGTATCAAATGCCTTCGCTATGTTGGGAATTATTGTTCTCAATGTCATGCATGCATTGTGTAGATAAAGGAAGTTCTCTTAAACTTGACCTTATGAACATTAGTAATTATGTTGTGATCATTGTAAGTTTTAACCCTACATATAAATTACTTGCAAATGAATTCTAAAAACATAAAATATACAATGGCAAGAAATATAAAACAAATACACAAATATTTCCCTTAGATCCCAAAACTGGGACTACAGATTTATTTTTCATTTTTTATTATTTTCAATATTACAATACATATATATACACGTCGAAGCATCCATAAACCCTAATCCATTAACCATGGATTAGAACATAACCATAGTTCCCTTGACCGGATCTATAAAATACCATGGGCACAAAACCATCATGCCCAAAACCATGTGCGAAATCCATACATAAAACCATAGGTAGGTCCGCCCACCTAATATAGGGTCCAAAAAAAAAATCCTGGGCGCTACCCTGGACCTCGTGCAGGGGGGCTCCTGCCCCCCTCTTAACCCCCTGTGACCCCCCTGTTATGCTCAATGCAATGAAGGAAACTCTAGCTGCCCTCCTCTAACCCCCTGGCTTTGCGCGTGGGGTTAGTCGTGGAAAGAATATAACACACACCCAAAATTATCCAACTTGTTGTTTTCTTTCCACACAGGGGGTCACAGGAGAGCTTATTCATTGGTCCAACCCTACAATGCCCATTTTTTCTCTACACTAAGAAAAATTCTCAGTACGTCAATGCATCTATAGTATTCTTCAAAGTGTCTACCTTTATCGGCAACATATTTTTGTCCTCAACCATATCCCTCACAAAGTGATACTAAACATAAATGTGCTTCGTCATTAAATGATAAACAAGGTTCTTTTCCAAGAAAATTACACTTTGGATGTCACAGTCTATCCTTATAGCTCGATGTACTAACCCTATACTTGAACACAATCTCTGCAACCAAATTGCTTCCTTGCTTGCATGAGTAGCTGCCATGTATCCTGCGTCTATAGTTGAAAGTGCCACAAAAGATTGTCTCTTGCTCATCCAACTAATTGCAACTCCAAATAGGTTAAACACATACCCACTTGTAGATCTTCTATGATCTAGATCTCCAACATAGTCTGCATCAACAAATACATAGGTGTCCAAAAATCTGTCCAATCCTAGTCTTCCTTGGTAGCACAAACCATAATCACTAATGCCACGCAAATACCTGAAAAATCGCTTCACTACTGTCCAATGATCCTTCCCAGGTTTTGACATAAACGAACTATATACTCCCACTGCATGTGCAATGTCTAGTCTAGTACAGACCATTACATACATCAGGCTACCGACTGCACTTTCATATGGAACATGGGACATGTCCTCTTCCTCTTCTTGTGCCTTGGGACACTGTTCAAAAGATAATTTTGCACCTACAGGAATAGGAAACTTCACTGATTAACTATCCTGAATATTAAACCTCTGCATTATTGTCTTGACATAATTCCTCTGGTTTAACCAAAGCTTCCTCTTTGCCCAATCTCATTTAATTTCCATGCCCAAAATATAGTTTGCAACACCAATATATTTCATGTGAAATTTGGAGGATAGTTGGGTCTTCAAATCCTGGATATTTTCTTTGTTATTTCCAATTAACAACATATCATCCACATATAAGACAAAATAAATAACATGGTCACCAATTGATTTCAAATACACACAATGATCTGCTTTGCTTCTAGTGAAGCCAAGTCCCCGTATAAATGTATGAAATTTATGATACCACATCCTTGGTGACTATTTTAACCCATACAAAGACTTTTTTAACCTGCATATCAGTTCTTTCTTACCCTTCACCGCAAAGCCTTCAAGTTGTTTCATGTAGATCTCTTCTTCTAGATCCCTGTGAAGAAATGCTATCTTCACATCCATCTATTCTACCTCAAAATCAAAAGCAACAACAAAAAATAAAAGTAATCTAATAAAAGATACCTTGGCAACAGGAGAAAAGATATCACCAAAATCAATTCCCAACACCTGGGAATAACCTTTTTCTACCAACGGAGCTTTGTATTTCTCCATCTTTCCTTTTGCATTCATTTTCTTCTTAAACATCCATTTGATTCCAATGGGTTTCCTTCCAGACGTCAACTCCACTAGATCCCAAGCCTCATTTTTGTCCAAAGATGCCATTTCATCAACCATGGTCTCTTTCCAAAGTTTGCTAGCCTTTGAATCTACTGCCTCCTTGACAATTTTGGGATCATCATCAATAATAGATAAAATGAAATTTGAATAGAAAACAGATGGACTATACCTTTCTGGCTGCCTTCTTTCTCAAATTAATCTTCTCATAGTTGGAGTTTGTGGCTCTTCATCTTCTGATTCCTCTTATGTTGTAGAGTATGATTCTTCCTCCTTTAACTCAAACTCTATATTCTCAGATTCCTTTGGTGTGAATTCATGCTTAGTAACATCTTTCACCTCTCTAGACACCACATCTCATCTATACACAACCTTCCTTGTCTTTGGGTTCCAAAGTTTATAACCTTTAAAAAAATCCTTATA
>Ga0115844_100202_pt1 | contig 15248 bp, 9 predicted proteins | sample InSIn1gowninarea_FD_83858 | JGI IMG/M metagenome (GOLD analysis project Ga0115844, IMG submission 83858) | reverse complement strand
TGTTCGACCGTTTTGCTATGATTATTGTTGTGATTGTGAACATTGCAAAGCTTATCTAGTTGGCCGGTGTATGGCATGAGCCGTTTTGTTTATGCTCAAGTTTTATTGTTACGTTACAGGCCGCTTGCTTATGTTACTGTGACTGACACGCACCATGGATTAAGGATCAAGAATCAAGAAGTAGGAGGCAATTTAAGGAAACCGCAAAGATTACATACAACATAACCAACCATTTTGCATTATTTGCTGCAAAAAATAGAGATCCGGGAGAAAGTTTCTTTAAAAAAAAACAAAACATGCTTATCAAAAAATCTTTGGGTTGAAGTATCATCCAGCCAACACATTGAAAAATAAAAGATTAATGTGCCTAATGTAATTAAGTACCTATTCTGATTATATGGTTGGTTTTAGTACTGGAAAGGAAAAATTGAAACTGGAAATTATATTATTTACATTCGAATTTGACATGAATTTGTACTAAAAAACAAGTATACTCAAAATACATGCTCAAGTGAAAAATGACATCAAACATCAAAGTTTAAATTATATATTTCAGATTTTACATGTTTATTGCCGAATAGACCTGCTACGAGGTTAAACGTGCTTGTTACAGATCTGAGGGGGTTATCCAAGACATTTCAATACTTTTGTGTTTTAGCCTTGGTCTGCCATTTCTTGCCGTTCAATGCTATATAAGGGGTAGACACTCATTGATTAAATAATTAGTATAATTAAACTGAAAAGTATTTCACACCACCAATTAAACTCTTTAAAAAATACGTTGGTCTGTGATTTGTTTTAAATATTATCGATCATAATCATGACAGCTCAATATACAAATAAAAAAATTGTGACATCATCACATCATAGAACTCATAACTGACTCATTTATTTTAGCAATGCTACATGTGCAGAAGTCACCGATACCTGTTGAAAGGGTGCATTACTTCATTCATTTGCATATAATGGGTGCACACAACAAGACACCAACCAAATATAAACAAACATGTCTGAAGTGACGTAGTCGACAAAACAAAAGCAAGTGCACTGCAGTGCAGTATGCAGTACTTAAAGTAACACAAAGAAAAAGATGATGCTAGTGATTGCAATTAAATATGCAACAATGCAAGGGTTCAGAATTCCCAAACACAATGAAATTGCAATCCAATTGCAGCAAGACTGCAGCCGGAAAATTCCCAAGGACTTATGAATGGCTACTTCGGCACGATCTTTCTTAGAATTGTTATCTCAGCCCAACCTATTTTACACCATTAACATCAATATTTTTCCACTTAAATGTGAACCAGTTTGAAAAAAATCCGACTGCTATAAAATTAATTGTGCTATGAAGACATGAAAATTGTTGTGAAATGATAAGAACGTAAACAAAATATTTCAACGCTGGATTTCTAATGCTTCTAAAAATTTAAACTTAAACCAATTTTATTTCTACAAATGAATGTCTCGAGTAAACCCTGTATTTTCCCATTTTTTCTGCAGTATATTTAAAGTAACAATTAGCATGAAAAAATTAAAATAGTGTACTATATAGTGCAAGTACTAATCACATGTAGCTTCTTTTTTTTCGGTCGTCTGTATCTCGATTACACAATTATGCAACTTCTAAAACATGTCATCCCCTAATTTTAGTTTTCAAAATCAAAACAAAATTCACATGGCCTATTTCAACGGGGAAATCCGGCTTGAGGCTCAAAAGGGTCCCTAACCTATCCAGTCCTCATTTCAACAGGATCTGGTTTCAAAGAACTTGCTACTACATGTTATCTATCACACAGATAAAAAAGAGTGAGCGATTACATAATCACAAAAATTCCCCTTCTTTTTCTCAATTAGCTTGTGCTTCTATGAGAAGGAACAAAAGTAGTAGTTAAAGTTAGAGCGCACCAAGACAAGTCATAAAAACTGAATACTATGTGATTAAGCGCTCTAGCTCTTTACACTGTTAACAATAAAACTTGAGCATAAACAAAACGGCTCATGCCATACACCGGCCAACTAGATAAGCTTTGCAATGTTCACAATCACAACAATAATCATAGCAAAACGGTCGAACATAAAAAAGATGATGGTGGAAAAAAACTATTAATATATTACATTGAGGAATTCCCCAACTAAAAAGTAATTTAGTACAACATATCACATAGATATAGTGCAAGTCAACAATACAGAAAATTCACCAACTCCCTTAAGTACTCAAGCGTACACTCGCATTGTTGCCGTTCTTGCTTCTATCCTACGCTGTGAATTTGCGAACAACGTTGTGATACCCTTAAATATATTGATTCACATATGTATGTATAATTTTTATATTACATTCAGCGTAAATATATCCTGTATACTGTGATAGGCTCAAGATGGTGACGCACACTTTAGCGGAGATCCTTATACAATACTGCACAAGCATAATATTCATTATTGCAGCAACAATTGGGGATTTTTGACAGTTTGTGTTGCATGAGAAAATAGTACAAGTACACCATTTGGGGAATGCCTTAACTAGCTAAAAATATTCTCAGATTGGTATTGTTGCAATTACACTTTTCCAAGGAGCCACCACCACGCAAAATTTGCAAATACATCTTATAATGATCTCAACAATGCATGCACAATATCGAACACAGCATTTTACATAGGGACACATGGCAAAGTTTCACTTCATATAAATACACTGCAAACGGCGAAGGGATCATGTCAGTTAGAGACTGTGAGCCTGCGAGGTGACAGTCAACAAGAGTATTATTTTTTAATAGTTAATTTATTATTAGCTATTTAGTGTTTAAAGTAAACCGGTATAAGTTGAAGGGGTTCCGATTTAATTATTTTATTTGGCTGTTTAGTGTGATTGTTTGGATTATATTTTCGCTGAAACAGAAATTGACTTGACTGGATCCTTTGTAACTTCAGATATTAAGGTAAGCGTTTGTTCTGATATTTTTAATACGCATCATATGGCTCGAAATCTGCGAAACATTTTTAGATTTTTTCATTTTTTTTGTCTTGAAAACATTATCACGTATCACGACACTTGAGAGTGAAAGTGGAATCAATCTTATCTCAGAACTTAATATAAGATCTGGGTACTCTGTTCAAAAATATTATCACTTCCTTTCGATATTTTGATATTTAAAAAGATTTATATCAAAGAGTGCACTGCACTATTCTTTGTACAAACTTTCAACAAAAATTCATGAGAAAAAACATCAGTTTCATAATAGTCCTTCCTATAATCTTGTCATGGTCCACCTCCTAAATTACTTTGCATACTTGTTTTCATACGACTTCTTTTAATAGTATCAAGTAGCAAGACATAAAATGGCGCATTTTACCTTAAAGTACTTCTTAAAATTCAACCAAGCTTAAAAATAGTAAATTCGTGGAATTTTTAATCATAAAAAAATGATTTTGATACTATCTCTCTGCCCTGCGTTTTTTACTAATATTTGTATGGCGGGTGTGCAGAATAATTTATGCTAATTGTATCCCCTTCATTTCACTTTCTGCAGCAATTTTTTGAATACAATGGTACTTTAATTTTGATATGACAGTTCATTTATGATTCAAAAATTTTATTTTATTTTTAAATAGTTCAATATTCTCAACTTTCTATGTTTACGTAAATTTCTCAAATGCTCATTGTTATATTCAAACGAAGAAGATATGTGATGGTCAAAACTATTATCTTTAACCTTATCATTCGCTTTCTGTTTCTAAATTTAAATACATTGTCGTTTTTTCAAATCATTTACAATTTATTCTTCAACAATAGTATCAGTATCACAAGTCTATCAAAATGTCGTTTAAAGTGACATCTTTTCGGTCTAGTAATCCTGTTGTACATTTTTTAAATCAACTTTGAGTTCCAAGTTGTTTAGCCAAGTCATCTTTACAAATTTACACTCAAAAACAATATAAGATCTTCTTCACGCTCAATAAACAAAGCATGTCAAACTAATTGAAAAACATAGCAATGTCAATGTTAACAGATTCAAAATTCAGTCTTGTTACGGTTAGTACATAAATACAAAGAGACAAAAGGGAAAATTAGCGATGCTCTCATATTAAATTTTGCTTAATTTTCACATTTTATCTTTTAAGCATTTCAACTTTTGGTTTTTGGACATTGCAATTTAAAAATAGATGCAGTAAAACATAATTTTTAATGTGATAAAAATTTAAAATTGCTAAAAAAATTAAATGATTTTATAGCTATTCTCAACAGTCAATTAATTCAATGAGCATTATTTCCCAATTGAACAAAATCGTACATTAGGAAAGGACATGTTTGCCATTAATCATTGTAATAATTTTAAGTGGCATCACCATAATTTGCAAGCATTAGGGAAATGCGAGGCAATTATTACTTATGTAATACACAAACATTCTTAGCAAACAACAGACGTATCTTCAACAGCACCCACCATTGTTGTGATGTGATGAGAGGAAGGAAATGGAAAGTGACAAGAAATGAGCATACATACACGTTGATAATATTAGTCAAGCAAAAACTCTAAGCTTATGAAAGGGAAACCAGTTACCTACTTGGTTGATTATCATATTATCAAGCATAAAAAAGGAAGCGAAGCAATACCGAGTAGATTATATAAGCGTACTTCAAAAAACTTCTTTACCCGATGCTTTTATAGATTTATTGAACACAGATATATGTAGATAATACTACCAACTACCATTATTACATCAACTTTACACAGTTTCAGTTACATAGCTGCGTTCTTTAACTAGTTCATCTTTTATGACATCTGCAAGTCAAACAAAAGAGATGTTGTGTAATAGCGTATAACTAATTATTAGCTATGTAACATAACAATATGACATAAAAAATTGAAATGTGGTATCTTTCACAAAGGTGTGAGATAACACAGATTGCCGAGTAGGCTTACACATACTATCACGCAGATTATCTTTCTTCAAAATCAATGCAGTTTATAAAGGAAATGTTGTGGACATTTTACAGTGTATGATGATGAGCATGAGGAAGGCATAAAGAAATGACGTATTGTTATACTAACTAAAAACGAAGTACCCAAAGTATTTTTTTACCACGCTTGTTGCGGAGCGCGAAAAAAAAACTGTGCGTTCCTTATAAAGCTATACGACAATTGAAAATATGATATAACTTTCGAATATCTGGCTAATATAAATCAAGAAAATGTAAAGGGGAAAATGGTAACAGAACCATTGTCACTTACAATCGTAACGCCTCGGCATGACATAATTTACCACTGGCTATTATTACAGCATCACACTTTTAACAGCACGGAAGGAAGGATATTGAAATGATTTAATCATTTTATCTTTGCCTTAAATAGCAAACTAAAATAAATTCTACATAATGCATGTTTAAGAGGCGAGAGGATATGGCTTTATTACCGTTTTTGGTGGAGTGAAAAAGGTGTTGTCCCTACTTTTTTTATACACCTTAGGCCAACAAAAATTAAAATTTCACTTTCTATTCTCCATTATTAAATTTGCCATAAAACTGAATCTGGGGAGATGTAAATGAAGATGCAGATTGTAGGCGAAAATGATTTTTTAAATGCACTTATATTTTGAAATCATATTTTAATATTTTTTTCTTCAGGTTACACATTTGAAAATGAGAATACCACAGTTTAAATTGCCCTGCCTGGCCGTTGGCCTGCTGCTGATGTCAGCAGGTGGTTACAGTGCACCAAATGCAACAAAATCATCTTTCTTTCCAACTAGTCCAATTGTGGACGTAACAAAAGGAAATGCAGACCCATACATGGCAGAGGGTTCCGAGTTTTTCCCTAGTAGTAATAATGACGCACAGAAGCAACTTAAATTTCCTGGTGGATCTCAAATCATGTCAAGTAACTCAGCGGAAGCTTCAATGCATATGCAACATCAGTTCCGGCGTTCTGAACAACAGAGACCTCAACAAGTTCAAGCCCCTTCTGTTGTAATTCCAATTCAAAGACCAAACAATGATGAGACTGATGCTAATGAAGCAATTGATGTCATTTTAACGTCAGCCCGTACTGGAAAAAGCTTAAATTTGCAACAAGGTGGTGAAGAACTTGTAAAGGTGGCAAGCGATCCAGTAATCAAGGAACAACTTGCATCAGGAAACGAGGCTGAAGCCAGAGGCTACATTAGAAATAAGTTGTGTTCTCTTGGACTTATGCCCGTAAGAATACATTGCTTATAAAATCACGTATTTTATGGTTAAACAGAGTTGGAACGTTCATTTTGCACCCGTTTAATTTACTGCTTTAGTGTGAACACCATGGACCTGTTGACAAGCAAGGACTCCTTCCTCCGGGACATGGACATGGTGGTTATGGAGGTGGACATGGACATGGATTTGGAGGAGGTCATGGAGGTGGTTGGGGACCAGGTGTGCCAGCTAAAGATGTCACTTTAGTTCAGCCAGTTGCACTGAAACCTGTTGGACATCCAATTGCAGCTGTACCTCTTGATCATCACAAGCCATTCATTCCACACCCCCCACATCGCGGATACGGCCATGGAAAAGTGTACGGACCTCCTCATCCACCACCACTTCCACCTAAACCAATCTACAGACCAGCATACGGACCCCCACCCCCACCACCAGGCCATGGTGGTCATGCTGCTCTTCCACCACCAGGCAAGCCAGTAATCGAACATGTTCATCACCACATTCACCATCAGCCTTCTGTTACCCACCACCACGGGCCTAGTAAGCGCATTCACATAATGCTTAACAGCATATTCTATTTTGGCAAAACATAAAAATTACGGACAGCTAATATTTAATTTTCACACTTTTCATTTTTAGCTTATACATCAGATGTGTACTCCTCTAGTGAGTTTGGTCTCAGTGCGAAAAACCCTATTTCTGTAGCTACTCCCGGAGGTGAACCAGTCAAAGTCGCCAGCTTTATCCCACCACCAGCAGCAAAATCACAGTTCTCTGGAGACATTGAAACTAATAGCTTTAACACAGGATCATCTCGATTCCACTCTGCTTCCTCATCCAGTTTCAGCTCAAACGGAAATGGTGGCTTTAATGGTGACTTCAACCGTATCGAAGATTGCACCTGTGTGAGAATCACCCAATGCGCCAGCTATGACATTGTTGGCCAATCTACCTCTGGCAGAGAAATCATTTCAGGACTTGGAAAACCAAACTTTGGACAAGTTGGATACGGCATAGATCCCAGAAACAAACTTGCTTCAGGAATAGAATCAAACTCAACTGATGCCACTTCATCTGAAGATGATTCACAAGAGGAATCAAATGAACAAATTGAAGGTAGATCAATAAAGACAAGCATAGAAGCAGACAGTTCAGAGGATGACGTTACAACCACCACCGAGCCAAGTTCTGGTGAAGAGAAATCCCGTTCCAAAAGGGATACCACTAGTCAAACAGACACTAGACAGGACTCTACTGTTGATGAACAAACGGCAGCATCAGGAGATGGTGCATCTGAACCGGTATGTTTTTAAAGCTTAGAAAAAATACCAAGTATGCAAATTTAGTCTAGCATTTCAACACACGCTTTTACATCACTAACACGTTAGTAAATTTGCAAGCACGCAAAAGTCATTAGACATTATTCACAAATTAGTTTTGACACAAACGTATTTAATTTTACGGTGTTTGATAGTTTGACTAACTCTTAAAAAGTTAACTAGCATTAACAAATACAGAACAAAAAAATATGAGTATATAACTAATACTGTGACTAAACTGGATGCTTACTGACAAAGAACATGCCGGCGGTGACGGTTGTAATTTACTAGAGATACAAAAGGATTTTAATATGATCAATTGCTCTACCTATCTTTATAGACATTTTTAAAAGATTTTCCAAAAAAGTTAACTGAAATTCATCACGTGAAGAAATTCTACCATTGTTTTGCTTCCTCATTATTTCATTTAAACTTTTTTCTAACCTTTTATTTTTTTGGTGATGGTTGGATAATTTTTTAAAAGTAGTACTTCCATTTTCTTCATGTTACAAATGCTAAAGTACCTTTGTTCTTTTTATTTGTTTTTTACAAAAATCGATCTCCTCTTTTCTACCACAAATTATCAAACCTTGTTGTTGACTGACAAATTGAATGAATGTTTTGCATGGTGCGTGCGTGGGTGAACTTGTTACATTTTGTGTGTGCGTTCATTTTTGACCACACCACAAAAAAAATCTTTACTTTTTTGTGTTATTTTACCTTTGTCTTAATGTTTTGTACAACTTTGTCTTCACTTTCTCTCCTTTTCTTTCTTTACTTTATTCTTCCTTTTGCAATCTTTTTGGTTACGTGTGTGGCACGCACGCATGGCCATTTTTTTATTGTTTGATGACTCAAAATACAACAACCACGACAATGATGATACTTTTTATCATCATCAAATCATGCAATATTTGGAACAAACCGACCAAAAAAAAAAATCTTGACAACGATGATGACAACTACGACACGACAACACGATGTGAACTGTGCACAATGCAAAACAATATCACATCTTCCTCAACATTTGTTTTGTGTACATCACTGACAACAGCAGCACATACCAGCAGCCCACGGAGAGGGCAGACTCCTTGGTCAAGTCCTAAGTAGCGCGAATAACAATAACTTTATCAGAAACTTGACACGCTTCGCCGGCTATGATTTTGGTGACGACCCTACACAATTAGTGAAAATAGAAAATACAAACCTAGTAAGTTTTGTCGACACGAACTCTCCTCTTCCGTTTATACTGAGGATTTTTTATAGACAATAATGTACACCTACATTACATACATGACCTTACAATTTTATTGATTTATTTCTCTAGCGAATTTTGGGTAAATTGTTTGCAATTGAGCCAACTTGGGGAGTTTCATTTGGCCTCCCAGGGGGATACCCTCAAGGAGGCGGTGGCTATCCACTAAATCCCGTAGGAAACTATCCTTTAGTAAATCCCTATCAAGGAGGTGGCATTCCTTTAGGTCCTATTAGTGTTAATCCCCTTGTTTCTTTCCAAAAGTCTAAGGACAAAACTAAAACTAAAATATGGCGACCACTAGTCAATCTTCACATTACCCCAAACCCTCACCTCTTTAAAGGAATTAAAGCTTTGGTGAAGGCTACTAAGGGAAAAGGTGGCTTTTTTGGTGGTGGTTGGGGCGCACCTGAATACCAATATGGTGGAGGGTATGGCTCATATTTGGGAGGAGCTCCTGCTATACCAGCAGTACCAGTTCCATACCCTGTACCGGTAGCTAGTGGTGGTGGTTTAGGATATCAGCGACCTGTTCATCATCATAATCATGATCATTTCCATCATTACCCAACTGCTCATTCCTCACCTTACGTTTCTAGACCTAGTTATAGCTTATCATCATCCTCTAGTTCCCCCTTTTACTCTGGTCCATCTAGTGTATCGGGTTACTCTTCTAGGCCTACTTACACGTACGGTAGTGGTGCTGGTGCTTATGGTTATTCAAAGGGCTCATCCCCATATATTTCTTCAGACGTTTCATCATTTTATAAATTAGATAAGAAAGGTCCTCTTGATGGAGGAAATATTAGACCTAGTGGTCCTGGAAGTACTGGTGGTGGTTTTGGTAGCACAGGAACAAGCATTAGTCAACTTTTTAGCCAAACTCCTGGCACAAAGAGACCTGGCATTAAGAGTGAAGTAAGTGGTCTCACACCAGAACAGGAAAGTTTGCTAGAAGCTTTATTGAAAGAGGATGATGAGGAAACTAGATCCGCAAATAAATATCGATCAGACTATCCCAACACTCAGTACAAAGTAAAAGATAACAAAAATAAAAGTGGGAAAATAGAATTTATCGATAATAAGAGCAATAAGGGAAGCAGTGCTGGTGGTTATTCAGCTCCTTTCTCAGGTTCAAAAACTAAATTTCCTGAAGAGCCCAACACTAACAATATCGGTTTTGGTAATGGGAAAAATAATGATGATAGGTCGCGTGGTATTGGTGTTCCTATTAGTTTTCCTGATTCCCGACTTCCCCCAAATGCCGCCTCATTTTCTGTTAGTAGTGATAGTAGTAGTTCTTCCTCCATGTTTTTCCCTAATGAGCGACGCTCACGATTCCAAGAGAGTAGAGTCATTGATACTAGTAACGACGAAAGCACCTACCGCTCATTCAGTACTAACGATGATGACGACACTACTACCTTCCAACAACAAGGTTCGTCCGTGACATTTCCAACGGACACGACTCACAGCCGTCAGAAAAGAGAAATTCGCACACAACCACCACCAACAGCAACAATTGACGGTCGAGTACTCCATTTTGATAATGAGGTAAGACGATAACGTACTTGTTGAACACACAATTTAACTAAAAAATGACAAACTGAGGTAGAATAATATCTCTTCCTCTCGTGGCTACTTGAACTAGACTGAAGACTAGTAACAGTAATATTTTTTCAACCAATTTTGTACTCTTTTTTTGTTTCTCATCCTATCATCATTTTAATCATTATACTTACGTTACTGACTTGGTAAATGAGAGAAAAATACGATATGAGGAAAAAAGTATCGATTGGCTAATTCGATATGTAAAAAAAACTTGACCCTATGGAATTTTTAAGGGTCAGTGACTGGGGCTGTCCATTTATGCTGATGGTGGTTTGGTTGTTAAAGTGGTGGATTTTTATTGGTGGTGTCTTGAGTAAACTGAGTAACAGAATTTACAAAAGAAAGAAGGATAATGTTTTTGTGCTAACTTTCATATAATAATTATTTATTTGAAAATGCATTCTTGTATTTTTCACAGATATTTATTTATTTAAATGTAAATGTGTGTATTGTTGTTCTTATGTGCAGACGGATTTAAAACCGCTACATCTGCCTTTCAGACAACAACGATAACACGACCAAATTGTGACTGCTAAAACAACAGTGCTCCGACAAGACAATTAAAGACCTATTTATTTATCAACAATGGACACAACCCAATTTTAAACAAAATGAAAACGACAACCAATTTTTTGTACTAATGGACTGTTTCAAGCAAAGTGATGTGAATCTGTGACCTTTGTTTTTTAGCAACAGAAATTTTTTGATTGTACTGAACAGTATATCAAACTCATTGCTTTTGCTTCTTTTTTAAAATTAACTGCAGCACTTGGAAAATTGGGCAACTAATATTTTTTTTAGCATGCTTGGCTTTTTTGTTGATACAATTATGCTTTAAAAATGTGCATGAGCATTTATGTAAACAGGAGCCTGAAGAAAAATATATTCAGTGGTTAACCTGATGCATTCACATTTACAGAGACAACTCAACATTGGCGGAAGCTGCCCTGGAGGCTATGTCTGCTGTCGCAACCCAAGACAAAACAATTTGTACAAACCCGGTGGAAGTAGCACCAACAACTTTCAACAAGTTTCCAACAGTCCATTCGGCGGACAAGGCCAAAATGGAATCAACTCTTTCAATCAGGGACATGGTCAATGTGGTAAGCGTAATGCTAGAGGAATCACTGGCAGGATTAGCAATCCAGGATTCACTGAAGGTGATACCGACTATGGTGAATACCCATGGCAAGTTGCCATTTTGAAGAAGGATGGATACGATAATGTTTACGTTTGTGGAGGAGCCTTGATAGATTCCAAGTACGACGACAGACTAATTTTACCAAAATTGTTACTCTTGTTACACTTTTTTTTGGCTAACTAACGGTTTTAATATTTATCTTTAGGCACATCATCACTGCTGCTCATTGCATCAAGGGACACGCTCCAACTGAACTCCGTGTAAGACTTGGAGAATGGGACGTTAACCATGAAACAGAATTTTATCCCCATATGGAACGTGATGTAGCTGCCATTGCTATTCATCCAGAATTTTATGCTGGAAACTTGTTCAATGATATAGCTATTGTTCGAATTGAAGGATACATAGATTTCCGTCAAAAGTAAGTTTCATTTGACCGCATGACACATGCATCAGATGTATTAATTCTGTTTGAAAATGAAAACTTATTGTAACTTTTGTCTCTCGTTTTCAACAGCCCCCACATTTCCCCAGTTTGTCTTCCACCAAAAGGTTACGAGTTTGCAGGACAGCGGTGCTTTGTCACTGGTTGGGGAAAGGATGCTTTCGGTGAAATTGGAAAGTACCAAAATGTTCTTAAAGAAGTCGACCTTCCAGTAGTCAACAATTTCGATTGTGAACAAAAGCTCAAGAGAACCAGGCTTGGAGCTGACTTTGTTCTCCACCCAGGTTTCCTCTGCGCGGGAGGCGAAGCCGGAAGAGACGCATGTAAAGGTGATGGAGGCGGACCCCTTGTATGTGAGGTTGGGGGTACATGGCAAATTGCTGGGATAGTATCATGGGGAGTGGGGTGCGGTCAACAAGACGTTCCCGGGGTCTATGTCAAAGTATCCCACTATTTCGATTGGGTTAGAAAGACAATCGGATAAACAAATCCGAATTGTCTACATATATTCAAGTAAATTATCATCATTCATCACTGATCTCTCAGTGCAAAATTCAATCGATTATTTTTATAATAACTTCACTAAATTAAGTATCTTATTTAATATTTTATACTATTTGTATGCATGCAAACTGCGAACCGAATCCTGGGTCTGAGTTTTTTTTTTTGTTATTACCTTGAATTATGAAAGATGCTAATTACTTGTATTCCTATCACTGCAAATACTGTTGAAGATTTTTTTGTTGAAAATGTGTATTTGTGATTATGATAATGTTTTAACCTTCCATATTTTAGTTTTGTTACACAATGACAAAACTTTCACTCTGTACGCTCGTTTTTATGAGCACCACACGAATTCTAAATAAAAAATATGAGAAAATCTTTTAAACTTTTTCGTTTTACCTGTTGGATTAATACATGAATTTTAGTATGCATACATTTTTCATTTCCCCTCATTTACTAAAAATGTGGACACTTTTTGCTTCCGGAATCGAAATGTCAACATGTCAACTACCAATGTTATGCAATGTTATATATGTACGCCTTTATTGATAGAAACTGTGATTGGATCAATATTGCAGAAGACAGATACAGGGTACAACTAGCTAAACAACAAAGTGATAGTGCAAATTGCAACGCGTAGCATAAGAAAACGCTGAATTAATTTTTTGTCACTACCACCACCCTCCAGTCTTCTGCATGTCTCTTTTACTCTATTCTCAAATTACAAATTAATTATCATTCAAATATTTTAGCAAAGAAGCAAACTGCATACCTGGATATCCTTCGATCTAGTCAAGTTGGGCTGGACAGGGAATTACTTACTTTCTGCCACTGACTGAATTATAGAAATGTTACATTTGACATGGCATGAACTTTTGTACAAGTCACTTATTCCATATCCTCTTTGTTCACAATCTAAAACGTCAACGTTTGTACTCAACACGTAAACAATTATGTATCATTGGTTAACTCACACACCTGAAACTTTGAACTTGATTAGAGGGATTTTATGCACGATATATATTTGAAACGTGTAAATCTGAGTGCAAAAGGTTTGCTGAGGAATTTTGTGCAAAAACACCGACTTTGGGAAGACAATTCACAGTCACAGTTTTTGTCAGCTGCTACCGCGTTCAAGAGCAAATAAGCATTAGAAAGATGCTAAAAGTCAACCTTGGTGCAACATCTAGTCTACAAGTTACAGTACAGTCTAGTACTTGGTGTGTTTTTTATGTGCAACAGGGTAGGTTTTCCGGAAGAGTTTCACCCATCTGCCCAAATTGGTGACCTAAAAGGGAATCTTCATAATTCGACGGTTCGATTGTTTACAGGATTTTTTCTTGACAAAATGCTAACTTTGCTGACTAGCCACTAGCAAAAAACAAAGTTTCATATCGCCCCAATCCGTCTCACTACAAGTTTTCAGTGTTCAGTAATGTAATTCTTTATTAGATAGACAATTTTCTTCACATTTATCAGGTTACAAGGTTTCGCAGTGTACACGGATTTATCAAAAATCACATTACATTAATAATAATAATTTCATACAACTTTAAGAATAACTATTTGATGAATTGTAAAACACACGATTTTGGATATATTTGTTTGTTTATATAATGAAATAGCTATCATATTTATAACTGTTGATTAATCAGTGGAAGATATGTTTATACTTTATTTAATGCTTTAGGTATTTGCGCATATGATAAAATGTTATTAATATTTTATAATTTCACCTGACAATTTTTCTCACAACTTAAAAAACAGTCCATCATATACAAAATCAAAAATGAGAAGCAAGAAACGGGAAAGTCGACTAAACATTATTATCAATTGACATCATCGACTAACGGATCTCCAATTTCAAACAGTAAAATTTTATTTTGCAATAATTGCTACTATCATTCGGGTTGCTCATGTTATGACGATTTCTCTCGGAGTTACATTCATAATTTTAATAATACTCCTTAATTCCTCATATAAATATCTTATACGATAAGAATAATTGTCAGTCTAGCACTCGCACAAATTATGATATAGGAAGATGTAAGAAACATACTGCAAGATTTTTAAACTAATCAGTTACAGTTCATTCGTGTAGAAACCGTATGAATGAGTATATATATATATATATATGACGCCTGTTGTATTGTAATATACAAATTTAATTTACAAATGTTTAAAAATATTTATGTTATGTTAAATGCATTAAATCTATAATCTACAGTATAGTAAGTGCGCTATGTAGCTAATTATACATGAATATCTAAATTTACGCTAAATTCTTCAAATATAGTTAGATTAGTTAAATATCATTTGATTTTTTAAAATATTATTCTTATGTATCAGTTTATCAGGCTTTGAAATCTTATCTTGTAAACACTTATCTTGCTGATGTTTACATGCTAAAAATCAATTCCTTATTTTTCTAAAAATCTTGGCTGTATGACAGATTTATTATATTTGATTTGCATCTTGTCTGCTAGTTGTTAATACATTGATTGCAATTACTTAAATGGACGCAGTAATATAGTTAAAAGTGTGTAACGTTGTATTACACTCATCTTTTCCTACCTTGCGAAGCGATAGAAAAAAACAAACCGTGAATCACAGGCAAATCGAAAAAGGCAAGTTATTAGAAATATTATACTCAACTAGTAAACTAGTTTATCTGTGTATTGATATAATAGTCGCTACATAAAACTGAATTACAGTTTAATTGAGGAGCTATATTGCTTTTCATCCCCAATCATTTATATCATCAAGTGAAACGACGCAGCATTGAAATG
>Ga0115844_100200_pt1 | contig 15276 bp, 15 predicted proteins | sample InSIn1gowninarea_FD_83858 | JGI IMG/M metagenome (GOLD analysis project Ga0115844, IMG submission 83858) | reverse complement strand
ATTACTGATCATGGGAGCCATTTTCAAAAAATTATGATGACGGAACTTACAGAACAACTTGGTTTGCGACATGATAGCTCAACTCCAAATTAGCCACGAGCCAACGGTCTGGTTGAGGCAAGCAATAAAGTTCTTGTTAACATGATTCGACGAATCATTGGTATTCATCGGTCGAATTGGCATAACATGCTATTTTCTGCCTTGTGGGCATACCGAACCTCAGTTAAAACATCAACAGGGTTCACTCCCTTCCAACTACTTTATGGTTTGGAGGCCGTGTTACCCATTGAGTGCGAAATCCCCTCACTACAGATGGCAATCGAATTCCTCCCAGCTACCTCCGATGAGGAGAAGCGTTTGGTATACTTAGCTCAATTAGATGAGTCTCGATGCGAGGCTGCGCTAGCAATCGAGACCCACGCAAAACGAATAAAAGCTCAGTATGATCGGAACGTGACTCCGGGAAATTTTTCGGAGAGAGACCTAGTCCTGTTGTATGATCAATTTAATGATAAGTTAGGTGCCGGGAAATTCATCCCTATGTGGCATGGACCCTACATTGTCAAGCGAAAGCTGGAAAAGGGGGCCTATGAGCTAGTAGATTTTGATGGGGACTCTTTGGGTAAACCCAGAAATGGTCTTTACTTAAAGAGATACTATGCTTAAAAGGATGGGTATGGAGAATTTTTCTTAGGTTAGGTTTTTATTTTCTAGCTAGTATGTGTGCTTAGTTTAGATAATATGCTTAGTTTAGTGAGTGTCTTTTTGAGTGTGTTTTTCTTCGCTATTCTGGCTCATTTTGGTTTTACTTGTATGGCAGATGTCGACACCTTTTCAACCATATATTGGATACGCTGATGGTGCTTGTCGTAGTACACAGAATGTCTCTTCCGCAGCTTGGGTTATCTATTCGCCCTCTGACGAGTTAGTTTCTATGCATGGGGTAAGCCTCGGTCAAACGACAAACAACATTGCAGAATACAGTGCAGTGATTGAATTACTAACTGAATCTATCTCATTTGGGATTCGGCGTTTGATCGTTAGGTTGGATTCGGAACTCGTTGTATTACAGTTAAATAGATTTTACGCCATTAGAAATCCAGTGTTACTTAGATTATTTTTGAGAGTGCGTCTCTTGGAACATGAATTCGATTACATTGAATATCAACATATTCCAAGGTCTTTAAATACATTGGCAGACGCAATTGCTTCTCGAATGTTAAATAGACATTTGCGTTAATCATACATGTAAATTTATAAACATTTCATCACACATGTTTAACAAAATGAGTCGGTAATACGTATATATATAAATAGAAGTGTGGAAAAAATATACATTGTCATTGATCATAGGTTAAAAAGCACCTTATGATCAACAAAAATGATAGGAGTACAAAAGAAACAAAATGCCGTGTGTGGCTACAATGTCTAGCTAATCATTGGTGGTGATCTCTATAAGATACCACTGCGCGAGCCACCCTATATAAGAACCTCCTAAAAGGTCCTGGGACACCGACCACGTAACGCTGAAGCCGAGTTGGAATGTCATCTAGAGTCGTCTCTGGTATGTCTGCTGTGAGGCGCTCTAGATCGTGCTCTAGCTCAGCCAAAGTCTCTGCCGCCTCGTCCTGTAGGGCTGGAGCTGGCGCAACTGGTACTCTCCTGTCAAATGGCCGGAGGTTGGCCGGGTGCTATGGGCCCACGTCTGCATTTTGAAAAATATCACTGTCACTTTTGAGACGATATAAAAACATAAAAAATATATAATTGAAAAACTTGTGAAAATGAATTTACCTATGTCGTCCCACTGTTCTCCCCGTGGAAGAACCATGTCTGGATCGCCTCTGAAATCTACTCCAGCATAAGGGAAGTCCTGTATCAAAAAAACCTGGCTATCTAGCTAGCTGAAGTACTCAGGTGTGAAGCGAACAACCCTCGCCCCCCTCGTCAGGATGGCGGGCCATCATAGTAACCCAGCGTGTCAGCTTGGGCTCTTGAGGACCTAAAGGATCAACTCTAAGATGCTGAGGGGCTAGCAGTGGTACTCTCTCAAGGGCAAAAGAGACAACTATAGGCCCGTATCCAAAGGTCTTTAGTTTCCCATTCTTTTCCCTGGTCAATTGGCCCTTCACGTTGGCCAATACCGCATCGCACCAATTGAAGATGGTTCCTCGATAGCAGTCTACGGCCATCTGTATTTTGGACCCAGTAGCAAGATGTAAAGTCGATACCCCATTTAGCGAACGGGCCGACGGCAATTATTGGGTGGAGAGGAGCAGGTGGTGCGCGCATCTTACGATCAAACACCTGACAGTTGTGGCATTTTCTGACCGTGGTAATACAGTCTTTAAACAAAGACGACCAGAAATAGCTAGCGCGCAATATCTTTTGGGCAGTGGCATACCCAGACATATGACCACCACATGCTCCAGAGTGACAGTCATTTAGAACCCTCTCGGCTTCCTCATGTATAAGGCAATGGCGAAAAACCGAATCCGCCCCACGACGATAAAGAGTATCCCCGATGATTTTATATTGTTGGGATTGGAAACGAATTTTTCGACGTTCTGACCGTGAAACTTCAGGCCGAAAGGATTGTGTCTGGAGATAAGTGATGATATCCTCATACCACGGATCTAAAGTGCTAATAAGAAACAAAGAGACATCCGCAATTGGCTCCTCTGCCACTATTTCTGTGTCAACACGCGGGAATTCACACATCAACTCAGCAAAAAATAAAGATTTCTTAGACTTGGATTTTTCAAACACCAAGTCGAACTCCTGCAGGATAACAATCCATTTGGAGTACTTGCCCCCTAGCAGTTGTTTTTTCAAAATGTAAATCATAGGGTTGCAATCGGAAATGACTGTAGTTTTGCGGAGTAAGATGTAGTGACGAAATCATTGGACAGCTTGAATGGCTGCCAGTGCCAACTTCTCCACATGTGAATATTTTAGCTCAGTGGGATTTAAAGTCTGACTGAGATAATATATCACATGTTCCATTTCGCGTTCATCTTCCTAAACTAAGACCATTCCAATGGTGGAATGGGAGGCGGCGAGGTACAAAAAGTAATCTCGGTTGTAGTTGGGAGGATGCAGCAACGGTGCATGGGTTAACGCGTGCTTAAGAGCATCAAAAGATTTCTGAGCTATCTCATCCCAATGGAAAGGAACATTTTGTTTCAACAATCTGGTGAAACCTTTCGTAACCTCGGCGTAGTTAGGTATGAACCGACGTAAAAAGTTTTCTTTCCCTTGCAAACTTTGGAGTTGGCGAAGACTCGAAGGAGGAGGCAATTTGATGATAGCCTCGACTTTCGAGGGATCAACGCGAATTCCGATCCTTGACACGACAAAACCTAGCAATCATCCCACTTCAATACAGAAGACACATTTGTGTGGATTCAACCGTATTCGATAATGCCTACACCTCATAAAAATTGCTCGTAGATGTACAAGGTGATCAGCTCGACGTGAAGAATGAGCAGGGAGATCATCGAGATATGGCTGCAAAATGTGTTTGATGTCATGAAACGCGTAAGACATGGCCCTTTGAAAAGTGGCTCCAACATTCTTAAGTCCAAAAGGTAGTTTTCAGTATGCAAATGTTCCCCAAGGACAAATGAACGCTGTTTTTGGTTGGTCGGCAGGCAGAATATTGATTTCATTGTAGCCGGAAAAACCGTCCATGAAGGAAAATATTTCACTGCCGGCACAATCATCAATTATTTGATAGATATAGGGTGTAGGATAGTTGTCTTTGGGACAAGCTCGATTTATATCCCTATAGTCGATACAGATTCTTATCGTTCCCTGTTTTTTGTTCACTGGAACAATATTCGATACCCAATCCGTTAGCGGGATTGGATAAATGAAACCTACTTTCAACAGTTTTTCAACTTCAGTTTTTATTGCAGCCGCTTTTCGTGGGTGTATCTGACGCAGACGTTGCCAAACGGGTTTAGCGTCCGGGTAAGTCTTGATTTCATGGACAACAATTGAGGGATCGATTCCTGGCATCTCTTCATACGACCAGGCAAACACGTCGTGGAATTCTTGGAATAGAGCCTTATATGTTCGAATTTCTTCCTCTGAACACGAGGCGCCTATATGAATGTTCTCAAGAACTCCAGGCTTGACTGAAATGTCAATGGGAATAGTTCGTGATATGTTCCCCAAGTTCTGCTCTGAATCAGGATGTTTTATTGGATCGTGAGCTTCTTTGACATATTCAGCGGTAAAAATGGATGAGAATTCATTTTCTAAACTACCATCCTCAGGTAAGAACGAAGATCTGTGATGAAGGTCTTCCCATGGTAGATCGTCTACACTTAGGATCTCACGAAGTTGTTCGTCAGATGACACAATTTCGGGAAACGTTATTAACTCTGAGGTTGATGCGAAAAGGGATTCTTCACCGACCACATTCATTTGGTCAATTTCGGTTGAATGCAAGTTAGTAAAAAACTGCACAGCTTCATAAGCAAGTTCATACGGACTCAAAGGCATAGAAGTACCATATGAGTCAATTTCAATTGTGGATGGGACAATCCAAGGATCGTCGTAAGTAATAATGTCTGAAGTAATCATATGAATAGATGCGAATGAAGGATCTGCGTTGATAGGAGGAAAAGGAAAAGTTCCCAGTAAACCGGCAGAACTAATCCTACCCCAACATCCTGGTAGGGGATAGTTGTTTTACCAACGTGCTAAATTGTTTCTGAAGAGGCTGGGTCTGACGAAAAATAAGCCAGCTGGTCTATCGTCGCGATCTTGCCATTATGTGGAAACTTGATAACACGGAAAACCGATGACACGACTGCCGTCATGGTGTAGGACCAACTACGACCCAAAAGAAGGTTGTAGTCCAGAGGGGCATCAACCACCTCCACATCTAGACTAATGGTTTTTCCTTCAACCTCGATAGGCAATTCCTGTAGAATGCCAAACGGATGGAACCCACGACCATCAAAGGCCTTAAGGATGGTTGGGGATTGGTTTAATGAAGGAGAGCCAAGTGATCTCCAACATTGAATCGACATAATACACGTGGATGTGCCTTCATCAATCACAGTCCGATGAATGGGTCTGTTTTTGACTATCACTGGTATCTGGAAAGCCATTTGATGAGGCAATCGTGCTGTACTATTTTCTAAGTCGAAGATTATCAGGTTCGGATCCTGAGCATCAATAGCTCTGATAGCTGACAAAAGTAGTCTGCGCTGCGTTGGACATGATTGCAGCACTTCCAAAGCCGACATTGCTGAGGGAGATACAGCTAAATCCTCAACAATGTTATAATTCTGGGCCGCTCTCGCATGTGGATTGAAAGCAGACTTTCGAAGTATACCCTTGGCGGGCGGTTTGATTACTAAGTCAGGGTTAGGTTTCTCGATCTGTAGTGGATCGGAACCGGGAGCTGAGGTTGATGGAGTAGAATTAGAAGATTCCGCTTCTCTACCATCAATGGGACCTTTACTACCGTAATCATGCGATCGAGTCGCAATCCGCACATGAGATGTTCCAACAATCAAAATGGGTTCTTCTCCGGCACTCGAGGAAGAACCTATTAATTTAGTATCCTGCTTTGGAAATGGATCCTTTAAAACAACAGGAGTTGCAGAACCTTTGACAATCTTCACTACCTCAGCCCGATGGGGCCAATCCCTTGTAAAATGTTCTTCTTCGTAAATTAGACAGGGATAGCGAAGTTTGCGCTTTTCGTCGCTGGTTTCCGACTTTTCTATTTTCTCTTTTGGAGCCTTTTCTGCCTTATTCTTCTTTTTACCCTTCTTCTTTCCACCGTTTCTAGATTTAGCCGGAGATGACTCGACAGCGTGAATGTCGGCAGAAACTTCCGAGAAGATTCTCCTGTTGGGGAATCCGGTAAGGTTATGATAGGAGAAGAATTCTTTGAAGATTTCTTCTTACTTTTAGTATTGACCGTACCGATCATGCCATCAGCAGCATGAGATCCCGAAGGAGGGGCGGCGATTTGATTTGTTTTCGAGAGATCAAGGATTTTTTCGTGCAACGTACCCGACTAAGTGTAAACCATGTCTAGGTACTGAGCCTGAGCAATTACTTGCTCCTCAGTAACTACTCCGGCCTTAGCTACATCTTCAGTAGTCTTTGGTAATAATGATTTTACAAGCCATTCAGCTAAGATCTGGTCCGGGATAAAAACTTTTACTAATCTCCTTCGACGTCTCCATTCATGGATATGGTCAGAAATATATGTAGACGTCGATTGTTTTAGCGAAGTTAATAACTCGATACCATTGTCGTATCTGAATGGTAACTGAAAATGAGTTAGGAAGGAGGTAGCTAACTGACTAAAATTGTAAAAAGAGGCCCGCGGTAACTCAATGTACCACTTGGCCGCAAGACCTATGAGCGTACGCTGAAAAAGACGTAAATGGATAGAATCATCTGAGATAGAATTTGACACACACCAGAGGTGGTAAGTCATTACGTGATTTGACAGATCTTCGCCAGATTTACCCTCGAATTTAGGTATATCACTGGGCAACTTATTCGGCATTGACGGCCAATATGGAAGATATTTAATCGGATCATTCGTAAGGCATGACAAGTCTGGTAAATCCAAAGTTGCGATAAACGGTAATTGCCGATTAGGATCTCTGAAACTCGAGGTCACAAGACCAGTCCCAGGAGGAGGATACCCCGGATAACTAGGAATTGGATTCACATTCAGGATATTGTATCCTCCCGGGAAACCAGGATTAACCGTACCATACTGGGGTTGCTGTGGTTGTTGATAAGTATATCCAGGATCCGGTTGATACTGGGAAACTGGTTGTTGGATAGCAGGACCAGTTGGATACTATCCCTGGTACGGTGGATAAGTGAATTGTGGTTGACTAGTGACAACCGTACTTGAACCAGGTTGCCCTACAGGCATCTGAACCGTAGTTTGGATAGTAGATCCAGACAAAGGTAAAGATGTCTAAGGGGTGGTTGCAGAGACAGTAGAAACCGGAGCTATCGATACTCCAGAAGTAGGTGCGGTAGATTGAATAGATGTTGCGGTAGTTACAACAGTCGTTTGAGATGGAGTACTAGGTGCAATGGGTGACTGAGAAACTATCGAAGATACAGAAGTTTGAATATTAGACTGAACTGGTTGCAGGGTTGATCCAGAAACTAAGGGTTGTCTAGTTTGAGATGACATCTGTATACTTGGCTGCATTACCTGTTGACCTTGTGATGGATCCCACACCATGTTCATTTCGGGGTATTGACCCATATAAGGTTGAGGATATTGAGATCCGTAACCAAGTTGAGGATAGGGTTGATAATTGAAAGGAAAAGTTCCCATACTTGGAACATAAAATGGACCTTGAGATGGCTGATAACCTTGACTTGAGTACTGACCTTGGGGTTGATAGCCTTGAGGCACGTACTGTACCTGGGGTGAACCTTGAGGTACATACTGCACTTGGGGTTGACCCTGAGGCGCATACTGCACCTGGGGTTGACCCTGGGGTATTGATTGGTACTAAGGTTGAGCCTGGGGTGCATATTGAGGTTGCCCCCGAGGCGATAATTGGCCGACTTGAGGTGAAGAACCGGGAACGGAACCTAACATCATGTAAATGTCTCCTATGCCCAACAGTCTATTACCATTATTTCCAGTTGATAACCCATGTTCAATGGGTTGAGGAGATGCTCCCGCAAAAGTACCAGCAAGTGACCGATACCCAGAGGGAATAGAAGGACCGCCATACATAAAAGCTTCAGTGGATGACTGACCCGACATATTTACAGGAGTATAAAAACCTCCAGACGGATAAGGAGTACGAGGTGGAGAAAAACAAAACCCTTAGTTGTCTAAAAAATTAGTTAACGAACGATACCAAGTAGTACTTCTAGGAGGACTGTAAAATATAGATTCACGCTCTCTTAGATCAATAACAGGTTGACCTTTGGGAACAAAGACGCCTACCTCTTCCTCTACTGGAGCAAGTTCTTCAATAGCTACCAAACCAGAAGGAAGATTTTCGGTGATGACTTTTTTTACTCTCGGTGAATCCGGACCACTAGAAGTTGGAGTAACAGGTTCAGATATCGCAGGTTCTTCGCCTAAATCACTAGTAGATGAAAAACTACCAGTAAGCTCAGAAACCGCGATGGCTTCCGGGTTATATCTTGTTTCTAGACCTTGGTAATCCGGATGAACTACCAATGAAGATTCTCCTTCTTCAGGTGAACCAAACTTACTGCCACTAGGAGTTACAAGAACTTTTAATCCTTCGTAACGACTCGGAACCTCTTCGGGAGGTTGGCCTCGAAGTCGACGAGACCTCCTCAACAAATCGGCCACGGTTACAACTTCAGGAGACTTTCCCCGACTGGTAGGGGACTGTTCCGGTAATTCAGCCACAGTTACAAATTTTAAACTACTACACACGCAAACAAAGTAAAATCTCAAGAAAACCACCTAAAGTCTCTAAAAACCAAACAAAGATGAATCACACGCCTAAAGAATCTAGGGGTCAAACCATGCACAAACAGTAATCCTTTGGACTGAAAACACTAGTTGGTGATGAAATCCAATGTCGTAGAATTCAGTACAGAGGTGGCGGGTGAAACAGTTATCCCGGCAACCTGCTTAACGAATAGACTGGAACAAGTTCCTCCACTGTTAACCGTCTCGAGTGAAGTGAACCCCCCAGAAAATCCGAGTGAGTCTAGCCGACGTCTGTCTCAGGTACAGTAGGATCTTCCCTCCACTGTCACCTCGGGTAGAACCCTAAAGATAATGGTCACTAAGGTTACCAACAGCAACAACTACACCTGGGGGAACAGTCTAAGATCCGATAGCACGCAAGGGCAGAGTATCAAGCTCAATCCCCTTATCAGCTCCTCGTAAAGATGTGAGGTTTACTGACAAGTGACCCCAGGCTCCTCGTAATAATGTGAGGTTTACCGTTTGTAGTACGTGCGTATCTGGCGTCGTTCCCAATGAAGGGGGATTGATCCCCTCAAAGGTTCGGACACGATCTCGTGCTTCTCCGTTAAGCGGAGCTTTCCCAGAGCGTAATTGAAATAATTGGATTTAAGCCTACCACAAGATGAGCTACTGTTTGGTTTTACTGTCTTGGAGAGTTAATTACTCTCCTACTCCAAGACACTAGCCTGATCTAATGTTGGTGTTTCAGAGCCCTAGAAAATAAAAGTTACTACGTTGATTTTACTTTAAGCGTTTATTTTATGGTTGTTTCTTAAAGTCAAAAGGTGATGGAGATGAAACCGAATGGTGTGTAGACTCGACTCAAATCACTAAAAAAATGCACCTAGGATGATTTAGACTATATTTTTACTTTTCAATGAATTTCCTAACTAAGAAAGTTGAGAGAATGCAATTTTTTTTTTTTTTTTTAAAGACAACTTTCTCGAGAAAGGGAGTCAAAGAAACAATTCTTTTATCTTTTTCTACACATGCTCATATCCTCTAATTACTTCACAAAAATTACCTTTTCTTCCAAAAATTCCAAAAACTACTTTAAAGCAAACCTTTTTCCAAAAGAGTTTTTTTTTATATTTCCTAATTTAATAAAGCAAGTAAATCTATTGTAATCAAAAGCAATCTTAACAAATCAATGAAAAACAACGCAATTGTAATCTAAAAGCAAATATAAAAACAATTTACCTAAAGTGAGGAAAAAAACTCGACAAAGGTGATTCTAGGATGTTTTACTTGGTTAACAAACAACCAAGGGTCAATTTATGCAGAATCACAAACTAACCAACGACAAAACTCAAAATTTTTCATCCTTTTGTAAAAATGGAAAACAAAGTTTTTAATGACAAACTTTTCGAAATTTGCAAGGAAAAGACTCAAAGGTAGGTCTTCTCACAAAAGAATGATTTGCAGACTGGTCCAACTTCGAAGAAGGATGGAAAAACCAAAGAGATCTAAGGCTTTTACAGCTTCTAACGCCAAAGTTAACTACAAGACCAAAAACAAAACCAATCTAAAGGAAAAATCTCTATGGATTCCACTAAAACACTCAATGCCAACAAAATCAATTCAGGGGAGAATCTCTGACAGTCAAGCTATGGATCTGGGCAGAAAAAACCAGTAAAAAATAAAACATCAAAAGGCAAAAAGCAAAAAGGAATTTTTCAAAACTTAACAGGAGTACGCAGGTAGCTTGTTTGCAAGGTGCGGGCACGCACTGTGCACACAGATACAGTGCGTACTTGTACGCACTGTATATATAACCTAGACTGCGTACTACTGTAAAAGTGAAGAAAAATAAAAACTAATTAAATCCTAAGCTAGCTGACCCAGACACACAGATAGAAAACCAGAAACCAGAAAGAAAAAATGCTTTCACAGATCAAATCAAGCAATCAAAAAGAATTCAAGCACACTCATGGAGTCTCCCTAGTGGAGTCGCCATTTTTTTTTCACACGGGATTAGTCCACAATGCGGACAAAGTAGACCTCCCCAGATACTAACAAGCATCCGATGACAAACAACACAAACGAGAGCAATCCTTCTCTAAATATAACTTTTAAGACATAAGAATACAAGTGTTTAGAGCCTACCTTGTTCCAACGCTGTCGTAGTAGTCCAATCTCGTCGATCCGGATGAGCTCCTCCTTCACTTCGAATCTTGCAACCACTAACAAGAAAACAATTAAATAGCACTTGTATTTCTTATATAATAAAATATATTCAACATGTAGACCAAGGAACACATGAAATAACTCATAAACAACAAGCTATTGAGAAGAATGGACTAATTTGTATTAAACATAACAAGAAACCATTACAACCTGAGCCTTGGTGTTAAGCAGGTTCCTTCCAGGGTCCAGCAAGAATCCTCCTTAATCTGATCAGCTCACCCACTTCCAAGGGAAACAAGAAAGGATGGGAATCTCTCCTCACAAGCTTCTAAAGGAAGTTCTTAATTTCAACAGCATTTACCCTTATGAATCATTAGCTTTCAACCTCCCCTCCCTCTAGCCCAATGCCTCTATTTATAATGTTGTAGAGGAAGTTATTCAGCTCCACCATGGATGGGATAAGTACCTTCTTCCATGGGAGGGCTCCCCTCTTCATGGGATAAACTCCTCTATCTTAGGGATACATGAACCATCTGGAGGCGCTTAATACATGTCAAACCGACCTCTAGAATGTTCTAGAAGTAACCACAAGTAACTTTTTTGGAGTAGAACTTGCGCCTTACAGGGGTACGCACCCTATCTTTTATTACAGAGCGTACATGTACGCAGCTTTTATGAAATTGGGATGCGTACCCGCAGGTAAGCCTTAGAGAACCTGCGTACCCAGAGATATTTGAATTTACAAGGACTTTCTCTTTATTTTTGGAATTTGACATGATGAGCAGAGGTACAAGGCTTGCATAGGAGGATAGTATGACTGTTGATGGAGTCATACTACTGCAGATAGTCATGGTGACAATTTTTAGTGTAATAAGACCGCTCTGATACCACTGATCTAGATTTAAGTAGGAACGCAATAGATTACAGAGATGACCATATATATAGAGGTGCGATAACCATAAAAAAAGAGATGCAGCAGAATAGTACTTCATTTCATTAATGGAGAATACTAAAATATGCTTACAAATAGAAATAACCCAGCTAGGGTGATGGTAGCTTATCTCTGAGAAGAGATGTGTCAGCTACATGCCTCTGAACTATTCCAAACTATGTTTACAATGAGGCTCAAAGGCCTATTTATTATTGAGAAACAATGGAAAACCCTTCACATTCCAAAACATAACCCTAGAAGATGAAACGCCAAATTGTGGGCCACTTTTTGGGGTGAGTTGGACAACCAACTTCCCGGGGTTGCGAATTGGTCGTATTATCTCCGTTTGACGCGCATGATAGCCCGTTGGAAATATCTCTCTGAGGAATATGATGAAAAATATGATTTTTATCAAAAAAATTGTTCGTGGTAGATTTCCCAAAAAACGTCGTTTAGGGCCTAAAAATGGCTATGTAAGTTTAGGACCCGAAAAACTGCTAAAAATAGTAAATTGCGCTATAATTAAGGAAACTGAAAAACTGAAAGAGAGAGTTGTGGGGGTCCAAATGGGATAGGTGGGTGGCCACCAAAATCCACCTGGATCATTGTGGAAAAGTTTGATGGGTGAGGAGGGTCATCCATCATAAGCCCTTAACTTAATATGGGATGCAGTCAGTTCAAGGGACCTTAGTTTATGCCGAACTGACTTTGAAATAATACAAGTGGATGCCCCCTTATCTACAATTCATCGATGGATGGTGATGTTATCAATGGTGACTAGGATATGAAAAGAAACTATACATGGGAGTCATGGTGTAGTGTTGTCCAAATCAAAATCCATCAATCACAAATCAGAGTGGTCGATTGTTCCTAATGTGAAAAGTAGGGCTTTCCATTGATTTGGACAGGTTTGTAATACCTTGAACATTGACATGGTTGAAGGAGACTGTCATAGGTCATCAAATATGTTATATATATTGGTTTCCTTTGAGTTATAGGTAGTACGGCATAATGGCCCTTTGATCATTTTCATAATGGGTTCAATAGGGGGTCATGATAATGTCAAAGGTGGCATAGTAGTAGTGTTTGATGATAAGGAAGGATTGGCTTCTTGAGGGGCCCAATTATCATTTTTTTGTGTTTGCAAGAGAACAATTGATATGTCGATGTAATGTACCACTTGGTTAGGTCATTATAACTTCACCTAGTTGGATTTTGGTAAAGGTAGGGGTGCCTCGTGTTCTGTGGGCACAATGCCCAAGTGGGGGAAATGATTATGTCTTACTATAGGTTTTTGGTTCAGTTTGCCCTGCCCCTTGGCCTCTCTTGTCTAGTTAAAACTTGGGGGGTGAGGAAAATGTTGGGCGTAATTCTCATATTCCCCAAAAATAGTGCATGCATGGTTGTCCTAAGACTAGAATTATTGTTTTTCTTTTGTGGGTTGTTGGTAGCCTGATTTTGAGTTTGGTTCTGATTGAGGGGATTTCTCCTAGTCAGTGCATGCGAAGGTTAGTTATTTCCCCTTACCTAGGTTCCCCTTTTTTCTCTTTCCTTTCTTCTTGTTGGTATTTGGAGAGTTAGCAATGTCGAGGATTTCAAATGCCTAATACTATTGAAGGAAGGAAGGTTGCACAAAAGTAACCCCTTTGTTTAGCTAAGGTGGGGGTTTGGGTTGTTGAGGTGTAGGAAAAGGGTAAAAAGGGTTCCCTAGTCCTCGGTTCATGTAATTGGTTTGCGAGGTCGATATAGTCTTCATGGTGCATGGAGGGAACTAGCCACCCTGCAAGGGATAATGCTAGTGTAACACCCTTCTCCCACATCTACCTAAGAAACTGGTACATCAAGGTAAACATGTGATGAGAGGCTACAATAATGGGATTCAACCTCCTAGGTGGCCTTAAGGAAATGGATTCAACTAAAACACATCATACATACCTTCCAAATTAGCTATAGGACCCTTAAGAACCATCCCAACCCTTCTACTAACCAACCCCTGGGTTTGACTGAGTTTTTAGGCTACTTTACCTCTAGACGCTCTCATGACAAGGCATGCTAGAGTCTAGGGACCATTTCCTTTAGTGTTATGCCAGTATCCCTGGGATTTGAACCACTTTTTCAGGCCCAAAGCATAGGTCACTACCGATAATTAAATGACACCTTCAAAACAGAAAGATAATAAGGAAACAATGATGCAAATGCAAAACACTTCAACAAGCCCTTAACTAGACCTCTACTAGCCATGACAAACATTTCATCAAACATGACATGAATATATAATCTAAAGGTGTAAATAATATATTTAAGCATAGGGGTATCATAGTTATCTCAGAATCATTATGAAGCATTTTTCCCTTATATCATTTGATACATAATCATTTATTAGGTCATAGATGCGTTGTTCATTCGTTTACAAGTAGAAACATGATGAGATCCATACATAGCTACTATTATAAAAACATATGCATAACCAAAATAATAACAACAAAAATACCATGAATACATCAAGCATAGAATCCATATATAAGGCAGTACATTTACACATCATAAACCAAGGGAACGAATTTCTCATTACTGAATTTAGAAACCAATCAGGGATGGGACTACCATGTTGCACTCGACCATAGATTGGTTAAGCCAAACCTATCTTCTGTTGAAGAATCTAGGGGAGAATAATTTAATGAGATTCTTCTTATCATGATAACTATTTGTGAGGTGTTTTTAACTTTTTCTTATTAGCACAATATTCACTTGTTATTATTAGAGTGTGTCTTCTTAGTTCATCAAATAGCTACCAAATCAAAAGAGACAAGCACAAAAGATATTGGCTTTCTACCAGGGCCAAAACCTATCACTCTTTGAGAGGAAAACCCATAGAAAATTTTTCTTATAGAGAATCCAATTAACTAACACTGAGACCATGACCCTTGACTTATTTAGCCACTCCAAGACCAACACACCAGTCTTATTCTTTGTCACTGCTGAGATCATCATCTTTTCTACACCATTGAGGCCATCATTACTACACCACTAAGATCTTCATTACTGCTACTACACCAAGGCCATCACTATTGCACCACTAAGATCTTCACTACTGCTGCAATATCAAGGTCATTACTACTACTTTTCCAAGGTATTTATTGAGCTCATGACCTTAAATATCATGGCTAAGATCATGATTACTTTCGTCTAGAATGCATGCTAAGACAGTGTCACTATTGGATATTCATCACAATGATGCCCTGTATTCCAAGAGTGTATTATTAAGACCCTTCTCCTCACACCAATGTTAATACAGTGACTGCATTATTGAATGTATGTTGAGAAAGTGATTGTTACAGAGATCACATGTATGCAGAGACTGTTAAGAGACATGCTCAATATCTTTCCTATGGTATCCACCTATAGTTTTTAACCCCATACAAAAATTACCCGCATACGAATTCTAAAACACATAAAATAAACAATGCGAGAGCATAAAACACATATACACAAATATTTTCCCCTGGATGCCAAAACCAAGACTACCAGCTTGATTTTTCATTATGTTCCTTTCAATGTTATAATACATATTTATTCATGTCGTAGCATCCAATACCATGGACCAAAATCCATCGCGTTGAAAACCATGGACCGAAAACCATCACATCCAAAACCATGTTCGAAAATCATGCACAAAACCATAGGTAGGTCTACCCAACTTAACGTAGGGTCCAAAACCAAAAAATTTTGGGGTGCTACC
>Ga0115844_100199_pt1 | contig 15325 bp, 9 predicted proteins | sample InSIn1gowninarea_FD_83858 | JGI IMG/M metagenome (GOLD analysis project Ga0115844, IMG submission 83858) | reverse complement strand
CCCAGGCATGATGGGCTTTGATCCTTATGATGCAAATACTCTGAGACTCTTACAGAATGGAAATCTAGGAGACCTTAATGCTCTTGTGATGAAACAGCAACAGCAAGCTCAGGCTGCTAGAAATCAGAATCCTTTTGGATTTGATAACAACAATCTGTTTAAGGGTAAGAGATCCATTTTTTATTGAATAATCTTTACTTACTTGGTTAGATATGATGGGTAAGATCCAGATGCAGCATTTCGGAGACTCCAACCCTATGAGGGCCTACCTTATGCCTCAATATGGTAAGATAATTTTCTTAATCTATGAATCAATTGGAACTATGTTATAAAGAATTTTTACTATAAAACCTTTATAATTGCCCTAAAATATTCTATTTAATACTTCTATTAGAAAATATTTATGAGTCACGAATTACTTAAGGTCTTGGCTCATTATTAACTCTGAAGCTGTCTTATTTTATACTGGTATAGTGAGCTTTGGTATTTAGCTTCAATAGAAGATTATGCTATTTTAAGAGAATATATTTTTTCAATGAATCAAGATGCTTTACAAGTCGCTGGTGAAATTTTAATACCGCAATTATATGGCTGTTCTCTATCCACTACGATAGTAAAGCCCTTAAATTATTTTTTAATCCAGTCTGAAATGTTAATAATATTAGAGTCAAAAATTTAATTTTAATCTTAAGATCGTTATTTTCATCCTGTTAAAAATTTTGCAAACATATTAATTTTTTCTAGACGTTTATGGTGGTAAGCAAGCACAAAGCAATGATCTCATGAACCTCCAGATGTTAGAGACCTTACTTAAGGGAAACCCCAACCTCTTACATTTACTTGCTAACCCTAGTGCAGCTACTGCCTTATTTGACTTAACAAGAGACATGCCATATATGATGCAAGGAGTAGCTGGACTAGGTGGTGGTGCTGCTGCTCAACAACCATTTGGTGGTGTTAATAGATCCTTGGGAGCTGATTTGATTCAGAATGAGCCTGAAATAAGCAACCCAAGAGCTTTAGAAGGAAAAGTATAACTACGACGAGGAAAAATTTGTTAAACTTGTATAGCTTGGTAGAGCCGCTACTCATGTTGCCATTGCTTATTTCATCTACTTCAAATCAGTAAGAAATAGTATTAACTCCTTCACTAACAATAGATCCTATAAGACTCTAGGAAATTTTTATTATATTTAAGATAGAAAGTTCTTCAATACCTTTTTAAAGTTTAGAATTTGTAGCTAACTTATCTATAGAAGGGCTCTTCCTACACTTACTCTTGTAGGAATATCTCAACAATTTTCCTAACATCAAAATTCAGGCATAACAGTATAAATGACAGAGTTATATTTTCTTATATCATGACTTCTAAAATGTAATACTAAAATAAAAGACCCCGAAACCTTTGGATTTGGCAGATTTAAGAATACCAGCCAATCATGTTTGCTTTACACCTAAGAGCTTTTTCCTACTAATTTACTCTAATTTGTACCTTTAATTTACTAATCCTAGTTTAAGTGTTAATTTTATGAAACCTAACTAAATATAGCTTGACCAGGAGTCTATCTCAAAGGCTGATAGGAGCAAGATGGATCCTACTTACAACTCTAGAATGCTTAAGGAAAAGAAGGTAAAGCATAATTACGTTATTACAAAGACTGAGAATATTCTAGTATGAGAACTTTGGTCCTGAACAAACCGCTTTGAACAAGCTTTTACCTCCTGGATTTGACAGTATGATTAATTTTGAAAAAGAGAATAGATAATAATATAATACTAGACTTCCAATTGAGTGCTCAAGACATTCAAAGACTGTTAGAAAGTGGAGCTCTAGCTGATCCTTTGCAGATTGCTCAGCTCCAGAGATTACAACAAGAAGCCTTGGTACGTAATGATGAATTAGCAAGAGCTGCTTTACTTAGCAAGAGTGAAATAAAGCTTGAAGAAGAAAAGGAAATGGTTGAATATATATGTATATTAGTAGTACTAACTGTAACTTAGAAGAGAAAAGCTGCTGAAAGACAAGCTAAAAGAGAGCAGACTAGTGAACCCAAGGAAGAAGAAATCATTGAAATTAAGGAGAATTCTGATGTTGAGGAAACCTCCAAGCCAGCTAATGCTCCTAAGAAAGACGAGAAGGGCTCTGCAGGACTTAAAAATTCAGCAACTAGTGTTGCAGGAAGTCAGCAGAAGAGTTCTGAGGGTGCAAAGGGAGGTATTAGCAGCATAAGTGCTGAAGATATAGTAGAGGAAATTACTGAATTAACTAATCCTGGATCTTTTGAGATTGATAAGCAAGGGAATAGAAGAAAGAAGGCCAACAGTGCAGTAACCCCTGTTGCTACTGCTACTGCTGCTGCTAATAATAACAATAATGGTAAAAAGCCTGTCAAGAAACCAGAGGATAGTAAAATTGAGCCTAAACAATTCCAGATTGATGATGATAATGAGGCTGCAGTGCCAGCTCAGCCAAGTACTGATAAGATAGAAGAAGAGAAGCCAAAACCTAAGGATGCCCAGGTTATACTATCTTCAGATGATGAAGGGAATAAGATTCAAGAAGAAAAGCCAAAGCCTGCTGAGGAAGAGAAGAAACCTGAATCGATGGTGGTAGAGGAAGCAGGAGAAGAGAAAAAAGAAGAGAAGAAGGGTGATATGGCCGTTGAAGAGGTAAAGGAAGGAGATAAACCGGCGGAGACTAAGTAATGAGAGTGAGATAGGATATCCTATAATACTGTTTTTGAATTATTTTAGGTATTAATATTTGAAGAAGAATTAAGTTTTTATTGTAAAGTGAATAGCTGAGAAGGTTATAAAAGAGAGAAACTGAATGCTTAAATGTAGAAAGATTTTTGAAAAAGAATTTGTTTTCTATAATTATTTTTAAGTCTTGGACAACTGTTGTCTATTTAAGTATGTATGCAGATTGCCTGTTTCTTTAATAGATTATATTACTGAGCTTATAAGATTGTTAATTCCAATAGATCAACATTGTCTAAAGGAGTTAAAGGCCTTTCAGATATTAATTCTTTGTGAATTTTGTATAGAACTACTAGCTTACGCATTTCTAGCTATTTATATGTATGGAATAAGACTACAATATTTAAAAAGAAATCAGTTTCACATGATAATAACTATAACTTATCCTGAAGTAAATCTAGAACTAAAATATAATTTTATTTAGCTGAAATTTGTAACTTTTTACTAACATTCAACTTTATAAATTAGTAGAAATCTAAAAAGAAAAACAGATCATAAAGGCCTCTAACTGCCATCTTTCCTTGTATTAGATTTTCCAAAAGGCTCACTCTTTTAGTGCTCTTAACTATCACCCATTTTACATTCTCAAGGATCTGATAACTTCTCATAAATATAACATAAATAGGGTTCTATATTTAACTATAAGCATACTGTTAAGAACAAGAATATTGATTTATAAATTTGTTTGTTAAAGCATTCTTAATCACTTAGCATGATTTAAAAAAGAAGATAAACTTCAAAGATAACCTATTGTTAGCATATATAAAAAACTTCCTCCCAAAAAGGAAAAAATATGAGCTAGATTATTCGATAATTCATAATTTGGAGAGAGAAAAATTTTTAGCTTACCTTTAAGGTGAGTATAACTATAGTCATCCACATAAATTGTTACTAGTCATACCTATACTCAGAAAATGATGCTAAATAATGTGAGTGGAGTTGTTACACTCCATCCTAAATATTTATGTAATTATCAAAATTGTGTTATATAAATAGTTTTCTAGCCTTATCACAGTTCGATAAAGCTTCACTATAAACTTCTCTAATAAGGACTTTAGATAATAACAAAGATGGTATACTTTTTTAAAGCATGTTGTTTTAAGTTATCAATTATAACTTATCAAATTGAATATATAACTATTTTACTTTAAAAATATTATAGTATAATAGATTGTAAGAAACTTGTTATTATTCCAAAAATAGCTTTCTTAACTTCCAATTATTTTCAAGTTAGACAGTTAAGTGTGTTACACCTTACCTTTTATTGTAATTTTAATATACGAACCTAGATTCTTATATTCGCTGAGACCAATGAGTCTGGTTTTATATGTAAAATAACCAGCAAAGATACATTTTAGGCCTTTAATGTAATTTTCTGAGATTTTTTTCCTATGTTAAAGGACTTTTAACTATTAATAATTTATCTACTACATCTATAAATGCAATACAAGTTATTTTCAATAGCTATATTGGTTGACACCAATAGCGACATTTAAGAATTTACCTTAGCTATCTACCCAATTCAATGGCCTTGAATTTAAAATTGCGAGTTAGATATATAATTATGTATATAGTTAGTATCGTCCATGATAACTCTCCTATATTAACAAAGATTTATATTGTAAAATTAGCTTTTAGACGTAAAATCAACTCGGAATTCTTTGGTACAAACTTATTATTCTAACACTTTCCGGCTGGCAAAACTCAAGAAACAAAAAGTGTAGAGTTTGGTATATACTGAAAACTATATATCACTAGCCGTATCCAGAATTCTTGAAATGTAGGAAGCTCAATATGAACAGATTTTCCTACTATTGTTTAGTAAAAACTAATTAACAGTTAATGAAGCAATTGTTGTCTTTGACTTGAAGAAAAAATTTTAAAGTTTAATCCTCTTACCAAATTGTTTGTCAACGATCTCAATGCTTTTTTTTGAAAAAAATTCTATAGTGAACTTTTAATGTTTTTAGACCGAACGCTTCTAAGGCTCAGTAGAATTGCTATCTCTAACCTTACTCGTCAAAGAGTTAATCTATTTATACAGATGAATAGTAATTAGTACATGTCTAATATAACGTTTTTACATTAACTTAGTTCGTCTTCTTTATACATTTATATTATTAATGACCCCTCAGTAATTCAGAGCACTAAAACTCACTTCACATCAAGATTTAGGACTCCGTAAACAAAGGAAGTATTGAGAAATATTGTATATAAGGAAGCTTAGAGTAATTCTTTATTAGATATGCAATTATTGAATGAGAAGAATAAAGAAGTTATACAAATCTTCAACTGTCAAAATGGTCTGAAGGATGGTCTTTTGTGAGAAAAAGTGTTTTAGAATATTCAAATTATCAACAATACTTTCAGAATAGATCAGATCAATCCTGAAGGTACGACTGATCTACTAAAAATATATTATAATAAATTACTGATATACTTCAACTACTAATCAGAATATATGTAAATTGTCGTTTTACCATCACTGTTATACGTAATATAGAAAAGTACCATAAATGAAAAATATATAGTAGCTTTTCAGATAAATTGATCCTGACTACCAAAATATATATCATTTTTAACCCCTTATTTGTAATTTTTCTAATAATAATGGGAAGTTTTATTGTTAATCCACAGACATAGACTGAAATTTGAAAGATAGCAAGTCATATATATTGAAGGTATTAATATAATAATAATCAATATTTACAATCTTTTTAAAACAGAAAGTAAAATATATATATATATATATATATATATATATATATATATAACAAACATCTGAGATTTGATAAGAATAGTTTCTCAAAAATATACTATATAGAGGTGTAAAAACTTGGTAACTCTTTAAAGAACGCTCATATATATCTACTTTTAAAAGGTCCCTTGTTTTGAAAAAGCGTAAATATTCTTCAAGTTTTAAATAATGTTTTAATTCTGTGGAAAGAGTTAGAAAGATTTGAATGTTATCAATCATATATAACCAGACCTTTCTACTAGCCCGTAACGGTCAAGGAAAGAGGCAAGCTAACAGTTTTCTTAAGAATAATAAATACGTTTCAACCGATATACTAATAGAAAAAGCTACCTATAGCTAATGATTATAACTATAAGAGAAAAGGAATTTCACATAACTATCTACATACATATTGATTCAAATTCAATATATTATATATTCTCAGCCAGTTCCTAAAATAGAGGTAAATATTAATCACGTTAAGACTAATGCTTAATACCTTATATACTATAAAAGAGATTTTATTTAATTCTTAATAAAAGTTATAATATATTTAGTATGAAATACATATAAAACTAGAATTATGTACTGACAGTAAAACGGAATGTGTAATTTAGGGCGAATTTGTTCGACGATCAGATTCGCTAAACATGATCAGGCTTAACAGATCCAGAAAAATCTAATTCGAACAAATCAAAAAACTTTTTAACGTCTATTAGCTGGTAAATTAACGTCGACATATTTTTAAAAATCAAAAACTTTGATAGGATTTTTCCAAAATTCAAAACCAACTATCACTCATCGTTTAATCCTTAACGAGCAGTTCATGGAAGTTTCTTATCTTCCTTTCATAAATTGGTATTGATTTAAAAGTGCAAATTCAAATGTAGAAGTTGAGAATTCTGATCATAACGGGTTGCGCAAGTTAACACGACAATTATAACCTGTTTAGTGCTAAGTAGACAGACTATATACATGAAGTTTCTATATCTTTAAGGAAAGATAGTTTTTAAGTCTATTTCATAAAGAGTAATTATATAATTAGTATCTTATGCATTTTGTACTTATAAAGAGACTCAGAATTTTATGACTAACACAATATGAAGAGTTTATTATTATCCTATTTCCTCTTTCACTTTCATTATAAAGGTCACTATTTTCCATCAGAATTTAGGTCTTCTTACGATAAAGGAGACTCTTTTGTCCTAAAGAGCTAACTTTAAGAGATTATACTCAAAAAGGAATATATTAAGATTTATTATTTACTTTTACAAAAACCCATTTATATATTTTTATATACTAGATATTCTAGTAGTAACAATAGTAATGATTAGGTAATTATATTTAAAGATTAATCTATTGGAATAAATTACAAAGTTATAGTATATTAGTGAGACTCATCTAATGCCTTTTAATCTTCTCATAAAAAACTTTTTTAATTTTTTGAATCCTATACAGAAAAAAAGAAGTAAAATACTAATATTAGTAGATAATATTAGAATTCATTCAAAAATACTTACCAATTGTCATTTTTCAATATATTTTAATTAGATCTTTTTATTTTCTAATCATCTTTATAAAGACTATCAAAATGATTTGGAAATGTCGAAGCTACTGTTTAAAAAGCTTAATTACTTCAAATATAATACAATGGAGTTATATTGAAGTTACTAATTGCACCATAGGAGTTAACTTGGTTTATAATTGGCCAAATTATTGTTGTGAAGGGATATTACTATTAAGAATTTCCAGAACATTTTTATTAGGGTATTTAAAAAAGATCACTTCCCTATGATCTGATATTTTCGTTGTCCAATCTAGTTGGTAACGTTATATAAAAACTAAGATAGAAGTTTAACATTAAGATTTAACTAAATAAGTATCGCATATAGCTATTTTACTTAAGAGGACCAAATTTGCATAAGTATTTTAATTATTCTTCATATCTGTATAAAATCATGGTCCCAAACCTAATTTCCAAAACACCGTTAACAAGAAAAACAAATCTTATTAAGCTTTTGGTCTTATTTTTACAAACAAAATTGTTGGGCCTTCTTTTAATTTAAGAATATAAAACTCTAATTTAAAAAGCTATTTTTCTTAAAACTTAATCATAATTAGAGATGTCATAATCTCTCTCTACTTAGATTCCTTCCAAAAGGAATCCATTTCATATTTCTGACCTTAATAGAGAAACTCAGTCCAATACCATTTTAGTAATATTATAGTATCTATATCAATATATATATATAAAATTTTTAGAATTTCCAATAAAGTAGACTAGTTACGACCAAAAATCTCACACAAAAAATTGGATTATAAAACTGTCACTTGGCGATGAAACGGTTGCTTAAAAATTGAAGAACAGTTTTTTATTACAGACTATTAACTATCTTATTAGGAATATATAATATAGGTAAGAAAGTCCTTCTATCCTATGTACTTTTCTTTCAGTGATGGCTCTTATAAGTGAAATTCTTATACTTATTTTACTCAAAAGAGCCTCATTTCCTATTAATAGCCAAACCTTAAAGGTTTAAATTTTGGTTAAATCTTATAGGAGTGTTAAGTTTGCAATTTTTGGATTCAAATTTAAAACAAATTTAGCTCTTTTTAAAAATCGGGTGGCGAGAGTTTGAATAATAACAGTCCTTTTGACTTTTTAAAAATAAATATATTAGAAGCTGAAAACTAAACAGAACTCTATCATACTCTTCTCCTAATTAAGTTATCTTAAAAAAATAGCTAACCTCAAGTAAAACACTACAAAATTTAAATTCTCACGTCATGCTACAGGCTTTTAACCATACACCCGAAGCCAAGATGGACCCAAAGAACCCTCCCTTCTTAAAAGCTCATCAGCTTGACTCCTTTTCCAGCGGTGATTATCAACATAATAATTATACTCGATATAGTGAGAACTCTCAATTTTCCCAAATCTCTCAGAATTCTCAAAGTTCCTTCTTTACTCCAAGCGGCAATAGTGGTAAAAAGAACCCAGTACTGGACGACATTACCAACCTTTTGATGAATGTTCACCCAAAGAAATTGGATTTTTCAGCTGGACCTGACCCCAACAACAATACTAATAAAAATATGACTCCTAACTACCTTATTCGTAAATTTGATAGTGAGATCCTTAACAAAAATGGGAGGCCTGACCACGAGGAGATAACAAACCAAGATAGGCCTTTCAATATGGAAATTGAGGATTTAGTTTTCTCAGACAACGGCAATAATCAAGCCATTGACTCAGAAAAGGCAGAAATAGAGGAAGGACATCAAGGAGTGACTATGATGGATGATATGATATATAATATAAATAATAATGAGCCATTCAAGCGTGTGAAGATCTCCAAGAATAATAGTAATGAAGGCTTTGACTTAAAGTATAAGAATCCTTCTCTGATTAAGTAATAGTCATTATCTTATGAGTTATCTTAAGTTGCTAGGCGTTGGAAGAAGAGTGATAAAATTTTCGAAGGCAAGTACTCGACTGGAGCAACTCCTAAATTCTCCAAGAATTCTCCTTCACACCAGATGCCATTACCTCTTATACCATTCAAAAGTATTTATTTGACTCTTTAACACTCTTAACTAAGTTTAAAAGAAACCGTTTTATTAACAAAGTATAGATTATGGGCTAAATTTCAAAATTATTATAAACATAGAAAGTATATACAAAATTATTAATATCACACTTTCATTATAACGTCAAAAAGAACTTGATTCATTAATTATTAATTATATAAAAAATAAGGGATTGTATTGAGAAAATGAACTCCATAAAGGAAGTAAAAAAGCATCATTTAAAATTTTGAACTCATGTTTGATAAAAAATACTTAGATAAGTAATTTATACCTTTTGAGTATTTTTCTAATATACTACAAAGTGTTTTTTCGGACTAAGTATTAAACATGCTAATATATAACTTTAGGATGCAATACTGACGTACCACCAACTTTCGAATCTGACAAGTTGCTCATGGCTGGGGACAAAACCGAGATCGGCGTAAACAAGTACATAAACAATCTTATGGGTACGACCGAGATCAACAAGCCTCGTGGCCAGAGCTTTGGAGGAGCTGAAATTCTTCTCAAACAACCCCACCTAAAGCCTTTAATTGCTCCTATGAGACAAAACAGTTCAGTACTACCTAGATTACCCTCTCCTAATTTTCATGGCCAGAATACTAATAAGCCTAAGTTATTGAGAGACTTCCCATTAAATTTTACTCAAAATATGAACTTTAACATTAAGCCAAATAACCATCATAAACAAGATCAAGGTCTTTTCCTGATCCCTGAGAAGAACATCGAATATGACTCAACCGCTAATAATAAGCTTGCCCAGCTTGACTTCCACCCCAAACAGGAGAATGCTAAGACCAAGAAGAGGGGCAATGACTTTGTATCTAAATTGCTTACTTTTGATGAGGGAGATGATGAAATTATTGAAGAAGATCAATTGACCATTGAAAATCCAAATACAAGTGACACTCAGATCATTAGACCTGACTATGGCAGACAGGATGAACAAGACACTGAGATTTTTGGAAGACAAACTTTCTCAGTGCGTCAAAATAATAATTTCACTTCGCCCAGTTCTAACAAAGTCTACAATACACCTACCAAAAAGAGTCCTTTCCATATAAACTTCAGTCTTTTGGATTCAGTTACTGCTAAAAAGGAAGCTCACTCAAAGCTCTTCCCAAAGGACTTTGACTCATCTGACAAAATAAGGCCTTTCGAGTTCGAGAATCGAGGGGGATTTGATGATGTCATAAGTGAAGGAGATGAAAATGGACAGAACGGAAGATCTAGATTCGAGGTAGACTATGAAGTTATAGAGGTAAAAGATTTCTGAATTTTTAGGTCTAATTTTAATATAGGTGCTTGGTAGTGGACATTTTGGAACTGTATATAAATGCCAGAATAAACTTGATGGACTTATTTATGCTGTAAAATGTACTAAGAATAAGCTAAAAGGTATTAAAAATTTGTTAACGATCTTACTAACCTTTCTAATAGAACTTTTCTAATTATGAAATGTTTTTGTTAAAAAACTTTAACAGCCTATAGGTGATATATTCCATTAAGATATAGAACTAGCTAAAAATTTGTTGGAGATTCTTTATCATCAAATAAATCAATGCATATCTTATAGTAAATCTCAAATAAATAAACCTAATTATATTTATGTGTATATAGACTGAATAGGTTATTAATATAAAGAGCTAAACATAATATCTTAACACAAAATCCTAATAGGAAGTTTTTCGGATCAGGATTCTCCAATCCTTTAGCAGCTTTAGATATAGAATACTTTATTTCTTGTCATTAGGAGTATTAATGGTTATTTATAGGCACAAGTAACATAAATCAAGCTCTAAATGAAGCTCAAGCCTTAGCCTCTTTGAGTGCTTTAGGTGAGAATCCCTTCATCGTGAGGTACTATAGTGCCTGGATCGAGGATGACCGTCTTTATTTGGCAGTAAATATTATTTTTAGTCTACAATTTTAATTTTGATCTAGATGGAACATTGTCAAAGCAATTTGAATTCTCTTAGAAGACAACATATAAGATTCAGCGAATCTATGATCAGACAGATCATGAGGAATATCTGCATGGGCCTTAGACATCTACATAACCAGAAAATTGTTCATTTGGACATTAAACCAGGTATTCTATCCTAATTTAAATGATTCAATGGAGGTCTTATAGCATTTGGACTCATTATAAATACTGTATTATATAAATTGAGGCTCCCAGTTAAAAATATTTTACAGAGGTGAGATGAGATGATCTTGATTATTTATTATGCTATAGTGTAAATATATGAGTACTTTTGGTCTTTAAAGATAAAAAATTTCTTCCCCTCAAATTTATATTTCTTTTTAACTACTCACTTAATATCTTTTTTTAAGAAATAACAACAACAACCAAAAACACTCAAATATATTGTGGGTACCGATTTGTATTGCAAATTATGCTATATATAAACTTAAAAATTGAACCTACGTCATTTTAGAATAAAGAGGGTTTTTCAGGGACTATATAAATAACCAACGTGTTATGTACTTTAGGCTAAATCATCTGTATAAGTGAGATGCCTTTTAATTATACATTAAATCCTTATCACAAGCTTCAAAGTTATATAATTAGATCTATAAGTATTTAATAACTGGTATAAAGTAGCTAAGATGATTATTAGCTAAAGAGTTAATCAGTATTCTTAAAATTCTTATAGAAAATATTCTTTATTCCAAGACTAACAAGTTCAAAATTGCTGATCTTGGTCTTTCTAGAATTGCTCTGCGTTCTAACCATGAAGATATCAACGAAGGAGATTGCAGATTCCTGGCTCCTGAGCTACTCAGAGATTATCCTGATCATCAGCTTCCTGATCTCACTAAAGCTGACATTTTCTCATTTGGCGCCACTATCTATGAACTTATTACTGGTAAGAAGCTTAACCTTTATTATATAGAATGAACACCTATATACCCTAGCTATATTGATTAACTCCACATAAAATCTAAGTAAAGATATCGTCTTTTTATGTACATCTATTTCTTTTTTATTGAAGATTTAGTCATTTTATGTGCCTGACTATAATATTAGAAGGACAATACAATAGTATCTTAGTAGATCATAAAAACTAATTTTCCCATATATTCATTCATGAAGACATTTATATCATCTTTCTATATACTATAATTTACTAAAAATCATCTGAGTAACAAACTAAACAGTTGGCTAGAGCTCTCGTTTCTAGAATTTCTACTTAAAAGTTCATAAAATGACTTTTCCTGAAAATTTAGCATTAGCACTAGTGAATAAGTTGTCAACTATCATATAAGAGTTAATACTATCTTTCTTTGCTAACTATATAATAGGTACTGATCTACCTCGCAATGGAATAGAATGGAGCAATTTAAGAGCTGGTAACTTAACTAAACTAGACCACTTAAATTACTCCAACTCATTGAAGTCTATGTTGAGATCTATGATGGATAGCAATCCAGACCTAAGACCCTCAGCCAATGAGCTTCTAACCAATTATTTACAAAGCGAGATTGAATTAGAACTTAAGTGGGAGAAGAAGGAAAACAAACTGCTTAAGGAAAAAGTTAAGGAGCTTGAACAGAAACTGAATGCCTGTAAGGCTTGTAAAGCTAAAAGAAAGAACAGCATCTAAATAATTTTAGTGAACACTATCGTTATTTATATTATTTCATATTATTTCTTGTGGGAATGAGTAGGTTGGGTCCTGGTTTACTAAGGAAAGAATGGAGGTAAACCGTACAATTAAAAATTCTGTATGTAAATTACAATTACGAATTACACTGAAGACGCTTTTTCAATTTATTTTGCTTATGCTTATTGTTATATATTTGAATTTGTTCATAAAAAAAAATTTGTATAGCATATATTACTTTATATTTATATAAAAAATATACATACTCCTGTCAATGGTACATTCTGTCTCTTTTTAGTAAATTATGTTTATATTATTGCCTATATGTCTTTTATCAACCAATGAACATTTTAATTATTCCCAATGATTCAGGCATAAGCCCATTAAAATTATCATTTTGAGTTCATTTTTCGATCAAATTTCTACATACAGTCATTTAACTGCTATATTATTAAGATCAACTGCTTATATCTTATACTAAGTATATCACTATATTTTAGTTAGGTAGAATTTTATCTACTCATAAGTGTCCTTATAGTCTGATTCATATCCTAAAGGGTATCTAAAAATTATTTAAATGTCTTTCCTCCTAAGAATTGATATACAAATGTTACTATATGTATCTTATTCATAATGTTGTTTACCTATTTTTGAAGTCAAGGCTAGCACTATAATGATTAAGAAAGCAAAATTTAGTGACATAAATAATTTTTAATAAGACTAATAAATATTTATTAGATACAATACCATAGCTCAATAAACCTGAAGCATATTTGAAATCTATCCTTAATTGAAAAGTCATTAATGACCACAGTTTATATACAAATAACTTAAAACCAAAATTTATATATAAAAGTACATAACAAACTATAATTACATTACCTACCTTGACCATAAATTCTACAATACAAAACATGCTCGTATATATCTTCCCACTAGCTATAATTAATCAAAACCTTGCATAACATACATCATATTCTCCATATTCTGCTGTCTTTGCTGCTCAGGATTAAAGTGCAAGGCCATGTTAATAAGCTCCTTCTTCTTTGTTTGCAACTCAACAATTCTTTCTTCAATCGTCTTGGCACAAACAAACCTAATAACACTCACATCTCTCTCTTGGCCAATTCTGTAAACTCTTTCAATAGCCTGTTCCTCCACAGCTGGATTCCACCAAGGATCAACTATGAATATATGATTTGCAGCAGTTAGATTAATTCCTACACCTCCTGCCCTTAGGGAAATCAGCATAGCAACAATATTCTTATTATTTTTGAAGTCATCTATGTTCTTTACTCTATTCTTCATAGTAATCTTACCATCAATCTTGGTAAACTGTACCTCTTCTTTAGTTAAAAACCTCTCTATTAACCCTAGCATCCCTATAAACTGAGAAAATATAACACATTTCTCGCCCTTCTGAGCGACCTCCTTTACGGCATCTATAACTGCAGTCAGTTTAGAGCTCATTCTAAAATCTGCACTCTCAGAATCTATTAGTGACCTACTCTGCTCTATATTCTCCAAAGCAATAGACATCACATCATTATTATTGACAGTCTGCTTGCAAAGCGGACATTTTCCAGTCCTTTTAGTGCTTTCTGATAAGCAAGTTTTACAGAAAATGTGCCCACAACTCGTGATGACAGGATCAGTTATGTCTTCCAAACAAACACAACAAGGTTCTAGCTCTCTATCCTTGAGACTTTTAATAATATTATTCACAAACTCTGATTCTAATATAGACCTGGGTTTCTCATCTGGCTTTTCTTCCTCAATAGCTTTACTATCTTTACTATTCTTGTTCTTATCTTTTCTATTTAGTAGAGAACTGTCTGTTCTCTTCTCAAGGAATTTCAGAACGGCATTTTCTAGATTTCCTCTGTCAGTGAGATCCTCTTTCGTAAAGACCATAGAAGGATGATCACAAGTCTGTCTCAATCTTATTAATAGTTCGAAAACATGTGCATATTCATACTGCAGAGTTCTGCCTTGAACCATGTCATTAAACTGTCCTTGACTTCCACTAAAGAAGCAGTTATAGATGGTTCTTTCCTCACTGGTAAGCTCAACCATATGCACTTTAATCTCCTTCTTAGGTAGCTCTAATATAGTTCTACCATCCAGATAAGTAGACTGCTTAGTTCTTCTTAACAATATAGGCTTGATAATTCCTTGGACTAACCTTGAAGCCTCTTCTAGAGATTTGAAGTGGTTCACATAGGTATTCCACCAGAAATATTCACCCCAAGTTTCTAGCTTAAGGAAATGAAGCTGAGAATATAAGTCATCAAGTTTATTTTGTACTGGAGTTCCAGTCAAACACCACCTATACTCAGCATCTAACGCACCAGCAGCTTTGGAAGTCTTTGTGTTTTTGCTCTTAATATAATGAGACTCATCAAGAATAACTCTGAACCACTCCATTCTAAAAAGATCAGAGCTTTCCTTCTCTAGCTTTGCATACTCAGATTCTAACATGCCATAGGTTGTAACTACTACATCATAGTCACTAAGTCTAGATTTCTTCCTATTTGCTCCATAGTAGCTCAAAACAGTCAATGTATTTTTTCTAGAATGCTTACTGATCTCAGTCTCCCATTGATTCAACACAGTCAAAGGTACT
>Ga0115844_100198_pt1 | contig 15348 bp, 5 predicted proteins | sample InSIn1gowninarea_FD_83858 | JGI IMG/M metagenome (GOLD analysis project Ga0115844, IMG submission 83858) | reverse complement strand
TAGAACATTGATGGAAAATTTTAATAGATTGGTACTCAATCCTTAGACAATTCAAGAATGGAAACATCAACCTAAGGAGGACTCATTCAAGGAATAGTCCACTTTGAACATAAAGGTAAAGGCTTCTTCAATATTTTTTTCCAATCTCTTTTAGATTTAGAGAAAGTGTTACATGAAGGAATTTGGTTTTATAAAAGAGTAGGGCTTGCATTGAGATGATGGACCCCTTTATTTGATCGTGAAAACCTAAGGCCCCTTAAGATTCTAGTTTGGGTAAAGTTCCCTTACCTTTCGAATGAGTTTATGTACATAGATAAACTTCAAAAAATAGGTTTTGTCTTGGGTAAGGTTCTCTGTATAGATGATGATATAGTTAATCATTATACCAAAGTAGTGGAAATATTTTGTGTAGAAGTCAACATGAATAATCCTTTAAAAGAGGTAATTCATATATAAGCAGGAATCATAACCTTCATAGTTCAAGTAGACTACGATATAATCCCATTTCATTATCTATTATGTCATCAAGTGGATCATGTTAGAAAGTTCTTCCCAAGACATAAATTAAAAGAGGTGAGATAAGGACAAGATGATAAAATAAACCTATAATAACAAGATTTTGCTAAAAACAAAACTCATATACATAAGGAAGAAGCTCATCAGGTAGTAAATGGGAGGGGTCCTCAACCTATCCCAAAAAATGATAACAAAGAAAAAGGATGGACTAAAGTTGGAAGGAAAAATAAAACACACAGTTAAAGGGTCTTAATAAAGTTAACCAATGTAGGATAAACAAGCTAATTAGATTCTTCAAAGAATGTCTAATATCATGGAGGATGCAGGTCCTTTAAAAATATATAATTAAAGAAATACGAACACCAATCATTAGGAAAAATCTTCCCAAGAGGAGGAAATAAGGGAATTATTTGGAGTAAATATATTTAATATGCTAGCATAGGACATGGAGGTCAAAGAGGGAAGTGTGGTAGAGGAAAATCTAATCCAATCTCAATAATTTAAAAAATGAAAAAATGAGGCTTTCCCAGAAGGAGTCTCAATTCAAGCAGTTAGAAGAAGGGGGAATTCAAGGAGAAAAATCTCTAGGAACTCTAATCCTATATGTTAATGTTTCTCACTCAAATGAATTTGGTTTTAGGATATAGGAAGACTTAGAACCAAGTAGTGACTTAAGTGTCTCCTTCTTTGGCACTTTGACTTTCTATAATATACTGATGTAACTTGTTACTTTGTTAATATAAATCCAAATTTAATCTTAAATAAAAAATGTTATGGGGTGCATTTCATAATTCAATAATACTCAAAAACATTTATAAATTTCATTATCTAGGAGTCATTTATAATCTCCCAATACATCAATAAACTAATTCCCAAAATATTTTTTACATTTTTCCTCCTATTAAGAATAACTGAACAAAAGAGTGATGTTGTGATTTTATAATATTCCATAAATAGAGATTCTAATATAAATATAATTATAATTTTGAAGAGAGAGTAGTAAATCTATTCATTATTGTAAGTTCTTCAACCACTTCATTAGAATTATTGGAGAATAAGGTTATTGAGGAAATTGACTCTAATATTTTAGTTCCTTTGAACATGATGAATATAAAAATATTAAATATTTACCATTAAATATCTACCCATTACTTCATATAGGTGGAAGTTAGGGTTATATACTATCCAAACTTAGTTTTACATATTAGTCATTAATAAATAATTAGTGAATATAAACACTTTGTGGATATATAAGGACAAAGTATTTTTATTGGATCTAATTAATGTGGAATGCTTAGCTTAATTGTTGGAAGAAAAGGGAATTAAAATTCTATCACTAGAAACTATTTCCTTGAGGTAGTTTTAGATTATCCAGACAACAATAGATGGTCCTATGTTTCCTCTACTTCCAATATCAATGAGTACAATATATGCATGGGAGTGAAATGAACCTATAGGATCCATTTAACTATTGACAAGATGATAGAATAACTTTAAATATTTATATGTAATTAAAATACTAACCTTAAAATAAAGTTTGGTTATTCATGAAGGAAGAGTAGTTAAATATTTATCTCACTTTATAATTTTATAATTTACATAATAAAGGAATGGGATACATTAACTTGCCTCACTTTATATTCTTATATATATTTATGACAAAGGGAAGGAATCCATTATATTTTCTTACTTTATATATTTTTATATTTCAAGTTTACCTCTCCTCTAGTTTTTGTGTACTAAGAAATTAAGGATCACTTAATATGTTCCCTCTCCCTTTAGGATAAAGTGGAGCTATCACTACTTATTTTCCTAAGAAGGATATCTTAGATGATACTATCATTAAAAATATTATTTTTGGAACAAGGTAGAGTTCATATAAAAACTAATTATTATTGGATTACCTAAATCCAAATAATTAAAGTAAATAATAGTGCAATATTAGGAATATATATAGGATGACCATGAAAATTGAAAGGTATTTAAATAACATAAGAAAAAAAATATGACTGCTAGGGATAAATAAAAAATATTCCTTAGGTTGGATGTATTAGTGAAAAATAATTTATTACAATAATTCCTAAAGAACAACAAGATGGGTGATCAGTAGTTTCGCTATGTAATTGTATGAAATAGTGGTAGTGCAATGAGATGATCAAAATTGAAAAAAAATTAGTTGTTTGGCTCAATTATTTTAAGAAAAAATCCTAGTGCGAGGTTCCTCTATAATGTAGGGGATCATAAGATAGAAATGTCTCTAAAAAATACAAAATAATAACAATATTACCATGGTATAAAGATAAAAAATGATAATACTAGGTCAAATTATTAAAATTCATAAGAAAAATGGGAAAATATAACCTTTATTCACTCAAGAAAATATACCCTTACCAAGAATGTATAAAAAAGTGGTAAAATAGGAAAATTAAAATGAAATATATATATAAGAGGATAAAAAGTAACTTTATTTTACCATTTGATATTTTGGAGAACGGAAGCATTCTTTGACCTTGAGATGCCAAAATTACATAAGAGAGACCAATATAGAAATTATAGAATAGGGATACCTCACACTTGAGTAGCCAGTAAGTTTTGGCCTCTTTTATGTAATTCTTTATTGAGAATTCTTTTTTAGGGGGGTGTCTCAGCCTATGAGAATAAAATGGTAAAATCATAAGATTCAACCATTAGAATATGATGATTTTATTATCAAATATACTCACAGGACCAATTAACATATTACATTCAATATTTTTTAATAAAACATCATTTACTCTAGAGAAATTATATGCCCTTATATTTACCACATTTTCACATGCATGCATAGGTGGATACCGTGTGAAAACACACTAAATATAGAATAACATGTTAAAGTGTACTCATGAAGTGAAAATTAATAAAATATTTATCTATTATGCATGAACTTGAAAAGTATTATATAATTGAGATACAAAAATTAAAATTAAACCATTTTCTAAAGTTAACTCAAACATTGTTTATCTTTGTGGGAACTAGTGAGCATCATGAACTAGGAGAGAGGTAGTAATACACTCTAAAGTATGAATGTCCTACTAAATTATGAGGATAAGGAAGTATTTAGCTAATGAATAATATAAAATGATTGAAAAAGAATTTATATTGATTGTGATATGGCATGAATTTTATAATTTGCCCATTATTGGAGAATTGATAAAAAAATATTTGTGCTTCCCACCTTTGGCGATATGAAATTCATAAGGTATGATATATATAAAATAATATTTGTGATTTGAATAAGGAGAAGATTAGATAGTAGGACATTCAAAAATAAAAAAGCATGTATTTATTTATATAGTCATTATGATGCAATAGTGATTGATCATCATGATATAATAGCCTCTATACTTATAAAGGATTGAGTCCTACTATAGATGAATTATTTACCTAAATATTATTTATAGAATATCTTATAGCTATAACTTTGGTGGGATTATTTCCTCATGTGTTCTAACTATATGGATATGTTTAAGTTAGGTGACAAATTTGATTGGGATTTATATATATTAACTAGCCTTAGCGAGAATGTATATATGATTAAGAAAAGAGGAACTAATAACCTTATTTATTCCTCATTAGTTATATATTTTATTCTTAATAATTTCCATGATATCATTCTAAGTATTTCTCCATATTTGATATTAGGGGATGGTGATCCAACTATGTTGAGTTAGAAGATGGTTTCTTAATGATCCCTATGATAGGCATATCATAAGAGAAAGGGGTGATTTATAATTCCATTCACACATATAGATAGTAGTGAGCCTACTAGATATCCCTATGAGGGGATGATATGGCACTTAGATGATAAGGTCACTAATATTAGTAATATCCTTGAGAAGGGACCAGACAAGCATGATGAGGAGGCAAAAATAATAGAAGAGACACATATTGTTCTAGAGGCAGAGATAGGAGAAATATGATATTATCACACTAATTATATTATTCATGATGGGAAGGGACAACAAGAAGATATGGATTCTACCTGAGAAAAAACCCTTTTAAAACTAAGTACGTATAAAATAAAAAATTAATTATTTATAAAATATATATTTTTGTGGACATGAAATAAACTAATTCATAATTATTTTGGGATTTCCAAGAGTGGAAATGATATCATCATAGATAGTAAATCAATGTATGAAAGAGATTTTCCATAATATTATAATAGATCTATGGGATCTAATCTTATATCCTAGTGTTCTTACTAAAGATTAATGAAAAATCAAGTAAATAAGAAAAAATAATGTTGTATTTCAAAAGTAATAGATCATCCTAAAGAGAGTATATTTTAATTATATATATAATTAATTCTTAAGAAAATAAGGAACCAAATATGGTTATCTAAAGGGTGGTGATATATGTGCGTCTACTAGTACTACTATTTTCGTATCACTCATATTTACTTCATTAGGAGGTGCCAGTATAATGCGTAACTGTAATGCACTTCCTAGATGAGGTGGCTATGGATTATTATATGATGATTGTAGTAGATATATTTTAATAAAAAATGGGTTATATATATATGAAGGACCTTATTTTGGTGATATAATAAACCTATGAAATAGGATGTAGAATATAGGTTACCTTGTAATAGAGGGTTATAAAGATAAGAATATTAGATCCTTGGGTTAAAATATTATTTTATTTAAAATGAATAATAATATGGATATTTAAGTTTAGTACTAAAGGATGACTATTAATGGTAGTGTTGGTTCACAATATTATCCTTATTTATAACTATTTAAGCTCCAAATATTATAATACTCATTTGAAATTAGAATTCATTTAGTGTATGATTTACTTTAAAATTTAGGTAATATGGTAAGTATAAAAAATTATCACTCATGTGAGGATTACTATAGAAATGAGTATAAAATAGGGACTGTGTAATTCGATTATAATGGATATGTCCCCTTAAATGTGAGAACCATTCCATCCACTCTGTCACCTATTTTTTGGGGAGAAAATTGATTATTATAATTTCTTTAATTTTATTATGTTAAATATTAAATTTAATACTAATATTATTATATAGAATGATTTAATATTATTCTTAGATATTTATCATAAGGTTATATATATTGAAGTTAATTATTATTTTTTTATTTCAATGAATAGCCTATTGGATAAGGTTGTTCATAAATTTATTTAATTCTTATTAAGATGTGATAATATATTTAATTAATTGATAAGGTATATCAGTTGGAAAGAGTTTTGAATTCTATATGGTAGTTATATATTACTTATAAATTTTGGATCTATAGTTTGGACTTTGGTATTGGCCATTTTATCCTATTTATTATAATTCATACTTTGTTTCCTTTTTATAGAAAAGAAAGAAATTAGATTTTAGGAAAGATTGACTTGTTTTATTTTTTTATGATCAATTTCTCCCTATGAATTTGGGAGTTCTTATTAGGAATTATTAACACTCATATACCTATTTAATAGTTTAGCACAGGGAAAATTTTATGGGCTGTTTATAGCCCAAGGGCTATATTTTGACCATTTTTCAAAAAAATAAAATTTGCCAAATAACATTTTTTTTTAAAAACATTCGCTAATTTTTAATATATATATATACATGTATATATATATATGTGTGTGTGTGTGTGTATGCATGTGTATACATATACATCCATACGTACATATATATATATATATATATATATATATATATACATATATATATATATATGTGTGTGTGTGTGTGTATGCATGTGTATACATATACATACATACGTACATATATATATATATATATATATACAAATATATACATACATATATATATATATAAAGAGACACAGAGAGAGAAATATGGATAGATGTACATTTATATGCATATATATATATATATATTTATGTATGTATAAACATATACATATACATATATATATATATATATACATGTATATATATATATATACATGTATATATTTTTGAGCAAATATTAATTTGATATACTAAAGGTCTATATTATTTATAGATTGGATTTTTGTATATATTTAAAAAAAACCACCAAATTTTTTTAGAAACACTTGTTATTTTTATATCTTCTTAGCAAGCCTTAGCCATTTTTGTCTTTTGTTTATTTATTTTTTCTTTTTTTCTTTTTTGTTTATTCTATCATAGATCCATTTCTTAATTATTTCCTTATTTTTCAAAAATGTTCTATGAGATTAAGGTGGGATACACTTGAGTTTGGTAATGTCCCCCTTATGGGACATTAAACTAATAGAGGCCTTATTGATATTTTTAATACTAAAGGAACACCCCTTCTTATCATCGAAACTAGAAGTTATATTACCATATCTAGTGGAATTATTTCACCCACATATTAAGGTATCTCTACTCTTGACAATTATAGAGTTGGGGTGTCTACACCTTAATATTTGTCTTCATATAGAATTGAAATGACTCCTTTTAATGTTGGTGCATCTAACTAAGCCTTTTAAATGATTGGATTACTTACCTCCTTAGATGACTTAGTTGAGATATTTTTTGTAAGAAAAAACACTTATGTGCACTTGTCTCCTATCTCTCCTCATATTATGAATTTTTTTAGCATGTTTATTTCATCTTTAGGACCATCTATTTCCTATATGGTTTAAACCCTAGGTGAGAATCAACCTCCTATGGTTGGTTCCACTATTTTTCCCTTTTTTATGGTGTCATTTCCTATGTTAGGAAATATTTAGTAGTTATATTACCTATTTTAATATGTAATATTTCCATCTAATTCACACATAGTAACAATAATAGTTGACCCTAGTATGGTGTAACCCATGATTAACATGTTTATTATTATTCCCCAAAATCAACTATATCCATTCATGGGTGAATTTTCATATAATAAAGATCCATATGTATAATAAGTACCATATATAATGTATAAGTTCCACTACTTTATACACCTTTTTATATGGGATATGCACCTTTATAAACACATAATACTTATTTTATTTTCCAAACCTCTATTTCATATCCCATGCCAAATATTGGTGTATCATCTTCTACCCCATAATAATCCTATACTTCTAATACCATTTATAATCCTAGAAGTATAATATATAACAAGTTGTTAATTATAGAAAATATTATACTGATTACATTTATAATCCTATTACCCTTTGTTTATTAAAATTATTTTACCCATTCTAATTATATAATTACCCATATTTTATTGGTCAATACGATCAAATTCCACTTCTCATATTGATGAATTTTAAGTTGCATGTTCATATTTTATGCATAAAAATAAAGTGATGTTAAGGTTATTTCCCAGGTCATTCATGGGGGAGGACTTAAAATGGTTTTATACAATACTTAAGGGATTGATAATAACTTTTCAGTAGTTTCATGATTTCTTCTTCTAATATTTTTATGTGGAAAAAACATTTGATACTAACCTCAAAATCCTTATTTTATCTAAAGAAAGGCATTGACAAGTCTAATTTGGATTTTTTATGGAGGTTTAGCACATTATTCCATACTTGTAAAACCCCATTTATAGGGAGGTAGTTATATGATTTATTTAGGAATGGCTTATGTATGCAAGTGCAGTTATACATTTTAAAAGAAGGGCCTACTCGCTATTATTATTCCATTGATAATTTTATTACTTATGAGGAATTTTAAGTTTAGGAAAGTGTGAGGAATCACATATTTGGGTTAAGTGTTTAAGAAACTGCTAAAGGGAAGTAGGAAGCTACTGATGGGATTATGGACTCTAATACCACATCTAGTTTTTTATAAAAAATATTAGATCCCATCATATATTCTATTAATTATTTGGAGAGGAATATTATAACTTTAAATAATAATTCCTCTTCTAATAACAAAGAAGGATATCAATCTAGGGAAACCAAAATTATACATTTGTATCCTAAGGTGACTACTTACCCCAATCCTAAATCTCCTCCTTTATATCATTTTAAACATCATCCTTATGATCCCACACATTAGTTTGATTATCACAACTATGTTTATCATGATAAGGACTGCCACTTTACTATTCAATGCATTTTACTGTAGTAGTGGGACCATGAATAGATAAAGGAGAATCCTAATGATAAACTTTAAATTTATCATTATCCATTCCCTAAATATAATGATAGTGATCATGGAAAGAATAATAATAAGTTAAATAATAAATTTTATAGTTGAAAGAATAAAAAATTAACCAAGGAGAAGTTTTGATCTAATGATTTTTTATCTACCACTTCAATGGAAGAGGATGAAGGTGGTGATCCTTATAACTCTAAAGTGCCTCATTTTAAATAGACCATGAATTAATATGAGGCTAATACAACCTAATATTATCAACCTTATACTTCCAAAACTTTTGATATAGAGTGAAAAGAGAAGTTTATCAATTTGGTTACATATGTGGACCAAACGCCTTCTAATGTTTTGATCACAATCATGTGTAGGCTAAGAAGGAAGATTTGAAATATATGAAACATTTATATTTTTATAGTAATCCTATACCTATAGTTCCTCCTCTTATGTATAAGGTTTTACCTTCATGATCATTATAGGTTCACTTTTGAATACCGCTCCATTAACTATGAGGGGAAAATCATAATCCTTCATTGATGAACTCTTTTCTATATCTTTGAGAATGTCAATGATGGATATACTTATGTTATATCCCAAGTAAATATAAATGTTATTATAATACTTTTATAAAAAAATATCCTTTAATAAGAACAAATTTATATTATATCCCAATCTTTTCCATCAAAAGAGAAAATAAGGGATAATTTATCTAAACCCTTTTATATCTAAGTAGGAGTAGGGGAATGCCAAATACAATGTATGATTATGGATTTAGGATCCTAAATTAATATTATGATTATATTATTTTATAATTAATTATATATTAGTGAATTATAACCCACTAATTGGTTGTGCCAAGGTTATGAGGGGGTTATGATAAGACCCACCAAACACTTCTTTGTCAAGTATGTACGATAATTTCTTTGGCCATAAATATTATGCTAATTAATGTGGTAGTATTACATCAAGAGTGTAACTATAATATTTTATTAGTATGAAATTATAAATATGAAATGGATTCCATTGCATAATATCATTTTAGGGAAATTCAATTCTTATTTGAAGGGGAAATCTAGAAATTCTAAAGGATAAACTAATTTTCAACTAGTGAGTCATTATTTGTTGCTACTATTCCTTTTAGCAACCTTCCTGAGAATTATTTTGATTAATATTATTCTTACTTACCAATGATTTTATATCACTTGGTGATAATTTGGGATTCTTACCAACATACTCTCAAGATGATCCTCCTACTTAAGAATTCCCTATTCAAACTGTCCATATGATTAATATTTTTAGTAATTAGATAGAAATTTCTTGAAACGATATAGAAATTATATAATTTTTGGGTCAACCCGTCAATTTCCCCCTGTAATCATCTCAAAATCTATCATTTTTTTTTACATACAAGGGAGTGTTTTATGTATATATATAAATAATAAATTTTAACAAATATAAAAATATTATAAAAATAAAAAATCACATACACATAATACATTTGGGGAAAAAAGAGAATAATGTGTGTATGTGTGTGTGTATACATATATATATATATATATAGGGAGAGAGAGAGAGAGAGAGAGAGAGAGAGAGAGAGAGAGATCATATATTAATAAAAATGGCTCACACAAGAGTTATGATGACTTCAAAGTTGAGCTAATATAAAAATGGTTAGGAGAATACCCCTAGTATGTACATAAAATAAAGTATTTATGTCTCTGAGGAGTCTCACTCCTACCATCACCACTCCCCTCTTATATATGGGTAGGTCCCTATTTTAAACTTCTCATTGATCAAGATCTCAATTAATGAAAATGAATGTGTAGAAGGCATAGAAAAAGGAATCTAAATCATATCTCTCAATAATATATTCTCTTCCTCTACAATTATCAAATACATCCTAAAATTATTATACATCCCAACCACCCTAAAATACGAAGAAAAGGCATGAATACCAAGGTCATAGATAGTAAGAACACTAGGATATAAGATTAGATCCCATAGATCTATTATAATATTATGGAAAATCTCTTTCATACATTGATTTACTATCTATGATGATATCATTTCCACTCTTGGAAATCCCAAAATAATTATGAATTAGTTTATTTCATGTCCACAAAAATATATATTTTATAAATAATTAATTTTTTATTTTATACGTACTTAGTTTTAAAAGGGTTTTTTCTCAGGTAGAATCCATATCTTCTTGTTGTCCCTTCCCATCATGAATAATATAATTAGTGTGATAATATCATATTTCTCCTATCTCTGCCTCTAGAACAATATGTGTCTCTTCTATTATTTTTGCCTCCTCATCATGCTTGTCTGGTCCCTTCTCAAGGATATTACTAATATTAGTGACCTTATCATCTAAGTGCCATATCATCCCCTCATAGGGATATCTAGTAGGCTCACTACTATCTATATGTGTGAATGGAATTATAAATCACCCCTTTCTCTTATGATATGCCTATCATAGGGATCATTAAGAAACCATCTTCTAACTCAACATAGTTGGATCACCATCCCCTAATATCAAATATGGAGAAATACTTAGAATGATATCATGGAAATTATTAAGAATAAAATATATAACTAATGAGGAATAAATAAGGTTATTAGTTCCTCTTTTCTTAATCATATATACATTCTCGCTAAGGCTAGTTAATATATATAAATCCCAATCAAATTTGTCACCTAACTTAAACATATCCATATAGTTAGAACACATGAGGAAATAATCCCACCAAAGTTATAGCTATAAGATATTCTATAAATAATATTTAGGTAAATAATTCATCTATAGTAGGACTCAATCCTTTATAAGTATAGAGGCTATTATATCATGATGATCAATCACTATTGCATCATAATGACTATATAAATAAATACATGCTTTTTTATTTTTGAATGTCCTACTATCTAATCTTCTCCTTATTCAAATCACAAATATTATTTTATATATATCATACCTTATGAATTTCATATCGCCAAAGGTGGGAAGCACAAATATTTTTTTATCAATTCTCCAATAATGGGCAAATTATAAAATTCATGCCATATCACAATCAATATAAATTCTTTTTCAATCATTTTATATTATTCATTAGCTAAATACTTCCTTATCCTCATAATTTAGTAGGACATTCATACTTTAGAGTGTATTACTACCTCTCTCCTAGTTCATGATGCTCACTAGTTCCCACAAAGATAAACAATGTTTGAGTTAACTTTAGAAAATGGTTTAATTTTAATTTTTGTATCTCAATTATATAATACTTTTCAAGTTCATGCATAATAGATAAATATTTTATTAATTTTCACTTCATGAGTACACTTTAACATGTTATTCTATATTTAGTGTGTTTTCACACGGTATCCACCTATGCATGCATGTGAAAATGTGGTAAATATAAGGGCATATAATTTCTCTAGAGTAAATGATGTTTTATTAAAAAATATTGAATGTAATATGTTAATTGGTCCTGTGAGTATATTTGATAATAAAATCATCATATTCTAATGGTTGAATCTTATGATTTTACCATTTTATTCTCATAGGCTGAGACACCCCCCTAAAAAAGAATTCTCAATAAAGAATTACATAAAAGAGGCCAAAACTTACTGGCTACTCAAGTGTGAGGTATCCCTATTCTATAATTTCTATATTGGTCTCTCTTATGTAATTTTGGCATCTCAAGGTCAAAGAATGCTTCCGTTCTCCAAAATATCAAATGGTAAAATAAAGTTACTTTTTATCCTCTTATATATATATTTCATTTTAATTTTCCTATTTTACCACTTTTTTATACATTCTTGGTAAGGGTATATTTTCTTGAGTGAATAAAGGTTATATTTTCCCATTTTTCTTATGAATTTTAATAATTTGACCTAGTATTATCATTTTTTATCTTTATACCATGGTAATATTGTTATTATTTTGTATTTTTTAGAGACATTTCTATCTTATGATCCCCTACATTATAGAGGAACCTCGCACTAGGATTTTTTCTTAAAATAATTGAGCCAAACAACTAATTTTTTTTCAATTTTGATCATCTCATTGCACTACCACTATTTCATACAATTACATAGCGAAACTACTGATCACCCATCTTGTTGTTCTTTAGGAATTATTGTAATAAATTATTTTTCACTAATACATCCAACCTAAGGAATATTTTTTATTTATCCCTAGCAGTCATATTTTTTTTCTTATGTTATTTAAATACCTTTCAATTTTCATGGTCATCCTATATATATTCCTAATATTGCACTATTATTTACTTTAATTATTTGGATTTAGGTAATCCAATAATAATTAGTTTTTATATGAACTCTACCTTGTTCCAAAAATAATATTTTTAATGATAGTATCATCTAAGATATCCTTCTTAGGAAAATAAGTAGTGATAGCTCCACTTTATCCTAAAGGGAGAGGGAACATATTAAGTGATCCTTAATTTCTTAGTACACAAAAACTAGAGGAGAGGTAAACTTGAAATATAAAAATATATAAAGTAAGAAAATATAATGGATTCCTTCCCTTTGTCATAAATATATATAAGAATATAAAGTGAGGCAAGTTAATGTATCCCATTCCTTTATTATGTAAATTATAAAATTATAAAGTGAGATAAATATTTAACTACTCTTCCTTCATGAATAACCAAACTTTATTTTAAGGTTAGTATTTTAATTACATATAAATATTTAAAGTTATTCTATCATCTTGTCAATAGTTAAATGGATCCTATAGGTTCATTTCACTCCCATGCATATATTGTACTCATTGATATTGGAAGTAGAGGAAACATAGGACCATCTATTGTTGTCTGGATAATCTAAAACTACCTCAAGGAAATAGTTTCTAGTGATAGAATTTTAATTCCCTTTTCTTCCAACAATTAAGCTAAGCATTCCACATTAATTAGATCCAATAAAAATACTTTGTCCTTATATATCCACAAAGTGTTTATATTCACTAATTATTTATTAATGACTAATATGTAAAACTAAGTTTGGATAGTATATAACCCTAACTTCCACCTATATGAAGTAATGGGTAGATATTTAATGGTAAATATTTAATATTTTTATATTCATCATGTTCAAAGGAACTAAAATATTAGAGTCAATTTCCTCAATAACCTTATTCTCCAATAATTCTAATGAAGTGGTTGAAGAACTTACAATAATGAATAGATTTACTACTCTCTCTTCAAAATTATAATTATATTTATATTAGAATCTCTATTTATGGAATATTATAAAATCACAACATCACTCTTTTGTTCAGTTATTCTTAATAGGAGGAAAAATGTAAAAAATATTTTGGGAATTAGTTTATTGATGTATTGGGAGATTATAAATGACTCCTAGATAATGAAATTTATAAATGTTTTTGAGTATTATTGAATTATGAAATGCACCCCATAACATTTTTTATTTAAGATTAAATTTGGATTTATATTAACAAAGTAACAAGTTACATCAGTATATTATAGAAAGTCAAAGTGCCAAAGAAGGAGACACTTAAGTCACTACTTGGTTCTAAGTCTTCCTATATCCTAAAACCAAATTCATTTGAGTGAGAAACATTAACATATAGGATTAGAGTTCCTAGAGATTTTTCTCCTTGAATTCCCCCTTCTTCTAACTGCTTGAATTGAGACTCCTTCTGGGAAAGCCTCATTTTTTCATTTTTTAAATTATTGAGATTGGATTAGATTTTCCTCTACCACACTTCCCTCTTTGACCTCCATGTCCTATGCTAGCATATTAAATATATTTACTCCAAATAATTCCCTTATTTCCTCCTCTTGGGAAGATTTTTCCTAATGATTGGTGTTCGTATTTCTTTAATTATATATTTTTAAAGGACCTGCATCCTCCATGATATTAGACATTCTTTGAAGAATCTAATTAGCTTGTTTATCCTACATTGGTTAACTTTATTAAGACCCTTTAACTGTGTGTTTTATTTTTCCTTCCAACTTTAGTCCATCCTTTTTCTTTGTTATCATTTTTTGGGATAGGTTGAGGACCCCTCCCATTTACTACCTGATGAGCTTCTTCCTTATGTATATGAGTTTTGTTTTTAGCAAAATCTTGTTATTATAGGTTTATTTTATCATCTTGTCCTTATCTCACCTCTTTTAATTTATGTCTTGGGAAGAACTTTCTAACATGATCCACTTGATGACATAATAGATAATGAAATGGGATTATATCGTAGTCTACTTGAACTATGAAGGTTATGATTCCTGCTTATATATGAATTACCTCTTTTAAAGGATTATTCATGTTGACTTCTACACAAAATATTTCCACTACTTTGGTATAATGATTAACTATATCATCATCTATACAGAGAACCTTACCCAAGACAAAACCTATTTTTTGAAGTTTATCTATGTACATAAACTCATTCGAAAGGTAAGGGAACTTTACCCAAACTAGAATCTTAAGGGGCCTTAGGTTTTCACGATCAAATAAAGGGGTCCATCATCTCAATGCAAGCCCTACTCTTTTATAAAACCAAATTCCTTCATGTAACACTTTCTCTAAATCTAAAAGAGATTGGAAAAAAATATTGAAGAAGCCTTTACCTTTATGTTCAAAGTGGACTATTCCTTGAATGAGTCCTCCTTAGGTTGATGTTTCCATTCTTGAATTGTCTAAGGATTGAGTACCAATCTATTAAAATTTTCCATCAATGTTCTA
>Ga0115844_100195_pt1 | contig 15399 bp, 10 predicted proteins | sample InSIn1gowninarea_FD_83858 | JGI IMG/M metagenome (GOLD analysis project Ga0115844, IMG submission 83858) | reverse complement strand
TTAAAAAAAAATATATTTTGTATACACATAATAACTTGTGTATTATGTTGGTGATTGAATTTTCATGTTTTAACCCACCTTTTTGCCTTGTTTCCCATATCCATTTTACACTTTTCTTCACTGGTACCTGCTACACAATATCTATATTTTTTTACAGTAAAATCTCTGTTGATTATAAAATATTTGTTTATCAGCTTTCATGTTGAGAGTTGAACTTTGTTACTTAGTTTTCACTTGTGTAGGTGTGAACTGTGCTGTTAATTACATAATATATCAAGAACTTGATTGGCAGGTGCTGATAAACTATACACATGGACAGAATATAATTGTCTCTAGTGCAGCTTCCCGTGTAAATGAACTGCGAGGCCCTAATGATGTTGCCAATATGTATACGCTGTTTGGTCTATCGATGGAGCATGCCCGGGCAGCTCTTTCAAAAAACTGCAGGTATGAATGGGTTCCAAGTTTGTTTCAATGACAATGATGGAAAATGGATTTTGATTGTAAATAAAACTTCAGTGGTTTTATTTGACAAAATTCCACATGTTTTCTGATAAAATGGTTGTTATTTTCCTCGTTTTCATTTTCCCCTATAAATGTGAACAAGAGACTGTAATGCAGGACTGTAATTCATCATGGATTAACTCGTAAAAAGTGTTACAAGTCGGCAATTCAAGTAGAGAACCATTCACCTGATGGGATCTTTGGTTCAGACAAAGCGTGGTTTAATGTATCAGAAGTTTGGGATCCTATCTCAAGTGGGGATGGGGATCTCGTTCTGAAAACAAATCTAGTTGAAAATGTGCAGCCTAATGATAAAAAGGGTCCCTCATCTAGGGCAAAGAAGAGGCGTCGAGCATCTTCCAGTCAGAACACAGGTGTTTTAGTACATAATGACAACAAAAGGATGGGATTAAATGCAAGGACATCTACTTGTGGGCTGCAGCTAAACAATTCCACTCTGCAGACAACCAAAGATTGAAGATGAAATTAGTATTGCATGATATTGATTGAAATCCTTTTAACTATTTTGCATTGAAATATTTTCATGGCTATTAGAAAAGTTTACTTTTATGTTTTTATTTGAGCACATGTTGTTTATATAGTTGACTAAGTTCATGTTTTAGAGAACAAAATGTTGTTGCAAATAAAACAACAAGGATTAGACATCACACCTGAAATTAGTTGTTTTCACAAGTTATTTATAGCTTGAGCTTTTTAGCATGTAACATAGTTGACATGATTATGCCTAAGATTTCCCTGAAGGTTAAATACTAAGTTACTAAGGTGTTCTTTTCTATGGTGATGTTTATTTGTTTATATAGGTCATCTGACCACATAGTGGCCACTATTGCTCAACTAAATAAAACTTGTTCAAGTTTCTAGCTTTTATGGGGAAGAATGGCTTTAACATTGTTGATGTTGAGGTATATGTCATATAAATCCTTTATAGTCTACTTTAGTTTATATTCTAGTGTTTATTGTCTTTTGTGTCTTACACTATACACTGTATATTATTTTGTTTTCAGAAAAGGAACTCAATATTGATGTTAAGATACAAGATTTGAAGAAAGAAGATAACACTAACACCGACTACTACAAATTAGCTACTAGTGGTCACCGACTGAAAAGTGGTTGTTTATATGAAAATTTTAGTCATTGTTTTAGTAACAAAGTAGCCATTTTGTACTACTGTCGATGGCCTGATCTCTGCAAACTATATTGAAAGCACTCCACAAATTCCTCCATGTTATTATCCTCTTTCTGCATAATCTTAAAGATTTCTTTCTTCACATATCGGGATTTGCAGTAGTCTTCGTATTTCTCTAGGAAAATCATTTTCACACCATCCCATGTAGTAATGATTTTACCCCCTAAACCCATAAACCATCTCAAAGTTGTGCCCTTCAAAGTAACAAAGAGTATCCTCAATTTTTTAGCATCATAAATATAATCATACCCCCGAGAAACAACGTCAAATTCAAAAAGAAATGTGTTTGAATACTCAAAAGAAAGACCATGGAAATTGGGTAATGTTGTCAAAGGAATAAGCTTCATAGGCGCATCACCTCTGATATCTCCAATTGAAAATTTGATCGAAGAGGTTGCAGAAGGCATGAATATCTACCAATACACACTTGGAATCTCAACAGGTTTCGGATTTGGTTGTTCTATAACAGTTGGTTGAGTTTGTTTAACAACGCTCCCTCAAACAAATGGTGTAGATGATTCTCCCAAATCTTCTTCCTCTAAACTTGCAATATGGATTTCCTCACATCCTCTACTTGCTACTTTTTCTTCCTTGAATTTCACTTTTGTTATTAGGGAGGGTTCTGGTTATGAAACAGATTTCCCTCCAGATCTCGTATGAGATCTCACCCTAATAGAAGCCCATGATGATGCTCCTGAATCAGCTCTTGAAATGATCTCTTGGATGTAGTTATTTCTACCTAGATCTCTCCCTCTTCTTTTTAGGGGTCTTCCTCTGCCCATTTTATTTGTATCTATGTTCATAAAATCAGGAAATAAAAGGAAAACATTCAAGAAAATCGAAAGCTCAGGACCTGGATTAAAGTACGAAATTCCCTCCCCGTGACGAGAAAGTGGCTCCTAAAAAGAGAGCAAAGAAATAAAATAAACAAATCAAAAAATTAAGCTCAGGCCCTCAAACAGGGTGACATAAAAACTTCCCTTCCCAAGACGAGAGAGTGGTTCTTATGAAAAATAAAACAAGACAATCAAAGCAAAAAAAAACAATTTACTGCTCAAGACCCAGAGCAGGGTGAAAAATTCCCTCCCCATGATGAGAGATCAATTCTATGATCAATATTGGTCGTAATTTCACGCCCTTAATAGTCTCCCCGACAATAACACCAAAATGTTAGTGTTCAGCTATGAATCATGCAATTCAACCAATCCCATATTAATTGTCAACCCAAGGACCTACGAGTTATTTCAAGGCTATCATGCAAAGTATATGTAGGCCACAATTTCCCTACCCAGTACCAATCATTAAGTTACAAACTTAACAATGCGTAACAACGAGCGATAATTGTAACAATGAATAAGAGTAACAACAGTAATGACTATAACAACAACAAGAGTAACAACAAAGAAAACTCACAACAATGCACTGATAATCATTCATAACGATACATAAATTCACTGAAATAAACCTATGCACACCTTTATCCAACAACACCTAGTCAGGAGAGTCGGCTCGACTCCCTGATCAGGGTTGTGGCAAGATCAAGGAGTCACGAAATACTCATAAGATCATAATTTCATTAATACAAAGGATAATGCATGTATGTTGTTACAGGCTCAAAGTTAACATAATTCTCTGCAGTCCTAACTCCTCGCTTTCACAACCCCGTAAATACATTTAGACATTTTGTTAATACTAATAGCTCCTATAATTACGGTAGATGTCTGCCTATAATTACATAGTGGTTTCTCAAGCGAAATAGAATATAAAGATAACAGTCCGTTGATTGAAATATTGATCCACCATTATAGTTGACGTCTCAAGCTAGCAATGTCAGCTACATGGTCACCATTATTGAACCACGACCTTGATCATACGTCCTCCAAATCTACAAGAATAATCAAACTAGCAAGCCACGTAGACAACAATCCCCTATGACTATGCTTCATTGATTAATGATTCATAACAACATGACAAGAGGTATACCAATGTGGTTTACAATGTAAATTGACCAACAAAAGTGTAAAATGGATATGGGAAACAAGGCAAAAAGGTGGGTTAAAACATGAAAATTCAATCACCAACATAATACACAAGTTATTATGTGTATACAAAATATATTTTTTTTTAATATATAAATGAAAGTACAAGTTTCTTTTCTCAGGAATATATATATATATATATTTGAGATAATAAATCTTTATTATCCCCTAATAATTATTGATAATTAAATTAAAATCCTCGAAATTGTATTCCAAAATAAATAAACTAGAAAAATAATAAAAACAAAATGACATTATAGTTTCTTTCTTTCTTTATTTTTTTAATAGAAAATATTGTAATTTAATATTCATTAAATTAATAACTTTTAAGTGTCTATGACACAATATAAACAATCAAGTGTATAATTTCATTTAGAAAAGTAAACATGTAAATTTAAATTGCACTTAGAAGAGCATGAGAATTAAAATATGTATCTATTTTACATATTATTTCTTCCTCTTTCAAAAATAATAATCAATTCTTTTTCTTTTTCCTTTTTTATTTGGTAAATTTTTCCACCCCCTTGAAGAAGCGTTTGTAAGGATGAATTATAAGTTCAGAGGTTGTATATTTGGATTCATAAAGTGAACTAATTCTGTATCTTAATGAGATGAATCAATTTCATGAATTCTTTTTGTTCCACCTAAACATGCTTTAGGGATTACCAACTTCTTCTCGAGGAAAGCTTCGTATCAATATCTTTTATTTGGCCCTTGAGGGAGAAGTATATTATATCATTGACGGTTATAATCATTGATCTCCATTTTGATCATCATCATTTCCTTGAAAATTCCATCCTTTTTATTTTGTTTTTGTCCCATTTCCCCTAAGAGCATGACCATGAGCATGAGGACAAGTACCTAGAAGATACCTTGGTAGATGACAGGTTTGATAATGAAACCACATTCTCATAATCTAAGAATTGTGTGCATGTACAAGTTTTCAATTTAAGAAGAACTTTATTTTAAAAACCCTTCCTTAGTTCAATATCAACACAAATGTGAGCCTCTAATTTGACATAAAGACCAAAAAGTTCCGAATATTCTAAAAAATGGCTAAATGTGAGACATGTAAAGGCATATTAGAAAGATAAACCCAAACTAGTATCCTAGTAATTGACAAAGGGTCAAGATCAAAATTGGAAATTAATGGATTATAAAAATCCCCGTGTTTCCCCAAGGTTAGGGACCTTCCTCAAAAAAGCTTTGATAATCAACATGTTCAAATCAAGGAACAACAAAAATCATTTGGAGAAAGGACAAATCTCACATTTGTTTGTCAAGACAAATATATCCACCAATATAAAGTTGAATTAGGAAGCCAATATTATTTAAAGGGGTATATGGCCATATATTTTTTGGAATTGATTGACCTCAAATATTGTTATCAAAGTTTTATTTCCAAATTTATTAATTGTTAGATAGTTAATACCTGAGGATTAGATGAATAAATTGTAAATGTGGAAATAAAGGGAAATATGAATAGTTAGAATAGGAATCAATCTTGGAAGATAAATCACAAGGGTCATTCTCTAACTTTATATAATTTTGTTCTTATTAATTCCATGGCATCTAGAGTTACCATCTTGGTTTGACAATGGTATCAAATCATAGTTGTCTTCCCCGCATTGTAGTTCCTTTTCTTTGCTTTCTCTATCACCCCCTTTCTCTTCTACTTTCTCTCTATCGATGCACCATGGCTTAGACCTATCTACTCTCCCATCACACAGATCTATCACAACCTCCTCCTCCCACGTCTATTATTGTCCATTTTTAGTGCACTATCCACGATAGTTTCCACTACTCAATACTTCATCTGAAGTATGCTCTGACCATTTCATCTACCTCTTTCAAGCCACCCAAGAATACACCAAGCATAGTTGCAAGGTATTGCCAATTAGTTCCCTCTCTAGCAAACAACATGGTTTAAGATCAACCACCCATATTGGACCATAATGATGCAACGTATGGTGGTGATATTTTCCCATCAACAATTTTTCCATTTCAAGCCTATCAACTCCATCTTACATTCCTTCTAAGCTGCAAGTATACACAACACAAGGTTGTATGCAAGCTCACAATGGTGCATGAATCTCCATTGATGGTCGCCCATTCAGACTCTACCTTACTTGAAAATATATGGGGGATGCAATACCTTGTTGTAGCTAGCCTATCTACAATTGTGGCGAGATATAATGTTATCAATGTTGCTTTGCAATTGCAAGGGTGAATATGGCTATCTAAATGATTGTATGTCTATATATATTTAAGAAATGTGTTCAAAGAATTTAGTGACTGGAACTAGTCTAAGCATACAAGAATTTCTTTTCTCATGGCCATGGCTTTAGTGGAATCATTGATTTCCGTGAAACAAAGTTATCAATCAAAAATAACACAAATTCATGTTTTCCCTTTGTTGAGAGTTTATTTTCTATCATGTCTTCCCTCATGATTCAAGCTAATGAATAATCTTCAATGTAAACTTGCATCCTACTCATATTGTCAATTTATATGGGTTCTCTTATAAGTTTTGCATCTAGAATGAAGTCAACCATTTGGAAATTAATTTGTATTCAAAGAACTCAAAATTTGTTTTTTAGCTGAAGAAGCAGTCATTGCTTCCAAAAAATATTTTAAATATATTAACTTGTTGTTTCCTTAAGGGAAATGATTTCGAGGAATTTTTTTTGAAAAATAAAAAGGGGTTTTGATTTCTATTATTCACAATTGGATGTTTTGTGATCTCATGTACTTTTCTATTGACATTCTTGGATCGTAATATTGTGCATAATTCACCCATTTTCTTTTACAAGAGTTCACATATGGTTTGGATTATTTTGTTTTGACCTATATACTCTTGAAGAGTTTTGACAAAACAACCACATATCAAGAAAAAATAATAGGACTTGTGAATATTCAATCTCTCATCTCCATTATTGACATAATGTTTACTGGTAAAGAGAACTACAAAGAATCTTCAAGAAATATTAGACATACCCTCATCTTTAATGAATTATGGAAAGGCATATGTGAAAGAGAGGATGATAATGCACCTACCAAACCCACATTAAATAAAGAGCTAGCCATTTGGGAGAATGGGGACAACAAAGATTATGCTCTAATTAATGCTTTTGTAAGTGAGGAGGTGAGTCCTATGTAGTTTTAATTAAAGTTTCTTATGTTGCATTGAAAAAGATGGAAGATTTATATGAGTCACACTCAGAATTGGAAGTTTTTCAGTTAATGGTCAAATTATTCAACCTTGAGTTGAAAGCTGATGAAACCCTAGCCCCAACCCTAGATATTAGAGCCATCATGCATGATGTAAATGCCATTAGAGTTAATAGGGGCATTCCTCTTATAGTATTTGTTAAATCTCTCTATCCCACATACACACACTATCTTGAATCCCTAAAATCTAGTGTACAACTCAAGGCCATTACTTTTGACTCTCTCATGGATAAGTTCACAAAATGGGATAAATATTTTTGGAAAAGGAAGATGACTAGTCCCTATAAATAATAATAAGTGTGCCTTCCTTGGAAAGAGAAGAATCAATCACCTTATTATGCTAAAATAAGAGACCACATAATAGGGTGTGCAAGGAAGATTCACAGAGGTAGAGAGGTTAAACACCATCAAGGAGAAAGATATGATCTCTATTCCATTCATTGTGATAGAGTTGGACATGATGCATCCACATGCAAAATCATTTAGGGGACGATCAAACAAGATTGCAAAGAAGAAAAAGGTAAAACACTAGATCCAACAAAAGGGAAAGCACCTAAATATACTCAATGCATTATTTCTCATTGCAATATCGGAGTAACTAAAGATTTTTTTTTTACTTCACTTACTTCATAGAGATATGCATGGTTGCTTGATACAGGTGCAACTTGCGATATGAACTTTTGAAAATACTTGCTTTAATACCTCAATGATAATGTAGATGGACCAGTGTAATTTCCAGACAATTCAAGTCTTAAGCCATCCAGACTCTCTTTGCCTTGGTACCTCAAAATGGATAGAAAGTTAATCAGATGGATGTGAAGATTACTTTCTTAAATGGGGACTTGAAATAAAATGTATTCATGTCTCAGTGAGAAGGTTTTGTTGTGAAGGGACAATAATAGAAGGTATTATAACTAATTAAATTATTATATGACCTAAAATAACCACCATGATCATGTTGCAATAAATTAATTGAGCTTCTTCTAAAATAATTTCAAACACTTCAATCTTCATGATGCAACTTCATTTGCCAAGAAAAATGGAAAAAAAAATTGTATACCTTGTGTTATATGTAGATGATATATTGATAATAGGAACAATGAAAAATACATTACATCCATTAAAAAGAGTTGAAGAAAGGATTTGAGACGAGAGATTTAAGACACCTTCACTACTACTTGGGCATTAAAGTTACTCAACATCTAAGGTATATATTCCTTTATCAAAATAGGTACATTGGAGAATTGGCAAACAATTTTGGCATGGATGAGTGTAATCCTTTTTCACTCCAATGGAACAAAATCTAAAGCTCACATATAAAAAAGATAATGAATTTGATTATGAAAATAAGTATAAACAACTTGTAGGAGGTCTTATCTACCTCAACACTACGAGACTAGATATTTCATTTATTGTTGGAATCCTTTCCAGGTTTACACAAAATCCTTGTGAAGGACATTGGTCTTCTGCAAAAAGAGTTCTAAAGTGCTTGAAAGGAACTTAAGACACTAGACTCAAATATTCACAAGTGGATGATGTCAACATGATTGTATATTTTGATTCAATTTTTGAAAAAGATAATGAAAATGGATGATATAGGTGGATATTGGTCGCCACCAGTCTATTCCATTTGGATCCACACTACTTTTTCTTTAAGTTTCCTTAATTTTAGCATAATTTACTATTTTTGGTAGTTTTTCGGGGCTTAAACTTTCAGAGCTATTTTGAGGCCCTAAACGACATTTTGTTTGGAAAACAGGAAAACCTAGAATCAAACACAGGGCTAAAGGTAGGGGTTTGCAGTTGAAACTTGTAGTTCTCGGATATATTTTTCTAATGAGGTATCATACACATCAAACGAAGATCATATACCAAAGTTATGACCTCGGGAAGTTGATGTACCAACTAACCCCAACGGCGCCCACAAATGTTTGGTGCTTTATCTCCTAGGGTTAGCTTTTGGATGTTTAGGGTTTTCCATTATTTCTCAATAATAAAAAGGATTTTGAACCTCATTATAACATAGTTGAGAGGCATGTAACCACCACATGTCTTCTCGGAGATAAGCTACCATTGCCCAAGTTATTTTATTTCCAGTCTCCCTGTAAGCAATTTTCAGTACTTTGTTATTAATGAATTAAAGTTTTGTTTTCCCAATAACTCTATGTTTTTGCTTATATCTGTATTTAATTTCGTTCCTTCATAAATTAGGATCAATGGAGTGTCTTCGTCATGTTACCTTACGAGTCTTGGATTAGAAGTTATCTCCTAGAGGTCACACAAACAACTAATTCCAACAGATTCTATAATAGAGTCAAAATATGAGGCAGTTGTAGAAGAAACCAAGGAGATTTTGTGGCCTAGGAAAAATATTGAAGACTCGTAGGAGAAACAAGTGAAATCTACTCCCCTTCTAATTGAAAATACTTATATGTTTAAGTTGGCCAAGAATCATAAATTCCATAGTCAAACTAAACATATCAACATGAAGTATAATTTGAATCGATACAACGTAGAGGAAAATACTATTCATCTCTGATATTGTTGCACAAGTGAGAAAATTGAAAACATTTTCATGAAATAGCTTGGAAGAGAAATGTTTGAAGGATTCAGAATGATGCTTGGACTCACAAGCATCCCTCCCGATTAAGGGGGGGGGGAAGTTATACAACTAATCCTCAAGATCGGGTGAACAAATAGTAAATATGTAAATAAAGGGAAATAGAAATCGTTAGAATAGGAACTAACCTTCGAAGATGAATCCCAAAGGTCACTCTCTTGTTTTATATAATTTTTCTCTCATTAATATAATGGCATCCAAAATTCGAGAGTTACCTTATTTTCTCGACACAACTGAATGAATGGTAATAAATTAAAAATGGGGTTATCAACACTTGTTTTGAACCTACATTTGAACATGTTGTTGTTACAATGGACTATACAGAGAAAAAAGAAAAATAATTGTGTGAGATTTACTAATGAGTTAGGTACATGTTTAGGTTTCTTGGATCATAGAGCAGCACTATATCTTTATTCTCATAAGGCTACTTGATTGAAGTCCATATTTGAAACAAATTTTGAGTGCTCTCATATGGTGGGAGCCATCACTGGAGATGGAATGGGAGCTCAAATCAAATGGGTAGGAAATCAAGGGCATATTGTGGATGATTGATTGGCTGTTTGGAAATTCTCCTCAAGGATTCCTAGGACTAATTTGTGAAATTATAAGAAGGATGTTGTGATGAAAAATTATAAGAAGGATGTTATGCAAGCAATAGAAATTACAATATTTGAGGTCAATCAATTCCAAAAAATATATGGCCATATACCCCTTTAAATAATATTGGCTTCCTAATTCAACTTTATATTGGTGGATATATTTGTCTTGACAAACAAATGTGAGATTTGTCCTTTCTCCAAATGATTTTTGTTGTTCCTTGATTTGAACATGTTGATTATCAAAGCTTTTTTGAGGAAGGTCCCTAACCTTGGGGAAACACGGGGATTTTTATAATCCATTAATTTCCAATTTTGATCTTGACCCTTTGTCAATTACTAGGATACTAGTTTGGGTTTATCTTTCTAATATGCCTTTACATGTCTCACATTTAGCCATTTTTTAGAATATTCGGAACTTTTTGGTCTTTATGTCAAATTAGAGGCTCACATTTGTGTTGATATTGAACTAAGGAAGGGTTTTTAAAATAAAGTTCTTCTTAAATTGAAAACTTGTACATGCACACAATTCTTAGATTATGAGAATGTGGTTTCATTATCAAACCTGTCATCTACCAAGGTATCTTCTAGGTACTTGTCCTCATGCTCATGGTCATGCTCTTAGGGGAAATGGGACAAAAACAAAATAAAAAGGATGGAATTTTCAAGGAAATGATGATGATCAAAATGGAGATCAATGATTATAACCGTCAATGATATAATATACTTCTCCCTCAAGGGCCAAATAAAAGATATTGATACGAAGCTTTCCTCGAGAAGAAGTTGGTAATCCCTAAAGCATGTTTAGGTGGAACAAAAAGAATTCATGAAATTGATTCATCTCATTAAGATACAGAATTAGTTCACTTTATGAATCCAAATATACAACCTCTGAACTTATAATTCATCCTTACAAACGCTTCTTCAAGGGGGTGGAAAAATTTACCAAATAAAAAAGGAAAAAGAAAAAGAATTGATTATTATTTTTGAAAGAGGAAGAAATAATATGTAAAATAGATACATATTTTAATTCTCATGCTCTTCTAAGTGCAATTTAAATTTACATGTTTACTTTTCTAAATGAAATTATACACTTGATTGTTTATATTGTGTCATAGACACTTAAAAGTTATTAATTTAATGAATATTAAATTACAATATTTTCTATTAAAAAAATAAAGAAAGAAAGAAACTATAATGTCATTTTGTTTTTATTATTTTTCTAGTTTATTTATTTTGGAATACAATTTCGAGGATTTTAATTTAATTATCAATAATTATTAGGGGATAATAAAGATTTATTATCTCAAATATATATATATATATATTCCTGAGAAAAGAAACTTGTACTTTCATTTATATATTAAAAAAAAATATATTTTGTATACACATAATAACTTGTGTATTATGTTGGTGATTGAATTTTCATGTTTTAACCCACCTTTTTGCCTTGTTTCCCATATCCATTTTACACTTTTGTTGGTCAATTTACATTGTAAACCACATTGGTATACCTCTTGTCATGTTGTTATGAATCATTAATCAATGAAGCATAGTCATAGGGGATTGTTGTCTACGTGGCTTGCTAGTTTGATTATTCTTGTAGATTTGGAGGACGTATGATCAAGGTCGTGGTTCAATAATGGTGACCATGTAGCTGACATTGCTAGCTTGAGACGTCAACTATAATGGTGGATCAATATTTCAATCAACGGACTGTTATCTTTATATTCTATTTCGCTTGAGAAACCACTATGTAATTATAGGCAGACATCTACCGTAATTATAGGAGCTATTAGTATTAACAAAATGTCTAAATGTATTTACGGGGTTGTGAAAGCGAGGAGTTAGGACTGCAGAGAATTATGTTAACTTTGAGCCTGTAACAACATACATGCATTATCCTTTGTATTAATGAAATTATGATCTTATGAGTATTTCGTGACTCCTTGATCTTGCCACAACCCTGATCAGGGAGTCGAGCCGACTCTCCTGACTAGGTGTTGTTGGATAAAGGTGTGCATAGGTTTATTTCAGTGAATTTATGTATCGTTATGAATGATTATCAGTGCATTGTTGTGAGTTTTCTTTGTTGTTACTCTTGTTGTTGTTATAGTCATTACTGTTGTTACTCTTATTCATTGTTACAATTATCGCTCGTTGTTACGCATTGTTAAGTTTGTAACTTAATGATTGGTACTGGGTAGGGAAATTGTGGCCTACATATACTTTGCATGATAGCCTTGAAATAACTCGTAGGTCCTTGGGTTGACAATTAATATGGGATTGGTTGAATTGCATGATTCATAGCTGAACACTAACATTTTGGTGTTATTGTCGGGGAGACTATTAAGGGCGTGAAATTACGACCAATATTGATCATAGAATTGATCTCTCATCATGGGGAGGGAATTTTTCACCCTGCTCTGGGTCTTGAGCAGTAAATTGTTTTTTTTTGCTTTGATTGTCTTGTTTTATTTTTCATAAGAACCACTCTCTCGTCTTGGGAAGGGAAGTTTTTATGTCACCCTGTTTGAGGGCCTGAGCTTAATTTTTTGATTTGTTTATTTTATTTCTTTGCTCTCTTTTTAGGAGCCACTTTCTCGTCACGGGGAGGGAATTTCGTACTTTAATCCAGGTCCTGAGCTTTCGATTTTCTTGAATGTTTTCCTTTTATTTCCTGATTTTATGAACATAGATACAAATAAAATGGGCAGAGGAAGACCCCTAAAAAGAAGAGGGAGAGATCTAGGTAGAAATAACTACATCCAAGAGATCATTTCAAGAGCTGATTCAGGAGCATCATCATGGGCTTCTATTAGGGTGAGATCTCATACGAGATCTGGAGGGAAATCTGTTTCATAACCAGAACCCTCCCTAATAACAAAAGTGAAATTCAAGGAAGAAAAAGTAGCAAGTAGAGGATGTGAGGAAATCCATATTGCAAGTTTAGAGGAAGAAGATTTGGGAGAATCATCTACACCATTTGTTTGAGGGAGCGTTGTTAAACAAACTCAACCAACTGTTATAGAACAACCAAATCCGAAACCTGTTGAGATTCCAAGTGTGTATTGGTAGATATTCATGCCTTCTGCAACCTCTTCGATCAAATTTTCAATTGGAGATATCAGAGGTGATGCGCCTATGAAGCTTATTCCTTTGACAACATTACCCAATTTCCATGGTCTTTCTTTTGAGTATTCAAACACATTTCTTTTTGAATTTGACGTTGTTTCTCGGGGGTATGATTATATTTATGATGCTAAAAAATTGAGGATACTCTTTGTTACTTTGAAGGGCACAACTTTGAGATGGTTTATGGGTTTAGGGGGTAAAATCATTACTACATGGGATGGTGTGAAAATGATTTTCCTAGAGAAATACGAAGACTACTGCAAATCCCGATATGTGAAGAAAGAAATCTTTAAGATTATGCAGAAAGAGGATAATAACATGGAGGAATTTGTGGAGTGCTTTCAATATAGTTTGCAGAGATCAGGCCATCGACAGTAGTACAAAATGGCTACTTTGTTACTAAAACAATGACTAAAATTTTCATATAAACAACCACTTTTCAGTCGGTGACCACTAGTAGCTAATTTGTAGTAGTCGGTGTTAGTGTTATCTTCTTTCTTCAAATCTTGTATCTTAACATCAATATTGAGTTCCTTTTCTGAAAACAAAATAATATACAGTGTATAGTGTAAGACACAAAAGACAATAAACACTAGAATATAAACTAAAGTAGACTATAAAGGATTTATATGACATATACCTCAACATCAACAATGTTAAAGCCATTCTTCCCCATAAAAGCTAGAAACTTGAACAAGTTTTATTTAGTTGAGCAATAGTGGCCACTATGTGGTCAGATGACCTATATAAACAAATAAACATCACCATAGAAAAGAACACCTTAGTAACTTAGTATTTAACCTTCAGGGAAATCTTAGGCATAATCATGTCAACTATGTTACATGCTAAAAAGCTCAAGCTATAAATAACTTGTGAAAACAACTAATTTCAGGTGTGATGTCTAATCCTTGTTGTTTTATTTGCAACAACATTTTGTTCTCTAAAACATGAACTTAGTCAACTATATAAACAACATGTGCTCAAATAAAAACATAAAAGTAAACTTTTCTAATAGCCATGAAAATATTTCAATGCAAAATAGTTAAAAGGATTTCAATCAATATCATGCAATACTAATTTCATCTTCAATCTTTGGTTGTCTGCAGAGTGGAATTGTTTAGCTGCAGCCCACAAGTAGATGTCCTTGCATTTAATCCCATCCTTTTGTTGTCATTATGTACTAAAACACCTGTGTTCTGACTGGAAGATGCTCGACGCCTCTTCTTTGCCCTAGATGAGGGACCCTTTTTATCATTAGGCTGCACATTTTCAACTAGATTTGTTTTCAGAACGAGATCCCCATCCCCACTTGAGATAGGATCCCAAACTTCTGATACATTAAACCACGCTTTGTCTGAACCAAAGATCCCATCAGGTGAATGGTTCTCTACTTGAATTGCCGACTTGTAACACTTTTTACGAGTTAATCCATGATGAATTACAGTCCTGCATTACAGTCTCTTGTTCACATTTATAGGGGAAAATGAAAACGAGGAAAATAACAACCATTTTATCAGAAAACATGTGGAATTTTGTCAAATAAAACCACTGAAGTTTTATTTACAATCAAAATCCATTTTCCATCATTGTCATTGAAACAAACTTGGAACCCATTCATACCTGCAGTTTTTTGAAAGAGCTGCCCGGGCATGCTCCATCGATAGACCAAACAGCGTATACATATTGGCAACATCATTAGGGCCTCGCAGTTCATTTACACGGGAAGCTGCACTAGAGACAATTATATTCTGTCCATGTGTATAGTTTATCAGCACCTGCCAATCAAGTTCTTGATATATTATGTAATTAACAGCACAGTTCACACCTACACAAGTGAAAACTAAGTAACAAAGTTCAACTCTCAACATGAAAGCTGATAAACAAATATTTTATAATCAACAGAGATTTTACTGTAAAAAAATATAGATATTGTGTAGCAGGTACCAGTGAAGAAAAGTGTAAAATGGATATGGGAAACAAGGCAAAAAGGTGGGTTAAAACATGAAAATTCAATCACCAACATAATACACAAGTTATTATGTGTATACAAAATATATTTTTTTTTAA
>Ga0115844_100192_pt1 | contig 15519 bp, 13 predicted proteins | sample InSIn1gowninarea_FD_83858 | JGI IMG/M metagenome (GOLD analysis project Ga0115844, IMG submission 83858) | reverse complement strand
AGACCTGCTTTGCCGGCCACTGCAAACCTGCTCTTGCAAACTGGCTTCGCAATGAATCTTCTTTTGATTTCATAGCCGTTGCGACAGTAGGATATGTACGCTGATAGTCTATAAAAGAAGGCTGTGCAAAAGACTTTACGGCAAAAAGAAAAAACAGGATGGAAAATATTGGTTTCATCAACTCAAAAGTATTAGTAACTACCTTATTACGAACAAAAATTAAAGTTAAAGTATGAAAAGCTAAAATATTTATTACAATTGCTTTTCTCTTGAGGATAATTAGTTGTCGGGAAAAAGATGTTAACATGATTTAGTAGTAAAAAATGATATTCAACTATTAAAACGATTAAATGCAGGAAATATTTAATAAACAGAATGCAAAATATTTTTAACCCATAAAGCCAAATGGTAACTTCGCCGCATATTTATAATAATGAAAGTAGGAATACTAGGAGGAGGCCAATTGGGACGTATGCTTTTGCAGGCAGCGGCCAATTACCCGGTTGAAACATTTATATTAGAAAACGATGCCAATTGTCCCTCGGCTCATTTGTGCCATCATTTTGTTCCTGGGAACATTCGCGACTTTGAGACTGTTTATCAATTTGGCAAAAATCTCGATGCTGTTACTATTGAAATTGAGGCAGTAAATGTTGATGCGCTCGAAAAACTTGAGAGTGAAGGAGTTAAAGTCTTCCCCAACAGTTCCGCCATTAAAATCATAAAGAACAAAATTTTACAAAAGCAATTTTACAGTAGCCATAATATTCCCTCATCGCAGTTTGTGGTGACTGAAAATCTTAATGAGCTTAAAGAGCAGGGTGCTTTTTTACCGGCTGTTCATAAAATTGCGATGGCAGGTGCAATCGGGCCTAAAAGACTGGAAGGAGACTACCAGGTGCCGGAAGGCTTTTATTACATCAATGAGTTTAACCCGAAAAGCACTTATCATTTATCGCTTGGAATAAATTATCCAAATGCTTCGGACAGGGTTTTAAGTGATTCTGTGAAACCGGGAGGCGATATCTATATTCACGGAAATTGTGTGACTATCGGTTGTATTCCTCTTCAGAATGACCAAATCGAAGAATTATACATTTTAGCCGCCATGGCAAAATCACAGGGACAAGATTTTATTCCGGTTCATATTTTTCCTATCCGTTACAATAATCGCAGAAGTTTTGAATATCTCGCAAAAACAACCAAAGACAACCAGGATCTTCAAAGGTTTGCCATTAAAATAAAAGAAGTTTACGATTATTTCGAAGAAAAGAAAAAACTTCCTTTGATTTTTGTCAATAAAAAAGGCGATTACGTAGTAAATACCAATATGTAAGAAAAGGTAAACCTGGCTTTATGCCATTTGTAAAGCCGGTATTCTTTTTGCCAGCCAGCTTTCTTTTACAGGTATCATCCAATTGTTTAAGAGTTCAGCTTTCGTTAGGACCAGGTTGTTAAAATAGGTAGTGTCGCCATTTATAAAATTGTTTTCTGCCGCATACTTAAGTTGAGAAAGAGGAATTAGTTGCGTTTTTTCTTTTATTACAAAAGCAAGCTGTTGGCGATCGAACATACTCACTTTAAATTTCTCTTCGATAGCTTTTATCAAACGAACACTGCTATCTGTGCTGCAGCCACTTACCCCTGCCTGTGTTTCATCAGCCATTAAGACGATAAACTGTCCAAATAGTAAATTTCCATATCCTTTTACTTTAGCTCCGTGAGAGAGCCAGTTATCTGTAAAATCTTGCAACATTTCTTCAATTTCCAGAGCTTCACTTATAGAAAATAGGCGGCTTGACTGGTAAATCCAGACTCTTGACTTTTCGTGAAAATCTTCAGGAATAAGATGTTTATAATCAAAATTCATAATAGTCTTTTATATAGGTCCACTGATGTTATTGTATTAAACCACAAAATTAAATCTATAACAAACACCATTATTGCTCAATCGTCATTAATCTGTTAAGATATATTCTTACAAACTTGCAGCTACGATCTCGGCAACATCCATTACCACAACGTCATTTTCTTTTTCTTTATTTTTTACTCCATCAGTGAGCATGGTATTGCAAAACGGGCAGGCCGCTGCAATGACGGTTGCTCCCGTTTTTATTGCTTCTGAAGTTCGTTCCACGCTTACATATCGGTCTCCCTTTTCCTCTTCTTTAAACATTTGCCCGCCACCTGCACCACAACATAATCCATTGCTTCGACAGCGTTTCATTTCTACAAGATCGGCATCTAACGCTTCAAGCACTTTTCTTGGAGCTTCGTAAACACCATTTGATCTGCCGAGGTAGCAACTATCGTGAAAAGTTATTTTTTTACCTTTAAAATTTCCACCATCCTTTAATTTTATTCTTCCTTCATCTATTAATTGCTGTAAAAGTTGAGTATGATGGATCACTTCGTAATTGCCGCCCAATTCCGGATATTCATTCTTTAATATATTAAAGCAATGAGGGCAGGCCGTAACGATCTTTTTTATTCCGTATCCGTTCAAAACCTGGATGTTATTGTACGCCGCCATTTGAAAAAGAAATTCGTTTCCAGCTCTTCTTGCAGGATCGCCTGTACAAGCCTCCTCTTTTCCAAGTATCGCAAATTTCACTCCTGCTGCGTTTAATATTTTCGCAAATGCCTTAGTTATTTTTTGAGCTCTCTGGTCATAGCTTCCTGCACATCCCACCCAAAATAATATTTCCGGTGTTTCACCGTTTGCCATCATATCAGCCAAAAAAGAAACAGCCATTTCTGTCATTTTATCAAAAATAAAGGTAAAACACTTGCCTGAAATAAGAAAAGGAATAGTGCCGTATGCAAAAAGTACATTAAGCGATCGTTTGCACTTAAAGTAGAATTCCTTTATAAGGGATAGGAGTCAAAAATTCGTTTAATGCACCAATTGATGAGTTTGTTTAATAATGCCCATAACAAATATGCTTTGCACATGTCCCATGTTTTCAATCTGGCTTAGTTTATTGACATGGAAATCATAGTAAGCGTTCATGTCTTCAGATACAACTTTTAACATAAAATCAAATTCTCCTGAAATATTATAACATTCAATTACTTCATTTAATTCTAATATAGCTCTGATAAATTTATCACCCGCCTCCTTGCTGTGTTGTCGAAGTGAAACATAACAAATGACCATTAATCCTTTTTTTACTTTTGAATGATCTACCAGGGTGGCATATTGTTTTATCACACCTGATTCCTCCATTCGTTTTATCCGTTCATGAACAGGAGTTGTGCTTAGATGAACGTTCTCTGAAATTTCCTTTACCGTTATTCTCGCATTTTCCTGCAATAGTTTCAGAATGGATAAATCCATTTGATCAAGTGATAATTGGCCAATAGGAGATTCTTCTTTTTTAGTTGATTTTATCATAGTAAACTTCTTGTTTCTTCTGCAAAAAACATCTTCAAAAGACATTTATTCCAAAGTTATATAACATTATAGAAGTTTATTCTGAAAAGTTACTTTTGCACATCAGGATCAGGATTTACAGGATTTGTTAGATCATGACTAAAAATTCTGGCAATTTTGAAATTTATGATTGTCTGATTAGATCTAATAATCCATAAATTATTGTTCAAACAAACAACAAAACAATCTTAATTTATTTTTTATGTCAACAACCGCAAACAGTCAGATAGATTTTAGTCTGAAATACAAAGTGGCAGATATGAGCCTTGCAGAATGGGGCCGCAAAGAAATTCGTCTTGCAGAAGCAGAAATGCCGGGACTAATGAGTATTCGTGCTGAATATGGCGAGTCTCAGCCATTAAAAGGCGCACGTATTGCTGGCTGCCTTCACATGACCATTCAAACCGCCGTTCTTATAGAAACTTTAATTGCATTAGGTGCTGAGGTAAAGTGGAGTTCTTGTAACATTTTTTCTACCCAGGATCATGCTGCTGCTGCTATAGCTGCTGCCGGTATCGGTGTGTTTGCGTGGAAAGGTCAGACAGTAGAAGATGGCGAATGGTGTATAGAGCAGACCTTGTTTTTTGGTGGTGAAGATCGTCCGCTTAATATGATTCTTGATGATGGTGGCGATCTTACAAATATAGTATTTGATAAATATCCTGAATTGATTCTGCATGTGCGAGGCCTTAGCGAAGAAACTACAACAGGTGTTCATCGTCTTTACGAGCGTATGGCTAATGGCACTTTGCCTATACCGGCTATTAATGTAAACGACAGTGTCACGAAATCGAAATTTGACAATAAATACGGTTGTAAAGAATCTTTGGTCGATGCTATCCGCCGCGCTACTGATGTAATGATGGCTGGAAAAATAGCTGTAGTTGGTGGTTACGGAGATGTTGGTAAAGGTTCTGCAGCGTCTTTGGCTGGTGCAGGTTGCCGTGTTATCGTTACCGAAATTGATCCGATTTGTGCATTACAGGCTGCAATGGATGGTTTCGAAGTAAAAAGAATGATCGATGCTGTAAAAGAGGCCGATATCATAGTTACTGCTTCGGGTTGTCGCGATCTAATAACCGGAGAGCATTTTAAATCAATGAAGGATAAGGCTATTGTTTGTAATATTGGCCACTTTGATATAGAAATTGATGTAGCCTGGCTGAATGAACATTATGGACAAACGAAAGATACGATCAAGCCACAAGTTGATATTTATAATGTAGATGGTAAAGACATTATTTTATTGGCTGAAGGCCGCCTGGTTAATTTAGGTTGCGCCACAGGTCACCCAAGTTTTGTAATGAGCAATTCTTTTACAAATCAAACCCTTGCCCAGATCGAACTTTGGACAAATCACGACAAGTACGAAAATAAAGTTTATGTTTTACCAAAGCATCTTGACGAAAAAGTTGCGCGCTTACACCTTGCAAAAATTGGTGTGCAGTTAGACGAACTTACAGATGCTCAATCAGAATATTTAGGCATCAGCAAGAGCGGTCCGTTCAAACCGGAGATGTACAGGTATTAGTAGTTGATAGTTGAAAGATTACAGTTGACAGATAAGAACCCGCTTTTCCGGAAGCGGGTTCTTATCTTTTATTAGCATTACAAATTATTTATGAAACCTTTTTACTATTTATCGTGCTTTTGCATACCTTTGCACTCCCAAAAAAGTTCTTTAAGTAGAATTGATTGATTTGGGAGTTTCGATTAAGATCGGAACGTTAACACCAAAAAAAATTTATCATGGCAAAAGAAATCACAGGCTATGTGAAGTTGCAGGTAAAAGGCGCCGCCGCCAATCCTGCACCTCCAATTGGTCCTGCACTAGGTTCAAAAGGTTTAAATATCATGGAGTTCTGTAAGCAATTTAATGCAAGAACCCAGGATAAAGCGGGAAAGGTGCTTCCCGTATTAATTACAGTTTATAACGATAAGTCGTTTGACTTTGTTATCAAAACTCCTCCGGCATCAGTACAGTTGTTAGAAGCTGCAAAAGTTACAAGTGGTTCCAAAGAGCCTAACCGCAACAAAGTTGGTAAAGTAAACTGGCAACAGATAGAAGCGATTGCTACAGACAAGATGAGCGATCTAAACTGTTTTACGCCACAGAGCGCGATGAAAATGGTTGCGGGTACAGCACGGAGCATGGGTTTGACTGTAGAAGGTCAGGCGCCATGGGATAAATAAATTGATCAATTTCTAAACTGATTAACAATGGGAATCACTAAAAAAAGAAAAGCTATTGCAGCTAAAGTAGATAAAAATAAAACGTACTCGCTGCCGGAAGCATCTGCTCTGGTAAAGGAAGTAAACCTTACAAAGTTTGATAGTTCTGTCGACGTTCATGTTCGCCTTGGCGTTGATCCTAAGAAAGCTGATCAGCAGGTTCGAGGCACAGTAACACTTCCTCATGGAACAGGTAAAACAAAAAGAGTGCTTGTACTTTGCACGCCTGATAAAGAAAATGATGCAAGAAACGCAGGCGCTGATTATGTTGGGTTAGATGAGTTCATTACAAAAATTGAAGGTGGATGGACCGATGTTGATGTAATCGTTGCAACACCTTCCGTAATGCCAAGAATAGGTAGATTAGGTAAAATATTAGGTCCTCGTAACCTGATGCCAAACCCTAAAACCGGTACTGTAACAAATGACGTGGCCGCTGCAGTTAACGAAGTAAAAGGTGGTAAAATCGCTTTCAAAGTTGATAAAGCTGGTATCATTCATGCATCTGTTGGAAGGGTATCCTTTCCTCCTGAAAAGATTGCTGCTAATAGTACTGAATTTATCAATGCTATTATGAGGCTTAAGCCGTCAGCCGCTAAGGGAACTTACCTTAAAGGTGTAAGCATGGCAAGCACAATGAGCCCAGGCATCACTGTAGATACTAAAACATTCATCTAAAATCAGTCTCGCGCATCTAGTAACTATTATAACCGAATGGTTGGGGTTACGAAACGCTGAACTCAAACAAATAGCGTCATGACTAAAGAACAAAAAAACGAAGCAATTGAAGCTCTTAGAGAGAAGTTCAATCAATATAATAACTTTTACATTACTAATACTGAAGCATTGAGTGTAGCACAGGTAAATAAGCTGCGCAAAATTTGTTTTGATAAGAATGTAGAAATGAAAGTGGCAAAAAACACTTTAATCAAAAAGGCTCTTGAAAATATAGATGCAGCAAGGTATTCAGGTGTTTTTGATAGCCTGAACGGTGTTACTGCTCTTTTGTTTAGCGAGGATGCTAAAGAGCCGGCAATGATTATTAGTACCTTCCGCACTGATAATAAGGGTGACAAACCAGTTTTAAAAGCGGCTTTCATTGATACCGACGTCTTTGTTGGTGACAATCAGCTTGAAGCTTTAAAAACACTGAAAAGCAAAAACGAGCTTATCGGTGAAATTATCGGATTGTTACAATCGCCAGCTAAAAATGTTATCAGCGGCTTAAATGCAGGCGGAAAATTAGCAAGCCTGATAAAAGCTTTGGAAGACAGACAACCACAAGAAGCTTAAAACCAATTTCAAATTACAAAATAATTCAACCAGGCCTGAAGGTTGAAACACACAAATTTTTTTAATGCTCCGCCGGAGCACAGGCAATGAAGGCGGAAAAAATTTGAAACAATGGCAGACTTAAATGCGTTCGCAGAACAACTGGTTAACTTGACAGTGAAAGAAGTTAACGAATTAGCAAAAATTTTGAAAGATACTTATGGTATCGAACCTGCTGCTGCTGCTGTAGCTGTGGCTGGTCCTGCTGCTGGAGCTGGTGCCGGTGCACCTGCTGCTGAAGAAAAAACTGCTTTCGATGTTATATTGAAAAGCGGTGGTGCAGCTAAACTACAAGTAGTTAAAATCGTAAAAGAATTAACTGGTTTAGGTTTGAAAGAAGCTAAAGACTTAGTAGATGGCGCTCCAAAACCAATCAAAGAAGGTGTAGCAAAAGCAGAAGCTGAAGAAGTTGCAGCTAAACTTAAAGAAGCGGGAGCTGATGTAGAAGTAAAGTAATTATTCAATACTTTCCGAATAGAAGAGCCGGTATTTTGCCGGCTTTTTTATTTACAATTTCGCCCGGTGGCTTTTATTCAACGTGGGAAAAAGTTCAAATAAAGAGCGTGTTTGAATCAAAAAATTTCTAAATAAACTTGCAAATCTTTAAAACCTATTCTACTTTTAAAGTCAGCTATGTATTTAGCGGCAGTAATTTATCCAACGTCCGCTTTTTATAATAAGTTTTGTTTTAATCTTTCCTGATGTAAACATCTTTGTTATATAAATCTATTTCTAACGACTATAAAACAATAAATATGGACAAGAACTCAAATTCTCTGAATTGGTTTGAAATTCCTGCTGTTGATATTGAAAGGGCCACCCGGTTTTACGAAACTATTTTTAACATTCAAATGGAACCCTTTCCGGAAATGATGGGGATGAAGATGGTAGGATTTCCAGCTGAAATGGGCAACGGAAAAGCGTCTGGAGCTTTAACACAAAGCGAGATGCACAAGCCTTCGATGGAAGGCTGTATTATCTATTTAAATGCTAACCCTGACATACAGACAATTATAGACAGAATTGAAAAAGCAAATGGAAAAGTATTAGTGCCAAAGACTCAAATAAGCCCCGAAATTGGTTATATGGCTTTTTTTGCCGACACAGAGGGAAATAAAGTGGCCTTACACGGGCAAAACTAGAATTCTAAAAATTGATGGTCTTAATTAAAAGGCGAAAAGGGTAAAAAGGAAAATTGGCTTTTAGATCATAATTTGCCACATATTTTTATCACGGTATTTTCCCCAGTTTTTCATTCCGGAGTTTAGTTCCACCTTGAGATTGCTGTTATTAGTTTTTTTGCCTTTTTTGGGAGGTACCAGGGTAGCTTCTTTTACATCAATTGTTTCAAGCTTTGTTGCAAACCATGTAGTGTACAGTCTTGGTACGGCAAGCCCGAGTATCATACCAGGTAATTCTGAGAATGACTCAGGCCCTCCCGGAGTTACAATCTGATCGGTATAAAAGGCAACAACGAAAACAGAATCCATAATAATAGCAGTGGCTTTTCTGCAATCAAAACCTGCAATAGTACGGGTGTCGGGGGTTATTTTCCACTTTATTTTTCTGCAGGAATCCTGTATATTAAAGACGTCATCAAATACGGTTTTTTGGCTAACCACATTTTGTTGATCCAGGTCGGTAAAAATAATATTGTCATTAGCGGGGCCATCGAACCATTCAGGTACTTTTTGTGTCGTGACCACTTCACGCCCCGGTTTGTAAACTGTTTTACCATTATTAAAAAACAAGTCGAAATAAGTTGTTTTTACAGGAGGTATCATTTTCTTAATCATAGTACGAAAACCCTCATCTTCCTCTATATCAAGCTGCTTATGCATATTTACTTTTTTCTCAAACTCAATTTTGCCTGACTTGATAAATTGAGGTTGCGCATTTACTTTTAAAAGAATTATTGCTAACAATAATGTCATCAGCATTTGTTTCATAAATTTTTTTTTAGGCCTTTAATTAGCACCACCGGGATTTTTTGAAATGTTCCATGTAAAAGTTAAAAGGAAATATCTCCGCAGAGTCTGGTAGCTTTCTTCGCGCAGTATATTGGAGTTCACATACCTTTGGTATCCCCGGTTTTGGTCGAGAATATCATTTGCACGTATGCTTATCATACCCTTATCATTCTTAAACATTTTTCTACCGATGTAGGCGTTCCAAAGAACGACGTTATTGTTGCCAGAAAAAAGATTTGTTTTTTGCCTGAAGTTCGCTTCAACATTTGTATTTACTTCAAATCTTTTAAGAACGGTTACATTCAGATACAGGTTATGACTATGTGTATAATAATTAGTCTTCAGACTGGGATTTATGGTCGACGTAGAACTGTTATAACTGATATTGCTATTGTAATAAATATCATATTTTTTTTCCTTGTTCTTGTAAGCGCCAATATTTATTCCATAACTGTTATTATCAGTCCTGTTTTTAAGACTTGTCAGAACGTTATTATTTAAGGTACTTACAATATTATTATACCTGTTAATGTTCAGATTAAGACCAAGGTTAAGAGAAAGATCCAGTTTCTGAATTTTATAATTGTACCATGCACCTGAATAACCGCTATAATTGCCATTCAGATTCACGTACTTATATGTTCTGATACCGGCAGAATCACCGCTCGTGATAGTAGTTTCATTCGTGGTTATAGAATTGGATGAAGTATTAAACGATCCATAGATAGAAAAACCACGTTGTTTTAAAACTTTATACGAGTTGAAATTAATACTGAATTGGTTATTAAACTCCTGTTTTAAATCTGGATTTCCAATTGCTACGTTTAAAGGATTTGTATTGTCCCTCACCGGTTGTACCTGTTCTATAGTTGGTTGGCGTGTATTGCCATTATAATTAAATCCAAAGCTACTCGCAGCATTGAACTTATACCTGAAATTGGCTTTTGGAAATAAATTGGTGTAGTTATACCTGATCTGTGACTTGCGCAGAAGGTCAGTTTGTTTGAAGTCGGCAAGCGCTACATCGCCACCAATCGACCCCGTAGTTTTTTTACTATTATACCTCCATGCCATACCACCACTGTTGGTCAATATGTAATACTTGTAGTTGTTGCTGAAACTATCGTTAAGGTTCTCATACTTTCCTGTTTGATTCCTGTCATAAGATAACTTCTTAGACTCACTGCTGCTTATTCTTATGCCATAACTAAATTCAACAAAAAGGTTTTTTACAATGGGTTCTGTATAGGCCAACCTTGTATAATATCCTGAATTTATAATATCATTTACCTTCTTTTGATCAACAGTATCAATGTTTTTAAGAGCCGCTTTGTCGAAGAAATTATTTACAGAATATAAAAAACCGGTAGTATTTGTTGATTTACTTTGCTCATCAAAAGCAAGGGAAATTGTTCTGCCTGGCTTCGAAAAACGATGACGCAAGAGAAAGTTGCTGTTAAAGCTTTTGTTATCGCCATTTGCAGACGTATTACGCCTGCTTTCTATCCTGTTGCCAAAGTTATCTACTGACTCGCTATTGTAATCGGTAAAGCTGTTTTGAGTACCGGCATATCCGTTAGCTTTGATCTTTAAAGAGGTAAAGCTGTCTATCTGGTAGTCATAAGTGCCATTTACCGAGTTTCTTTGTTTAGTACTGTAAGCGGTCCTGCTGTCCTTGTTATAAAAAACGTTACCCGGCAAAATAGACTGAGAGACGGTATTACCCCCGCCAATTGTATTCAACTTATTATACCTGTAGCTGCCGTTAAAATTTTGTTTATCATTATCAAACTTCTTCGAGTACTGTATACCGCCGCTCCAGCTTGTGGGCAAACCCTGCCCGCCGAAAGAGCCGTTATTATCAAATTCATCATCACCTCCCGACATAAAATAATATCCTCCGTCCTCATTGTATTCAGGGGCGTTTACTTCGCCGTATTTACCATTTTCCTCCCAGCTTAGGCCTGTTTTGCCCGTACTGCTCATTATACCATAAACAGAAAGTTTTCTTTTAGATTTAAAACTGTTTAGCATAACGCTGTTATTCCACCTGTCTTTAAAGTCTGATCCTAACTCCAGTTTTCCAAAATATCCTTTCTTTTTATCTTCTTTAAGCGTAAGGTTTAATGTTTTCTTTTTCGAACCGTCATCTATTCCTGTAAAGGCGGCCTGGTCACTTTTTTTATCAAAGACCTGTACTTTTTCTATTGCATCAGCCTGCAGGTTTTTAGTTGCCATAGTTGGATCGTCTCCAAAAAACTCCTCCCCATCTACGAGCACTTTTTCAACTTTTTCACCCTGAGCCGTGATTTTTCCATCTTTATCCACCTGCAATCCGGGCATTTTTCGCAACATTTCCTCTACACTTGCTCCTGCGTGCACTTTAAAACTATCTGCATTATATTCAAGCGTATCACCTTTCATTCTCACTGCTGCTACTTTCTGTTTTACCAAAACTTCTTCCAGCAGTTTTGATTTCAGGGTCATTTTTACAATGCCTATATCTTCTGACGATGCTTCCGCTAATGTGACGGGGTAAATATAATCGGCAAAAGCAGGGTAGGAGATCATTAAGAAAAACTTTCCTGCAGGCAGGTTCTTTAATTCAAAATTTCCGGTTTTATCACTTCGGGTAAATTTTACCAGAACAGAATCTTTCTCTTTTAGCAAAGCAATGGTGCTATTAGACAGGCTTTGTTTGTTTAAAGTATCTGTTACTGTTCCTTTTATAGCAGCCGGCTGGGAAAAAACAACTGAAGTGCAGAAAAATGAAAAGGCGAGAAGGATAAAAGTTTTTTTCATGCAGTTAGTTTTCTTGATATGAAAAGTATGGTAATTACAACAGAAGGTAAGTTAAACTGTAAGAGAGGTAGGTTTTGAGGATGAACGGTAAAATGTTAGAATTGACGAGTTGACAATTGATGAGATGATAGAAAAGCTTTATTCCATAAAAAATTATAATCTTTATTTGCAGAAATATTGTATTATCAAAATTAGTAGAGCATACTGTTACACTTGTTATCAAAATCAATCACCAAATGTTAGGCATAAATATTTAGAATCAAAAAGGGTATAAGATCGATAACAATAACAGCAAGAGTAAAACATTTGATTGCTGTTTCAGTTAAAAACTATTAGCTTAGTACTAAAACCAATAAGTTTATTTCGCTATGAAACAAATCGAGAAGCTTGCAATTATAAAAGAGGATGCGTGGTTGAACCCTTATGAACAAGACGCTTATGAGCGGTTTGAACGCTACAAAATGGCCAGACAGGAAATTGAACGTGCGGAGGAAAGCCTTCTTAATTTTGCTACAGGACACCAATACTATGGTATCCATTTCAACAAGGAAAAAAATGGATGGACTTATAGAGAGTGGGCTCCCAATGCCCGACAGTTAAGTCTTATGGGTGATTTTAACCAGTGGGATAGGACCACCCACAAATTGGTAAAGAATAATAGAGGAGACTGGGAGCTATTTCTGCCCTTTGAAGAATATAAAGATACGTTTGTTCATGGCAGCCGGGTAAAAGTGAATGTAGAAGGTAACAATGGATCAAAAGATAGAATTCCGGCATATATAACGAGAGTTATACAAGACACTGTTACGCACGATTTTGCAGGACAACTTTGGTTTCCTGACACCGCCTTTAAGTGGTCAGATGCGACTTATGATCCATCTCAAAGCTATAAGCAGCCCATTATTTACGAATCGCATGTAGGAATGGCCCAGGAATATGAGGGAGTTGGAACATACAGGGAATTTGCTGACAAAATTTTGCCGAGAATTAAAGATGGCGGTTACAATGCCATCCAAACTATGGCTATCCAGGAGCATCCTTATTACGGTTCGTTTGGTTATCACGTTTCCAATTTTTTTGCTCCTTCTTCGCGTTTTGGCACTCCCGAAGATCTCAAATATCTGGTCGATAAAGCACATGCAATGGGTATTATGGTGATTATGGATATTGTTCATTCTCACGCTGTTAAGAATCATTCGGAGGGTTTAAATGAATTTGATGGAAGTGAAAACCAATACTTCCACGCAGGGCCCCGAGGCTATCATGAAGGCTGGGATTCGAAACTTTTTGACTATGGCAAATGGGAGGTAAAAAAATTTCTGCTTTCAAATGTAAGATATTGGCTCGAAGAGTTTCATTTTGACGGCTACAGGTTTGATGGAGTTACTTCTATGTTGTACTTCCATCACGGGCACACATCTTTTGATCATTACGATAAATATTTTAAGGAAGGTGTCGATTGGGATGCAGTCGTGTACCTACAGTTAGCAAACGAATTGATACACCAGTTTAAAAAGAACACCCTTTCAATAGCCGAAGACGTAAGTGGAATGCCGGGATTGTGCAGGCAGCCGGAAGACGGCGGTATTGGGTTCGATTTTAGGTTAGGAATGGGATTACCTGATTATTGGATTAAAATACTAAAACATAAATCAGACGAAGAATGGGATATAAGTGAAATGTGGGGAGTATTGAGTAACAGGCGTTACAAAGAGAAAACAATCGCTTATGCGGAGTCGCATGACCAGGCGATGGTAGGTGATAAAACAATTGCTTTTTGGCTAATGGATAAAGACATGTACTACCACATGCATGTAAACGATCAGAATATGGTAATTGACCGTGGTATAGCATTGCATAAAATGCTTCGGTTGATCACAATAAGTCTGGGAGGCGAAGGTTATCTTAATTTTATCGGAAATGAATTTGGCCATCCTGAATGGATAGATTTCCCGCGAGAAGGAAATAACTGGAGTCACCATTATGCAAGGAGGCAGTGGTCGTTGGTCGATAACAAAGATCTGAAATACCAATATTTAGGAAATTGGGATAAGGCCATGGTTAGCCTCATCAAGGGAAATAATATTCTGGCTGCTGAAGGAGGAAGAGAGATCAAGATGGATCGTAACAATAAAGTGATCATTTTCGAAAGGAACAAATTGATTTTCATTTTTAATTTCAGTGTAGCTAACTCGATCTTTGGTTATAAATTTTGGGCTCCGGAAAAAGGTACATACAGGATTATATTAAATTCAGACAAAAAAGAATTCGGAGGGTTTGACCGCATTGACGACTCAATTGATTATTTAACAGATAAAGATCAGAATTTGAGTATTTACCTCACGAACAGAACGGGCTTAGTGATGAAAAAAATATAAGTTGTTAGAATCGGTAATGTACTGAAAAATAGTTGGTGGTTTTCTTCATTAAAATGATTAATATGGGCTCATCAATCTGAAGAGGAAACAAGCTCTGCTGGAGAGTAACTTGTCAGCAATAAGGTTGATGCTATTACGATAAAAATAAATAGGGGCTGTAAATGCAGCCCTTATTTATTTTTATCGGATAGCTATTATGGCTTAAAAAACTCATTTGTCGTTAGACAAATACACATACCATTTGATGAAGTTTACTCTATGTTCGGGTGTTAATCCTCTATGTAAGTCAAGATGGTTTTTAAGGTGACTGAAGAAGCCTTCTATTCCGTTAGTAGTGGATGGGATTTGGGGATTTGATAAGTAGTGGAACATATTAGGCAGCGCTCTTTTAATAGTGAAGTATGATCGTCTTAATAGTTTGTGGGTGTACCAGTATCTGCCTGTTTGTTCGTTAATGGTTTTCTCTTGCAAATAGACTTTGTGTTGCTGGTACCACTGCTCTAAGGTAGCTATCCAGTAGATGCGGTCATTCTCTGTTTTTATTCGTAATAACATTAAAATTAGCTCTCTTAATTCTACACCGGCTACATGCCTTGGAAACCTTGTCAGCCAAAGCAAACACATTCTTTGTATATGTACCAAACATCGTTGAACCAGTACATTTGGTAATGATTTTTTAGAATAAAATTTCTCATTCCCCTGTTTTTGATGAGTTTAAAATCGACTTTTATATTTTAAACAAAAAATCTATAGTTTCCCGAGCGGATCCAACCTTCATTAAGAATTTTTAAAAACCTCAAATATTGAGGTTTTGCTTTTTATCTTAGCTCCTGTTAAAAAGTATTTATGAATAATTATGCCATTGCAGACAACTTTTCCCTGCTAGCAAAACTAATGGATATTCATGGCGATGACAGTTTTAAAGCTAAATCTTATGCCTCTGCAGCTTATACAATCGAAAAACTTCCTGTTCAGCTATCATCACTGCCGGCAGAAAAAATTTATGCTATTAAAGGAGTCGGTCAGGCAACAGGAAAAAGAATAATCGAACAGCTTCAGACAGGAAAACTTTCTCTGCTCGACGAGTACATCAATAAGACACCGGCCGATATTTTCGACCTGCTTAAAATAAAAGGATTAGGCCCCAAAAAAATAGCCGTCATTTGGACCAAACTCGGCATCGAGAGCATTGGGGAACTATTATATGCATGTGAAGAAAACAGGTTATTGCTATATAAAGGTTTCGGAGCAAAAACGCAGCAAAACATAGAGGAATCTATTCGTTTCTATCTTGCCAGCCAGGGCAGTTACCTGTACCGGCAAATAGAAGAATACGCAGCAGAATTTACCACAAGATTACAAGAACATT
>Ga0115844_100187_pt1 | contig 15595 bp, 21 predicted proteins | sample InSIn1gowninarea_FD_83858 | JGI IMG/M metagenome (GOLD analysis project Ga0115844, IMG submission 83858) | reverse complement strand
CCCCCACATACCAGATTCTAGTATATGGAAAGAAAGTACCTAATTTGCCCCTCCAGGATGAATTATTATGCTACCTGGGCCACCTTTTTGTTCCTTCAAGTGGTCCAAGCTTCTGATGGGCTCTTATGAGGTGTTCTCTCTAGAAATGCAACCAAACTTTGTCGCCTAACTTAAACTTGTGTGGCACTCGATGTTGATCATGTTGTAGCTTGTAATTGGCATTAGACTTCTCCAAGATGTCATGAACCTTCTGGCAGATGTGTTATATGCATTCAATAAATCTGGTTTCTTTATCAGCATTAGAAATTACATGTGTGGATTCTACCTGTGTAGTCGCATGAGGCATGGCAACATCAATCAGACACAATGGTTGAAATCCTAGACCCACTTGAAAGGGACTATGACCGGTTGGGATATGAAGAGCTCTTTTATAACTATGATCCACATAGGGAAGGCTATGATCTAAGGTTTTTGCATGCCTAGCATTGTACATGTGGAGTATGTTCACTATCATTCTATTGAAAACCTATGTCTGGCCATCAATCTGGGGATGGAATGCAGTCGACTTGGTGAGCATTGTGTCAAAAAGTGTCTAGAGGCTTGACTAGAATGTGCTTAGGAACCTGCTATCCTGATTTGATATATTGGTCTGTGGGATCCCAAAATGTACCCACACTCATTCAAAGAAGAGTTTGGTATTGTTCTATGCTATGATACTCTTCTTGCAGGCCACCAATATAGCCATCTTAGAAAATCTATGCAGGACCACAAATACCAATCATTACCATTCTTGGTAGAAGGGAGGCTAGATAGATAGTCCATGGAGATGTATTCCCAAGACTAGATGGGAGTGGGAAGAGGATTGTACATGCCTTGCTTCTTGATGTTTTGCTTGGCGATGGTGTAGGTTGTGCATGATCTGATATATTTCCCAACTTCTAGTCAAGGTTTTGGCCATTACAAGTACTTCTGAAGTATGACCATAATTATCTCCACACCAAAGTGTCCTACGAACAAACTATAGTGCACCTCCCAAATTAGCTTGGCACTCTCACTTGAAGGAACAAAAAGGTGGCCCAGGTAGCATAATAATTCATCCTGGAGGGGCAAATTAGGTACTTTCTTTCCATATACTAGAATCTGGTATGTGGGGGAAAACTTTAGATCATATTTGTATAATTGTGGCCATATAGAGATCTCGTGGCCATAAGAGTTGAGAATAGTAGTCAATGTTACAACTGGGCACTCACTGAGGTAGTATGCAACATGATTGGTGCTACCTTTTTTGTATTTAATGTTCAAGTAGAATTATTGAAAATATGTAGACAAATTCAGATGGTGATCATTCTGCAACTTCCCTTATGTATATATAAATTAATGAGGTTAGTGATCAGTGTGGATGATTGTTTGCTTCCTTAAAATGTAATGCTTGCATTTACGGTAAGTCTTTACGATGTAATACATATATTTATCATAAGTGGGGTATTTCCGAATTGTATCAAAAAGTGTCTCGCTATGATAGGCAACTGGATGCATGTGCTAGGTGAGGACTGCACCAATAGCATAGGTAGAGGCATCTGTCTCAATTTCAAATTACTACTGTAGGTTTGGCAATGTGATTACCAGTGTAGAGCAGAGGTGACATTTCAACTCAATGAAATCCTTCTGTTGGGAATCAGAACAAGAAAAATTTTCTTTCAATTAGCCCGTGGTAATCTGACTCAAAGGCCAAGTGATATGGTAGAATCCAAACATGAACCTCTCATAAAAATGTGCAAAGCTTAAAAAGATGCAAAGCTCTATAAGAGTGGTCGAGGCTGTCCAATCCCGAATAACTTGGATCTTAGTCAAATCCACACACATTCCTTGATCATCTATGATGTAACCCAGATATTGGATCTGGTTCATGCTAAAGATGCATTTCTCAAAGTTGGCACACAGTTTGTACTATTGTAGGGTTTAAAAGACCTTCTAAAAGTTTTTCCAGTGTTCTTCCCAAATCTTTCTAAAGTTGAGGATGTCATACAGATAAACAACCATGAATGAATTGGTCAAGAGTCGCAAGATGTCATCCATTAGCCTCATAAAATTAGTAGGGGAATTTATCAACCAGAAGGGAATAACGAACCATTCAAAAAGGCCTTCCTTGGATTTGAAGGTGGTCTTTCATACATCTGTGGGCTCTATTGGAACTTGGTGATGTCCAAAATTCATATCGATCTTACTAAAATAATTAGCCCCTTGAGTTAGACTAGAAGGTCATCAATCTATGGGATTGGATACCTATTCCTGACAATGATCTTTTTTAGTGCCCAATAATCAATGCAAAGCTTGCAAATCTCATCATTCTTCTGTACAATTACAATCAGGCTCCCATATGGTAAGGAAGTTCACCAGATGTTTCCTTTTTGCAAAAATTCTTGGAATTTCTGCTTGATCTCTTCATTTTCTAGAATGGAGGAGAGATATATTGACCCATTGGGTAGAGGTGCTTTAGGAGTTAGATTGACCGAATGCTTGACCTGATAGTGCAAGGGTACCCCTATGGGTGAGGATAAGATGTCCCTGTATTCTTCAATGACCTTATCCACCTGCTTCTACTATATGGAGGAAACCTTGCCGAGGGCCATGGATGTGGCCACGATATTCCCCTTACTTTGAGAGTGAATTAGAAAGATTTTTTTTCCTATTCTGGGAGATGATCTTACAGCATTTCTTAGCAGAGATCAAAAAGATGTCGTTAGGCGGGGCTACATCCAGTATCATATATAACTTATTACCCAAATAAATTGTAATAGTGTGAGGCCTTGACTCATATAGAACATGACGCTTCCAAAACTATGCTTGGCCTAATAGTACATCACAAACTTCAAGAGGAGAAAAATCACACAATACCACATCTCTCAAGAACTTGATGTTGTAGGGAAGGAAGCATTGTTGGCTAACACAGAGATCTCATCCTTGGTGAAGCCACCTGATGGTGTATTACTACAAGTGTGGTTTGGTCAGTAGGCCCAACTACTTCATGACCTATGCTGAAATGAGTTTCATTTAGCTCCCACTATAGCAATGAATTGCAGCATGAAACCCTTCACCCACATCTGTGAGTGGAAGATACACTCCCCCTCCTTTGTTTCTTCGGGCTCAATATTCTGGATCTTGGTGGTGGAAATGGTGGCACTGGGCTTTGCATTAATAATATGCTTCCATTTTTCAGTCCCCTTATTAGGTTGTGACTCAGAGTTAGAACATGCATCTGATTCAGAAGGCTTCAGCTTGGACACAAATAACTTCTTTTCTCGACACTAACTTGTGTTGTGAGTGGGGCTCCTATGGAACTCACACCACTTTCTTATGTCCTCTTTCTTCATGGTATTTTTATTTTCTTGCAGCTACAATGAGTTGTCTTGGGTTACCCCACCTTGGATTTGTCCTTTGCTATGCTATTTGTGGGCACCTTTCCCTTGCTTTAGATTTGTATATCAAAAATCTCCCTTCTTTTGTTTAAACTTCTGCTCGATCTTGACAATGTATCAGTAGGAGTGCCAAGCAAGGAGATTTCTAGGAACCCCATCTCATCCTGGATGAATTTTTTCAGTCAATCGAGGTACTTGTGTACCATATGCCACTTAGAATCCTAGATACCCAACTTCATGTGAAGGGTATGAAAAATATTTGTGAACTCTAGCATGTCTTGGTCCCTTTGCTTCTGTAGTGTGGTCCACTTTATGTAATTATATTCATAGTTCCTAATAGGGTAATAATGCTCCTTGATGGCATCTCGTAAAGAGTTCTAAGTGGGTGTAGCTAAAAACAGTGAGGATTCCCTCCCGTCCTTCTCCTCACAGTAGGTTTCCCACTAGCCCTTGTTACATAGTATTTTGTCACACCTCCTACACTTCCTTGTGTCATACCTCAAAGCTCCTTAAACTTGGAAATCATGTAGTGTACCCATCCTGATATCCAACACAAATCCTCCCTAAAGATTTAATGAAAACATTCCTTGAAACTTCCCTAAAGAAGTAAGCTCTAAAACCTAATTTTAAGATCAGCATGACCTTGACACTGGAAACTAGAGTTGATGGTAGGTTGCATTATACTGGCCTCATGTTTATAGCACACTTTTTTCTTGGATACTTGCACTAATCCATAAAGGGAAATTTTTCCCAAAGAAGACAGGAATCTTCTTGATCTAAAGGCTTCCAGAACAACAAGATGGAGGTTTTTCATTGTTGATGCGGTTGAATTCTCCCAATATTTCCCTTTGATCTTATCCCTATGAGCTACCTCCTTGAAATGAGGGATTTCCCCTATCTTTGGAGGAATCATAACTCCCTCTCCCTACCTATTTATTCATCCTCTCCCATTCCCAAATGGTTGGTCTCTGATTATTTTTACCCTTATGCTTAGATAATGCCTACATGCTACTCATTTGGCTTAGAGAAGGAGTGCTTGGAGAGCTTGAGCTTGGACTTTGACATTCACTCAAGGAGGGATTATTGAAATCAAGGCTTGGTTGCATTATTCCTCTTTTATTCATTAATATATACAACCACTAGTTCACTCTCCATAAATTCTTGTGTTAATGCATCATTTATCCTAATACTTCTTGATCTGTTAAGTGGATTACATTTGATTATTCTAGTTTCACTTGTATGCTTTGTTGTGTCTTTGATCTCTTGTGTATGTATTCGAAACCTGTGAGCAGTAGAGATGAGTTTGAGAAGTGAGCGATCAAGATCTTCAACAAAGGAGATAGTTATAGCATCAAAATGAGGTATGTCTCCTTCCTCTTCTCTCATTTTGGTTGTAATTTACAAAAGTGTCTTGTAGATTGTCTTGTAGGTTGTTATTCCCACTCATTGGGCTAGAGGGACTGTCTCTATCCTGAGAGAGGATTTACCTAGAAAACAAAATGGAGACTCCACTTAGGTAGCTATAATCTTTCTATCCACTCTTACGATTAGATTCTTTGATGAGTTTGACCAACCATTGATTTCTTGGCTTATGTGTATTACTGTAGCTATTTGTAGTCATTGGTTTTTGCTTGAGAGTGTTGAACACACTCTGATTTTGAATATTTTTTATTTTTCCTTATCTTTCTCACCCAACACATTTTTTTCTCTGACATGAGCATTGATTTTCAATTTACAGTCGCACTTCTTTGCCTTTCATCTCCAATTTTCCTTTAACAGGCACGTCGATCCCAGAGGATAGAAGAAAAATTAGGGTTTTTTCTTGTTTTTAATGGCTTTCAACCTCTATGAGTGATTTTCCAGTGTAACTATAGTGTGTTTGTCTTGATTGTTATCCTTGTGTGATTGCAATTGTCTCTTGGCTTTGTTGATGTGTGTTTGGAGCTTGATTGCCTTCTACGGTTTTTAGGTTTAGGTCACCCTTCACTCATTGTTTGTCTTGTCTTTATAAGATTGATTGCTTCCATTTAGGAGTCTTGCTACAGTCAGGACACCATTTTCAAGTTGCTTTCCATTCATTTTTATGAAATTATTTTCTTTAGTACTGAGTCATATTGGTGCTTTGAAAATTGTTTTTGCTCCATTGTCAAACATAGATTACAATTGTTTGCTTTGGTATAACTAAAAATGAATTCTTGTTGTGATTTCATTGTTTCGAAAAGAAAGTGAAAAGATCTTCTTCATTTAAGTATTTTTGAAACAATTTGTGTTTGAAATGAAAAAGTGAATGAAATTTTCATTTTTGTTGTTTTGGATTGCATTTTTCCCTTGTGCATTAGTTTTTATTTTTGAATCAAAGTGAAAGGAAAAGAACAAAAAGATTAGTGCATCTTAGTGAAAGAAAAATAATTTTTGTTTCTCAGAGGATTGCATTTGTTAGTGAAAGTGAAAGAGTAGATTTCATTTTTACATGTTGTATTGGAAAGTTAAAGAGTTATACTTTGATGCATTTTTCTTGATTGATGCATTATTTGGTTGCCTCTCTTCCTTCATTAGTTTATCCTTCATCGAATGAAAAGGTTTCATTTTTATCATTTAGTTGCATCATAGGTATTCAGGTGACATCATTGAGCCATAAAATTGAAACCTAACTCAAGATAAACATAAAATTTACCTCAATTAACCTAAAGAGAATTTGTAACCTAACGAACATATCTAGAGGTCTAGGCTAGAGACGTGTTCCAACATATTTAAACATATAAATTGTCATTAATTTCCTATATTGTATCCCGAGTGTGAAATCCGTCGCAGTACAAAAATATATCGAAGGTTAGCTAATACTTTTGAGTATAGAGGAGGCACTTCAGTATGGAAAGTATATAGGGATGATCTCATTGAACGATTATGCATTACACAGTGCTAAAATGGACTTGTTTTCCTCGTACCATCGAGTATATATTGGGAGACCCCACTAGGTTTCTATACTTTAGCCACATGTAGCCAATTTAGCCACCTTGTCAACGTGATACACCGAACACAACATTCGAGGAGATTGGCCATCGTACATTAAGTCCTTAGTTTTGACTAAGGTCTATATAACATTTCATGGTTACTTGGTAAACCCTCTTGCCTAGCATTACCCTTTTTGATTTATTTGTTGTTTCATGCCATAAAATTAACTACCGATGATAATATGTTTAACCCATGCAGTTGCTTTTGGACCTCACAATGAGTAAATCCTTGTAAATTTTAATTTTAATCAACCCTCAACGAATCATCTCTTTTCCTTTTTCTCTTGAGAGAAAGTCATCATGGATGAACCATTGTGTTCACCTCACAGTTCCCCTTCATCGACTCACACTGAAGGGTCTTCACAAGGAGTTGACCCTGAAATTTCATAGTCACTTGAAGCTCAAGGCTTTAAACTTGGAATTGTCCCAAGTATCCAACCCCTTGCTTCTTGTCCTCCACCTCGAGACTCATCATTATCTCAGGAGTCTAATCCAAAAGCCCCTAATATTCCACAGAGGTTTTTTTTTAATATCCTATGAATCTGTTATTTGATCCAATTGTGATATATCCTCAACATCCTTATAGTCCATAGGATTGACCTGGTGTTCCTTTGGAGTTATCTACGCATCCATCTCGGATTCCTCCTTGCTATCTATTTTCACCTATGGATTTAGAAAGTGTGATTCCAACATCTCCTCTAGGTCCTATGGAAATCTCTACTACTCATACTCCTCATGTTGATAATGACATCGAATATGACTTTCCCCTAGAGGGCTTTCCTTATGAAGGAAGATTTCCATCTCAAATGCCTCCTGTGTATAGTGGGCCTCTACTTCCACATGATTATACAACCTTGGCTCAACTAGTTTCAGAAACTCCCAGTGCTTCTTCATTTTACCAAAATCCTATTTGGTCATCAAATGCTATGCCTACTTCTAGTTCATTTATTCCTAACATGACGTCTCATTTTCCTGTGCAAACTGTCATTACTTCAGTTATGATTCAACTAATGATTCTGTCACAACTGTTACCATTGTTTCAACCTTCCATTTTGGTGCAACCGACAGTTTCAGTTTATACATCTGTAAGTTCCTCTATTCCCCCCTCAAGTAGATAGAATTTGCCACCACCTCATTCATAGCTTGGGAGGGGGAGGGGGAATTCAAATAAACCTCTTGTTTGAAGTGGAACACATGTGAGTGGATCACAACCTCACATGGTTGGAGTGAGTCAACGTGTTAGTGGTATTCCTAATCTCGATGATTCATCTATTCCAGCTGGGGCAGGTAATATCCCGTATCAACAACCTTATATGACCTAGATACCTCTCCAACAACCTTATGTTCCATATGGTTAACAAGCACTACAGATTCCACCTTATATTCCACAAATGGGTCCTCATGTGCAACCTGGTCAAAATCCTATTGCAGTGCATATGGTTAAATTCTGAATGGAACTTATCATTACTAATAGGGAATTCCTCAAGGAACTCTTCAATAACCTTTACAGCAGCGAGGGAAACCTTTGCAGCAATAAGGAAAACCTTTGTAGCAGCAAGGGTAACCTTGGTAGCAGCAGGGGAAACCTTTACAGTAGTTTCAACAACCTTTGCAATAAAAAACACAGTTTTTCCAACAACCCAATCAACCCTTATATCCACAAGGTCAACCATTTCATAAGGAAGGTCAGCCCTTGTAGGAGCAAACCCAACCTCTGTATCAACAAGGTCAAACATTGCAGACACAAGGACAACCCCTGCAACGGCAGGGCCAAAAAATTTATTACTAGGGTCAGCAGTTGCAACAACCTTATAATCCATATGCCGCGCATAATGTTTATCCTCCTTATGGTTAGCAGCGGCCTATGGTAGGTCAACATCAACCCTACCCTAGGAAAAATCCATCTTATGGTCAACATATCCCTTAGTGGGGGAAAAATCAAGCCCCTTATGGTTCAAATCCTCCACTTTGGGGGAAAAGCCCTTACCAACAAGGTTGGAACCCGCATATTGGGCGTTACCAAAGGTCTTATATTCCTTTTAATCCGCAATTTCCATTTCTAGCGATGTTGAAACTGCCCAATGTCTCGAGGATTACTAATGATCCAATTCTTCATTCACCTTATTGGCCTGCAGTTCCCACTAACTTTCGAGCGATTTCCCTAAATTCGAAGGAAAACGTAAAGAGGACCCTCAAGCCCATGTGATGACATATCACTTATGGTTCTCTTCCAATTCCTACGTTGACGATTATGTTTGTCTCCACCACTTCCAGCAAACCTTGATAGATGCTTCTGTAAAGTGGTACATCGAGTTGTCTCAAGGTACCTATGCATAATTCAACTCTTTGGCCATGGCCTTCCTCACCCACTCCCACTTACCAGTTCATTATGAAACTGGTACCGACTTGCTCACATCTTTGAAATGGGATATCGTGACCCATATCTTCGATCACATCCATGAATGGAGACGTTAACGTTGCCTCATCAAGTTTGAAATCCTTGATGATTTGTTGACCAAATGGTTCACCAAGTAATTCATAAACAAAATTGCTACATGTATAGCAATCGGAGGTTGTGTTACCAAGGATCAAGCTATTTCCCGTGCCCAATATTTGGATTTGGTTTATTCCCAATCTGGCATGCTGTATGAAATGTTTCCTGATGCTCCAAGGCCATATTCAGATCCATAATCTTTGAAGTCTCCAGATGTACCACCTATTGATGGTATAATTGGATCAATATCTCAAACTTCAACTAAAGCTTCAAAAAAAAAATCTGTTTCGAATACTATTTCTAATCCTCCTTTGAAAAACCCATCAAATCTTGGTAAAACCTCCGAGGTCAATGTCGTTCAGTCTACCATGGAATACAGAGCCTCAAAAGGTAAGAAGAAGGGTAAAGGTAAAGAAAAATATAATACCCCAAAGCAGGATCCTCCTAAGACATCTGCTAATGATCTCTCCGAACATAAGATGAGATATCTTTTCCTTATTTGTGAGGAAGCTCATTACACCAAGGATTGTCCCTGATATGCCAAAGTTAGTCGTTTATTGAAAGGGACCCTAGATGTATTGAAAGAGACATTTCCATCTTAGCAAATTTAGTTGGTAGACCAACCAAAATCCTCTACCTCATCAAGTTCTCAAGTTTACATGATGTGGCATAACGCCTATCTCTGTAGCCACTTGGTCAAAAGATTATCAAATTCCTCAAAAGAAGATGGTGGAAAATGAAGCCACTAATACAACTTCTACTTCCACTTTGCCTAGTTCTGGTCCTCTCCATATCAAGAGACCTAATAATGAATTCGTCATTTGACCACCTCCAAAAGGCGTGCTTTAGAAGTCATCCTATAATCTAAACGCTAGAGCTTCTCAACATTATAGGATTGTCAAATATTTAGCTCAAGTGCCCTCCTCGATGTCTACCTTGGAAGTTCTCCAAACTTGTACAATGCAATGGAAATCATTATTGTCTGCTATAGGAAGAATTTATCCCACCAATTCAAACTTGATCACTTTCGATCTAGAAAACCATGTTCCTCATCTTCCTCATCAAATTGCATTTTTTATTGAAGTCATTATAAAAGGAAAGATGATTCACCAGACTGTCATTGATGAAGGTGCTTCCACCTGTATCATGTTTGTTTCATGTTGGAATGCCATCGTCTCTCCACCTCTCAACCAGTCCTCAAAAAACTTAGAAGCCTTTGATGTCAGAGGCTCCCGTCCTTATGGTATTCTCATAGGTTTGCTCATCACCTTGAGAGGGAAAACTGTTGAGCTAGTAGAAGAGGTTGTAGATGTGAATTTGAATTACAACCTTCTACTTGGGTGAAGTTGGACCCATGCCATGTTTTGTGTGGCTTCCTCTTCGTTCCAGGTGCTCCGTTTTCCTCATGAAGGGAAAATTTTCATTGTCAATCAATTTTCCTTTTTCTCTTCTAGTGCCTTGAATGACAACGTCCCATATGTGGGAAATATTGATATTCCATATGAGAGTGTGGGGTAGATCTTTTCAAAGATTATTCTTTAATGGGAAATTTTTCTCTCCCACCTCTGCATGGCATCCCGATCAACAGGATCTATATCTCCAATGATCCATGGATCATTCCTACTTCAGATTAGGTTGACTCTTTTGGTGACATTATGCTATTAAGTCCTTTAGAACAAGCTTATCAAGATATTTTCTTGACTTCAACGATTGCTTCAGAAAGTCATACTATTCTCAGTATGCACCTAGATACATATTCAAAATCTCCTTGGCTTGGTTCTTAGGATTCTTTGGATCCTTTGAATGAGATATTCCCCACTAATGAGAGTACTTTTTATTTTATATCTCTTGACAACACTCCTTGGAATGATGCTCATCATCGTTCCTCGTTTCTTCCAAGTCTTAGTGAGATTCCTTCCTGTCTTGAAGCTTTTGTTTCTCATAACCTGACACATCCACTTTAAAAACCTGTTTTGGAGCACAAAGTTTTTATCCAAAGGTAATATGGGAAATATCACTGCAACCATGCCAATCGACATTTCCATTAAACCTAGAATTGTCAAGAACGTTCACATTGGGGTTTCCTGTTCTCTTGACAAGATCAGGTTTTAAACTGACCTTTTTAAATAATTTCATGATGTCTTCACTTTGTCATATGAGAAAATGCCCGTTATTGATCTAGTTATAGTGGTGCATGAAATATCCACGTATCTTAATGTAAAGCCCGTTCGTCGATGGCTCCATCCTGTGCATCCCAGAAAGGACGCTACTATTAAGGGAGAAGTTGAAAAACTACTAAAAGTTGGTTTTATCTACCCTATCCCATTAACAGATTTGGTCTCTAATATCATACCTATTACTAAAAAGCAAGGAAAAATATGAGTTTGTGTTGATTATTGTGACATCAATCACGCATGCCCTAAATATAATTATCACACTCCATTTATTGATCAAATAATTGATGAGTGCACTAGGCATGAGATCTTATCTTTTATGGATGGTTTTTCTAGTTATAATCAGATTAACATATTACCCGCTGATCAAAACAAGACTGCTTTCATCTGTTCATGGGGGATTTTTGCTTATAAGAAGCTCCCTTTCATTCTCAAAAAGATGATGCTACCTTCCAAAGAGAAATGTCATATGACTTTCATGGTATTAAACACATTTTTCAACCTTATATAGATGACTTACCATCTCATTCTGCTAAGCTTTGTGACCATCCAGACCACCTTCGAGCAATCTTTCTACATTGTTGACACTATAATATCTATCTCAATCTTCATAAATGTGTATTCTACATAGAATTTGGTTGGCTCTTGGGTTTTGTTGTGTCCAAAGAAAGCATACGAATCAATCCTCTGAAAGTTGAGGCTATTGTAAATTTACCCCCTCCTTCATCACTGCACCAATTGCAAAGTTTGCAAGGGAAGGCCATTTTTATTTGTCTATTTGTCCCTAATTATGTTGAGCTTGCCAAGGGTTTTACTCGCTTTCTTAAGAAAGGGTTTCCATTTGTTTCGGATGAAATTTCCCAGAAATATTTCAATGCTCGAAAGAAAACACTCATTAGTGCTCCTTTATTGCATCCCCCTGACTATCACTGCAATTATTTCCTGTACTTGGATGTAGATGACAATACCATTGCTATGGTGCTAGTTTAGGAAAAAGACGATGGTAATGAACATGTGTTTTATTATTTGATTCAAAATATTATCCATACAAAAATTCGATATGATCATGTTGAGAAACTTGCCTTGGCAATAGTCCATGTTGTTCAATGGTTTCACCATTATATTATTTTACGGAAGACCACGGTGATTTCTGACTGTAACCCCATGACTTATATTCTGATTCGTCAGTTTCTTGGGGGAAAATACTCTAAATGGATTGCTATCCTACAAGAGTTTTATTTGGAGTTCACTGCCGCCAAATCAAAGAAGTCACTCGTTTTTGCTGAATCGATTTCCGCCCTTCCTTTTGCAAACACCACTACTAATTTAAATGAGCAAATTCCTGATGAAAATTTGTTTCTCATCAGCACTCTGACCCATGGTATAGAGATATTATTGTTTATCTTCAGACCTAAACTTTCTGATCTGAGTTGTCTCGATTCGAACAACACTACATCTGACATCAGTTTCAACCTTATCGAATTATTCGTGATACATTGTACCGAGTCAGTGTTTATTTTGTTCTTCGTAGATTCCTAAAACTTTAAGAGGTTGAATGAGTCTTGAATGAATGCCACTTCGGGGCATGTGGTGGTCACATGTCAGGCTATGCCACTGCTTAGAAGATCCTTCACGCCGGTTATTTCTGGCCTTCTATCTTCAAAGATTGTATTTTGGCAGTTCAAAAGTGCCATGAATGTCAGATTTATAATCGCAAATAGCGCGCCATGCCAGCACCCTTACACCCCAGTTGTTACCATTGGCCCATTTGATAAATGGGGTATAGATTTTATGACATGTAACTCTCGCTCGACCAAGGTGGCTATATCATCATCTTCGTTGACTATTTTACTAAATGGGATAAGGTGATGCCCAAATATAATGTTGGCGGTATCACTGCTACTCGGTTCCTCTTTAACCATGTCATAGCTCGTTTTGGCATCACTCAAGTCATTGTCACTGACCATGAATCAAATTTTCATCAATACATGATGGAAGATCTTACTACTCAGTTGGTTCTTCGCCATGATAGGTTAAATCCTTACTACCCACAAGCCAATAACCAAGTTGAAGTGATTAATAAATTCTTAATTACTATGCTTCAACAAACCATTGGGAAGCATAAAAAGGATTGGGATCTCATGCTATTCTCTACTCTTTGGGATTACCAAACCTCGACTAAGACATCCACTAGCTTAACTCCATTCTAGTTGGTATATGGTTTAGAGGCGACACTCTCGATCGAGTGTGAAATTTCTTTGTTAAAGCTAGATATCGAGCTACTCCCTGATACCTCACCTGAAGAGGAGTGGTTACTTTATCTCAAGAGTCTTGATGAGACTTGTCATATTTTTGTGATGGTGATTGAAGCATAGAAAAAATGAGTTAAATGTCATTATGATCAAACTATTTCTCCATGAGTTTTCACTGAAGGTGACTTGGTCTTATTGTATGACCAAGCCAACGATAAGTTGGGAGCTAGGAAGTTCGATCCTATGTGGCATGGGCTATGCATCATTAAATGTGTCTTACAAAAAGGTGCCTATGAGCTGGTTGAATACAAAGGAAATGTGTTATCACAGCCCCACAATGGGTTTTATCTGAAAAAGTATTATGTATGAGTTCCATGTAATTACTTTTGTACATTAGTGTGTTAATTCATTCGCATGAATTTTTTATTTTTTGGTGTGATTGTTTGCTTTGCATACATGTTTTCTCTGCTTACCTTGTGTTCCACTCGGTTCACAGATGTCACCAAACCATTATGTTGGTTTTTCCAATGGTTCTTGTTGTAGCACACACAACTTATCCTTCGCAGCTTGGGTACTCTTCGCCCCTAATGGCGAGTTGATAAATTTACAAGGTATTTTTTTGGGACGAACAACTAATAATTTTGCCAAGTACAGTGTCATTATTGAACTGTTATCAGAAGAAGTTGCTCTCGGAATTAGAAATTTAGTTGTTAATTTAGATTCACAACTCATTGTGGTACAACTGAATAGTCATTACTTAGTACGAAATCCACAAATATTGCATATCTATCTACATGTTCAATTGCTGGAAATAAATTTTGATTATATCACATATCAACACATTCCATGAATTTGAATACATTAACAGATGCATTAGCAAATTATGTTTTAGATAGGCATTTGTGTCACTTATAAAACCAAATCACATCACCATGATACATGAACACATAAGTAGACAATTGAAACATGCATATGTATATATATATATATATATATATATATATATATATATATATATATATATATATATATATATATATATATATATATATATACATATATATACATATATATATATATATACATATGTATGTATGTATATATATATATATGTTTGTTCATAAGAATCTAAAAAAAATAAGTGTTCTGGGACACATGGCTTTCAAAGCCTATAATAGTGTAGATAAAATGACTAGAAAAGGCTAGTCATCTACATGATGCTCGCAATAACATGATATTGCTCTGATCACTTAGCCTAATAACTGACAAAGTCTTGGGGTTTAGAAGAAATTCAGTAACCCACATTCCCTCAAAGAATTGACACATTCAAACCTTTGGGAAACTTGGTGATCTTCTGCCTCATGGCCCCTTTCCTTCCATTTGATGACCATGTTCTCGAAAGCTCCTACAAAAAACCCATAAATATATTTTAAATGCCTTTCCACGGATCAAAATCATGAAAAAACCAATTAAGAGAGAGGATTTCTCTTTTTATTTTCCACTATATATCGAGTGTGACTGTCTTAATTGTTTTCATACTAGCAGCACAAGAGCATTTTGGACTTGGGGTGATCAACATGGATCTGATGAGAAGATTCGCGCTGGTCGCCTTTGATTTTATAAATTGAAATCCTTCCCTTAACCAACAAAAAATCCTATGAAATGGCATGAAATTAGAATGGAAAGCAAGAGAAAAGGAAGAGCTCTTACCTGCAGTGGATGGTTTGTGAAATGGTGCCCTAGATCTCCCACACTTCTTGCCTGAAGAATCAAGGAAAATGGGGTAAAATGCACTCTCCAGTTTACTCCAAGTAAAATGGTGAAAATGTTTTACTTTTGGTATTTTTATAAGTTTTTAAACACATTTTTTCCAATATTTTATTATTTTTCTCGACACCAGTGATGTTGTAGGTTTTAACCCTGTACAGAAATTACCTGCATACGAATTCTTAAACAAAGAAAATAAACAATGCGAGAGCATAACACATAAAACACATATGCACAGATATTTTCCCCTGGATCCCAAAACCGGGACTACCAGCTTGATTTTTCATTATGTTCCTTTCAATGTTACAATACATATTTATACATGCCGAAGCATCCAATACCATGGACCGAAAAACCATCGCGTCCAAAACCATGTGCGAAAATCATGCACAAAACCATAGGTAGGTTCGCCCAACCTAATATAGGGTCCAAAAAAAAAATTTCCCGGGGCGCTGCCCCCCTCAAACCCCCCGCTGCGCAG
>Ga0115844_100186_pt1 | contig 15614 bp, 11 predicted proteins | sample InSIn1gowninarea_FD_83858 | JGI IMG/M metagenome (GOLD analysis project Ga0115844, IMG submission 83858) | reverse complement strand
GAGTCGCAATCCTAACATGGGAAATCATCAAAATGGGTTCTTCATTGGCATTCGAGGCGGAACCTATCATCTTACTGTCTTGAGCTGGAAAAGGATCCTTCAAAACAGCAGGCGTTTGGGAACCTTTGACAATCTTTGCAACCTCTGCACGATGAGGGCAATCTCTTGTAAAATGTTCTTCGTCACAAATGAGACAAGGATAACGAGGTTTGCGTTTTTCATCATTGGATTCCGATTTTTCAGGTTTCTCCTTTGTACTTTTGTTCGTTTTATTCTTCTTCTTTCCTTTCTTCTTTCCACCGGATTTTGATTTGGCTGTAGATGACGCTACAACGTGAATATTAGTGGAAATATCTGCAGAAGAATCTCCTGTTGGGGAATCAGGCAAGGTTATGATAGGAGAAGAATTCTTGGAAGACTTCTTCTTACTTTTAGTGTTAACTGTGCCAATCATACCATTAGCGGCATGAGAGCCTGAAGGAGCTGCAACGATTTGATTCTGCTTAGGAAGATCGGGGATTTTCTCATGTAATGTACCTGACTGAGTATAGACCAAGTCAAGGTGCTGTGCTTGAGCAATTACTTGCTCCTCAGTAACAACTCCAGCTTTAGCTACATCTTCAGTGATCTTTGGCAACAAGGATTTTACAAACCACTCAGCCAAGATCTGATCCAGAATAAAAACCTTCACTAAACATTGTTGACGTCTCCACTCGTGAATACAGTCTGAAATGTAAGTGGATGTCGATTGTTTTAACAAAGTTAACAATTCCGTGCCATTGTCATATCGGACTGGCAACTGAAAATGAGTTAAGAACGAGGTAGCTAACTAACTAAAATTATAAAAAGTGCCTCGTGGTAACTCAATGTACCACTTGGCCGCAAGACCAATTAGAGTGCGCTGGAAAAGTCTAAGACAAATTGAATCATCTGAAATGGAGTTAGACGCACACCAGAGGTGGTAAGTCATCACATGGTTCGATGGGTCCTCTCCTGATTTACCTTCGAATTTAGGAATGTCACTGGGAAACTTATTCGGCATTTGCGGCCAAAACGGAAGATAATTGATGGGATCGTTCGTTAGGTGCAACAAGTCAGGTAAGTCCAAAGTTGCAATAAACAGTAACTGATGATTAGGGTCTCTAAAATTCTGGGTCATGAGGCCAGCCCCAGGAGGAGGATATCCAGGATAACTTGGAATAGGAATTGCATTCGGGATATTGTATCCTCCCAGAAAACCAGGATTAACTGGAACATACTGGGGTTGTTGAGGTTGTTGATAAGTGTACCCAGGGTACGGTTGATACTGATAGACTGGTTGCTGCATAGCAGGACCGAATTGATATTGTCCCTGGTACAGTTGATAAGTAAATTGTGGTTGACTTGTGACAACCATACTTGAACCAGGCTGTCCTACAGGCATCTGAACCGAAGTTTGAATTGTGGATCCAGATGGTGGTAAAGATGTCTGAGGAGTAGATACAGGAACAGTAGAAACCGGGGCTATCGATACTCCAGAAGTAGGTGGGGTAGATTGAACAGATGTTGCGGCAGTTGTAGCAGTCGTTTGAGGCGGAGTACAAAGCGTACTAGGCCTAGGCTGAGAAACTACTGAAGGTACAGAAGTTTGAATGTTAGACTGGACAGGTTGCTGGGGTGTACCAGAAACTAAGGGTTGTCTAGTTTGAGATGACAACTGTACATTTGGCTGCAACACCTGTTGAGTTTGCGATGGATCCCACATTAAATTCATTCCGGGGTACGGACCCATAACAGCCTGTCAAATTTGAGAAAATTTCAATTTTTTCCATTTTTCCTTTTAGTTTTTGTTTTTAATTGGTTTTTACTGCCCAAATCCATTAGTTGATTCCATACTAACGTCATTCCGGGGTATTGACCTGTAACAGATTGAGGATATTGAGATCCATAACCAGGTTGAGGGTAGGATTGATAATTCAAAGGTACATTTCCCGTTCCTTGAACATACGATTGACCGGAGGGTGGTTGGAAACCTTGGTTCGAGTACTGACCTTGGGGTTGATACCCTTGAGGCACGTACTGATACTCGGGTTGACCTTGAGGTATAAATTGATACTGGGGTTGACCTTGGGGTACATATTGAGTCTGGGGTTGACCTTGAGGAACGTACTGTCCCGTAGGTATGTACTGTCCTTGAGGTTGCCCCCTAGATGCAAATTGGGTACCTTGAGGTTGCCCCCTAGGCGATAATTGAGGCTGCCCCCCAGGCGGTAACTGGCCACCTTGAGGTTGAGGAGTGGGAATAGAACCTGACATCATGAGAATGTCTTCTACACTCAACGGCTTAGTACCATTGTTTCCAGTTAATAACCCTTGTTCAATGGGTTGAGGAGATGCTCCCGAAAAAGTACCAGAAAGTGACTGATACCCAGAGGGAACAGAAGGACCGTCGTACAAAAAGGATTCGGACGATTGAGTAAACATGGACGACTGTGTTGACATATTTACCGAAGGGTAATAACCTCTGGGTGTTGGGTGATAAGGAGCGCGAGGTGGTGAAAAACATAACCCTAAGTTGTCTAAGAAATTTGTCAAATTAAGATACCAAGTACTGCTCCTAGGTGGAGTATAAAAAATTGATTCACGTTCCCTCAGTTCAATAATAGTTTGACTTTTAGGGGTAGAGAGGCCTACTTCTTCTTCTGGAGTAGCAAGTTCTTCAATAGCAATAAGTCCAGTAGGAAGATCTTAGGTTATTACTCTTTCTACCCTAGGTGAACCAGGATCACCAGAAATTGGAGAAACTAACCCTGATGTTGGAGTAGCAAATTCACTTTCAGGCTCGTATATTTCAAGTTCTTCACCTATATCACTAGTAGATGAAAAGCTACCAGTTACTTCGGAAACAGACACTGACTATGGATTATAATCTGCTACTAAGGTTTGAAAATCAGGATGTACTATTAAAGAAGATTCTCCTTCTTCAGGCGACCCAACTCTACTGTCTCTAGGAGTTACAAGGATTTTCAAGCCTTCAAGCTGGCTTGGGACTTCTTCAGGAGGTTGGCCCTGAAGTCTACGGGACTTCCTCAATAAATCAGCCATGGTTACAAACTCAGGAGGTTCGCCCCGAAGTCTACGGGACTGCCTTGGTAATTTAGCCACAGTTAAAAACTTTTAACTACTTCACACGCAAACAAAGTAAAATCTCAATGAAAAACGACCTAAAGTCTCTAAAGAACCAAACAAACTTGAATCACACGCCTAAAGAATCTAGGAGATCAAACACACACAAACAGTAACTTTCCATACTGAAAACACTAGTTGGTGATGAAATCCAACGTCGCAGATTTCAATACAGAAATGGCGGTTGGAACAGTTACCCCGGCAACCTGCTTAATGAATAGACTAGTACAAGTTCCTCCACTTAACCATCTCGAGTGAAGAGAACCCCCCAGAAAATCCAAGTGAGTCTAGCCGATGTCTGCTCCAGGTACAGTGGGATCTTCCCACCACTGTCACCTCAGGAAGAATCCTAAAGAATATGGCCACTAAGGTTACCAACTGAAACAAATATACCTGGGGGAACAGTCTACGATCCGATACGCGCGCAAGGGCAGAGTAGCAAGCTCAATCCCCTTGAAGGCTCCTTGACATAATCCAAGGTTTACCAACAAGTGACCCCAAGATCCTCGACAATGGTTAATCCGAGGTTTACCGTTTTTAATACATGAATATCTGGCGTCGTTCCCAATGAGGAAGGATTGATTCCCACACTGGTTCGGACACGATCTCGTGCTTCTCCTTTAAGAGGAGCTTTCCCAGAGCATAAATGCAACAACTGGATTTCTTCCCTACCACAAGATACAGCTACTTGTTTGTTTTTACTGTCTTGGAGAGTTAATTACTCTCCTACTCCAAGACACTAGCCTAAGCTATGTTGGTGTATCAGAGCCCTAGAAATAAAAATGTTGCTAGATGAATTTTGCTTTAAGCGTTATTTTTATTGGTTTTTTTTTTAAGTCAAAAGGTGCGGAGATGAAACTCGTGGTATGAAGACTCGACTCAAAATCACTAAAAATGCACCTAAGATGATTTAAACAATATTTTCTCTTCGATGAACTTCTAAACTAAGAAAGAGTTTGAGAATGCAAATACTTTGTAAACACAAATCCTTCTTAAGAAACAACTTAAAAGAAGAGCTTTTGTCCTTTCCAATGCACTCAAAACGAGACAACTAGTTATTTCACAAAAATTTCCCTTTTTCGTTTCAAAGCACTCAACCACTACAAAAACAAAATTTTTTAAAAAGAGATTTTTTTTATAAAACACTCAAAACTATGCAAATGACTAACTTTGAGATCTATAAACTACAAAAATCTATTTGAAGTCAAAGCTTACAAAGTGTCTTTTTGAGGATGTTTTACTTGGCTAAATGTGAGCTAAGGACTAATTCATGCAGAATCACAATTAGTCAAAGAACAACCAATCTTTCGTTCCCTTTTTTAAAAATGAAAATCCAAACTTTTAAATACAAGTCTTTTCGAAGTTTTTTAAGAGAAAAATCAAAGCAAATTTCTCAAGCAAGGAGGGATTTCATAAATGATCGGACTCACAAGAAGACAAGCAAAAACCAAACTGATCTTAGGTCCCTATAGCTTCTAAGCTTAGAGCCACTACACAACCAAAATGAAAAACAAGCCCAACAATCAAAACTCCTAGGAAATTCACTAAAAACCCTAACACGAATGAAATTAACCTAAGGAAGGCTTCTGACAAGTGATATGCAAGTCTGGGTAGTAGACAACAATTCCTAAAAACATAAATAAGCTAATTAACAGAGGAAATCTTAGGTTTGTCAAAGTTTTGACAGGGTCCGCAGGCCGAGAGTTAGCACAGGTGCGGTCCCACACTGTGCTTAACAGCAACTCACGGATAAGTACGCACTGTGTTAAACTGACAGAGTGCATTCCTCTCCCAAAGCTTTAAAAACAAAAAATAACCCTGGATCTACAAACTCTACCCAATTTCACACACAACAAGCCAAAAACAGAAACCCTAACAATGTTTCTCAGGTCAAAGTAAACAAAAGAAAACATTCAAGTCCCCAGTGGAGTCGCCATTCTGTCGCACGGAAAAAAGTATATTTTGCGGACAAGACAGACCTTCCTAGATTCTAATAAAGATCTAACGGCAAACAAGACAATCATACACTATCTTTCTCTAAATATGCTTTAAATAACAAAAGCAAACAGGTGTTTTGAGGTCCTACCTTTGATCCAATGCAGGTTGTGGATGCCCTTGCCTCTTCGATCCAAATGAGCTCCTTTGTCACGAATCTAAAAACACAAACAAGGTAAACAATTAAATAGCACCTAAAGAATTGATGGCATAAAACATATTTAACATGAAATTCAAGGAGTCCATGAAACAAATAACATGAGATACTTGTTGAGAAAAATGAGTTGATTGCATTAATTCAAATAAAAATAGCTTTACGACCTGAGCCTTGACGATGTACAAGCTCCTTCTAGGGTTCAGCAAGATGTCTCCCATACCTTGACAAGCTTCACTCACTTCCGAATGGAGTCAAGAGGTATGTGATCTCTCCTCTCAAGCTCAACTAAGGAAGTCCTAATTTCACCAGCATTTACCCTCAAAATTTCAGCTTCTCACCTCTCTAGTCCTCACCCCAATGCCTGTATTTATAGTGCAATGGAGGGAGGTTACTAGCTCCTTCTTCAAAGGGATAAAGTCCTCCTTTGAAGGGATAAATCCTCTTATAAAGGGGTTAGCTCCTTCTCTTTTGGGATGCATGAACCACCTCAGGGCGAACAACCCACGTCGAAATTCATTCTAGAAACATCTAGAATTCATCCCAAGTGAATTTTTTAAGATAAAATCCACGCCTTTTAACTTTCACAGGGGTCCGCACCCACACCCTTAGGGATAGAGCGAGAAGGTCTGTAGGTTTTGTAAGAAGAAGGTGCGGGACCGCAGGTCACAATGAGAAAAAGTGCGGAACCAGAGTTTGAATGATTTTTAATGTCTTTCTCCCATTTTCAAAGTTTGACTTGAAGAGATGAGGTCTGAGACTTGCTTAGGAGGTCAACACAAGTGATGATATTTTTGTGTAACAAATCCTCCTATAATTCAATCGAGCCAGTGATCCATAGTGTTGGGTGTGGAGCCTGATTATCTTCTGTATTCAAAGGTTTCAGTCGGATGTATACCCCAGGAAGGCTGTACACCCCTCTGTGCAGGGGGGTGCAGGGGGGAATTGTCCCCCCCATAGGGGTCTGGAGCGCTAAATCCCCCCCAGCTGGGGGGTCCAGAGGTTAGCGGTCCCCTGGCAGAGGTTCAGGGGTAGCGTCCCTAAAGCCAAAAATAGATGTAAAATTGCCTTGTAAAAGTCTAGTAATTTCTAGTCAATCTGGGCCATTCATTAGGTGGATAATCTAACGGTAGAAGTTATGTTTAATTTAGGTTTTTTTGCCCTAGAAGGCAACCCCTCACTATATGTGAGGGAATTGTATTGCGTCTATGTATATTTGTATTCTGAATGAGGAAGAGAGAGGAGATTGAGAGCGAAGAGGGTGTTACAGCAAATCTGTTGTAGGTTGTATCTCTTCAGTTTGTTGGATAATATAATAAAATAAGGACTGGTTGTTTCTCCATGGACTTAGCCCAAAGTGGGTGAACCACGTATACCTGTGTCTCTTTTGTTTTATGTGTTTTCTGTGTTTATATTTCTGCAATATTTTATGTGTTCCATTGCTCTGTAATATATAATTTTATAACAACTGGTATCAGCGCCGAAGGTCTATTTGGCTAATAAACTCACAGGAGAGAAAGGTTCCTTCTTCGAGTGGGCACAATGGCGGAAGATGGTAGATTTAGGGTCAAAAAATTCAACGACTAAAACTACCAGCTGTGGAAGATGCAGATGGAATATTATCTGTATCAGAGAGATCTGTATCTACCATTAAGCAGAAAGGCAAAGAAGTCGACGAGTATGATAGACACAGAATGGGATATTCTGGACAGAAAGGCACTTAGAACAATACGGCTGCAGCATTGGTAGCATTTAATATTTCAAAGGAAACAACAACACAGGTTTTAATGTCGCCATTGGCCAAACTATATGAAAAACCCTCGGCCTAAAATAAGGTATTTATTATGAAGCGTTTATTTAATATGAAGACGTCAAAAGGTGGATCTATTGCAGATCATTTAAATGATTTTAATACTGTTACAAGTGAGTTAAGTTCTGTAGGGGTAAATTTTGTTGATGAATTTAGGGCTCTGTTATTTCTATGCTCATTTCCAAAAATTTGGAATGCTTTAGTTATGGCCATTAGTAACTCTATCTCTGGAACAAGTACTTTAAATTTTGATGATGTTGTCGGTGTAATCCTTAAGAGAGGAAATGCGACGGAAAAGCTCCAGTGAGACATCAGGTAATGCTTTGACTGCAGAGACTAGGGGAAGAAAAATGGAAAGAGGAAAGAGCATGGGATATCGCAGCAAGTCAAGAAAAGGCAGATCCAAGTCCAGATCGGGGATAGTGTGTTGGAAATGCGCGAAGAAAGGACACCTGAAGAAATACTACAAGTTTCGGAAGGGAAAAGAAGGAGATGCGTAGCACGAAACTAATCATGAAGCAAATGTAATAGGTGATGTGTTGCAAGATGCTTTGATTCTTTCATTACAAAATAGTATTGATGCTTGGGTGATAGATTCAAGGGCCTCATTCCATGCCACACCTGATAAGAAAAATTTTCATGATTATGTTCAAGGAGATTTTGGACAAGTTTGATTGGGTGATGATAAACCCTGTAAAATTGTTGGAATGGGTACAGTTTTTCATAAAACAGCAAAATTGAAATCAGTGGCTATTGAAGAAGGTAAGGCATGTTCCAGATCTGAAGAAAAATCTGATTTCAACAGGGTAGTTGGGAGGTGAAGGTTGCGTAATTACTTTCACAGATAAAAACTGGAAGGTCACTAGAGGATCCCTGGTAATAGCGAAAGGAGAAAAGGTTGGTACATTGTATTTATGCAATGGTATTTCTAATTATGTTAATGCTTTAACCTCTACAAGAGAAAATATGGAATTATGGCATCATAGGCTCGAGCACATGAGTGAGAAGGGGATGCAGATTCTTCACTCAAGAAATTTGTTGCCAGGTTTGAATCATGTTGATTTAAAATTCTGTGAGAATTGTGTTTATGGAAAATAGAAGAGAGTCAGATTCCTTAGAGTTGGGAAAGAAAAGAAGAGTGAAAAATTAGAGCTTGTGCATATAGATGTATGGGGACCTTCTCAGGTATCATCTCTTGGTGCCTCTCATTATTATGTTACTTTCATTAATGATGCAACCAGAAAAACATGGATTTATTGTATTCGAAATAAATCTGATGTATTTGATACTTTCAAGAAATGGAAAGCTTTGGTTGAAAATGAGACAGGGAAAAGGTTAAAGTGTCTCAGATCAGATAATGGAGGTGAATATTGCATCAAAGAGTTTGATAGGTACAGTTCAGAGAATGGAATTCGCAGAGAGAATATAGTTCCAGGAACACCACAAGAAAATGGTGTGTCAGAAAGGATGAACAGGACAATCATGGAGCATGCAAGGTGCATGAGATTGCATGCAGGATTGCCTTTACAATTTTGGGCAGATGTTGTAGATATTGTTGTTTATCTAATAAAAAGAGGGCCTTCAAGTTCCTTGGATGGTGGTATTCCAGAGGAGGCATGGATAGGTAAAAAGGTAAACTACTCATTTTTAAAGACTTTTTGTTGTCAAGCCTTTGTCCACATTAATAAAGAAAATAGAACAAAGAATGAGGAAAAATCAAAGAAATGTACCTTCATTGGATATGGTGTTAATTATTTTGGTTATCGCTTATATGATTATGAAAATCACAAAATCATTAGGAGCATAGATGTAATATTCAATGAAAAGGTCTTGTATAAGAATCAATTGTAGGAAAAGAAACAGGAAAAAGAAAACAGAGAATACACAATGCTTGACGATATCACAGGAAAAGTGATGGTGCCTGAAAATCATAATGATCAATTGCTAGAAAAACAACCACAACAGCAACAAGCACTTCAAACACTTGAAAGTGGTTTTAGAAGATCTACCAAGATAAGTAGACCCCCTAAATTATACTCTCCTTCATTATATTATGTATTGTTGACTGATTCTGGTGAACCAGAATGTTATGAAAAAGCAGTGCAGGTAGAAACCAGGAAGAAGTGGGAGCAAGCCATGAAATAAGAGATGGACTCCTTAGCACATAACTAGACTTGGGACTTAGTTAGATTTCCTGCATGTAAAACAACATTGCAGAATAAATGGATTTATAGGTTGAAGGAAGAAGATGGAGGAAAATAGAGGTACAAAGCTAGACTTGTAGTGAAGGGGTTTACGTAGAAGAAAGGTATTGATTTTGATTAAATATTTTCTCCTATTGTTAAAATGACTTCAATCAAAACTATTTTAAGTCTAGTAGCAGTTGAAGATTTTCATCTTGAGCAGTTAGATGTAAAGATAGCCTTTCTCCATGGGGCTTTGGAGGAAGAGATATATATGCATCAGCCACAAGGATATGAGGTAAAAGGGAAGGAGAAACTATTGTGCAAGTTGAAGAAGAGCTTGTATGGCTTAAAACAGACTCCAAGGCAGTGGTATCTAAAATTTGATAGGTTTATGTCTGAACAAGGTTATACTAGATGTCACTCTGATCATTGGGTTTATCTCAAAAGGAAAAATAATGGTAGCTATATTATATTTTTATTGTATGTAGATGATATGCTTGTTGCAGGTTCTAACATGCAGGAAATAAATGTGCTCAAAAAGAAATTGGCAAACTCATTTGCAATGAAGGATTTGGTTGCTGCAAAACAAATCCTTGGTATGAGAATAACTAGAGACAGGAAGAATTGCAAATTAACATTGTCTCAAAGTGAGTACATAGAAAATGTGTTGAAAAGGTTTAATATGCAGAATGCAAAACTAGTCAATATACCTTTGGCTATCCATTTCAAATTAAGGAGGCGTATCCCAAGAAAAGAAGAAATGGCTCATATGTCTAAAGTTTCATATGCATCAATAGTTGGAAGCTTAATTTATGCAATGGTCTGCACAAGGCCTAATATTGCACATGTAGTGGGAGTTGTAAGTAGGTACATGGACAATCCATGAAAAGAAATTGTATGGCAGTGAAGTGGATTCTCAGGTATTTGAGAGGTACCACAAATCAAGCATTATGCTTTGGTGGTTCAAACATTGCTCTATAGGGATATGTTGATGCAGATATGGTAGATGATAGAGATAAAAGGAGGAGCACAACAGGGTATGTGTTCGTTGTAGGTGGAACAATTGTCAGTTGGGTTTCAAAATTCCAAAGTGTTGTTGCACTTTCAACAACAGAAGCTGAGTATGTCACTGTTATAGAGGCTAGTAAAGAAATGATTTGGTTACAATGGTTTCTGGATGAATTGGGTAAGAAGAAATAGTTTGGAAGGTTATATAGTGACAGCTAGAGTGCCATACATCTTGCAAAGAACTCTGCATTTCGTTCCAAGACTAAGCATATATAGCTCAAGTACCATTTCATATGGTCAACATTGGAAGATGGACAATTGAAGTTGGAAAAGATACACACTAGCCAGAATCCTACAGATATGTTAACAAAAGTTGTAACCATGGAGAAACTGATAATTTGCTTAGTTTCAATTAGTCTTCAAGTATGATGAAGAAGATGAGAAATAGCCAAGTCCAAAGCGGAGTCATCAGTCTCCACGTGGGAGATTGTTGGGTGTGGAGCCTGATTATCTTCTATAATCAAAGGTTTCAGTCGAATGTATACCCCAGGAAGACTGTACACCCCTCCACGCGGGGGGGTACAGGGGGGACTTGTCCCCCTTATGGGGGTCTGGGGCGGTAAATCCCCCCCAGCTAGGGGGTCCGAGGGCCAGCGGTCCCTCGGCGGGGGTTCGGGAACAGTGTCCCCGAAGCCAAAAATAGATGTAAAATTGCCTTGTAAAAGTCTAGTAATTTCTAGCCAATTTGGGCCATTCATTAGGTGGATGATCTGATAATAAAAGTTATGTTTAATTGAAGGTAACCCCTCACTATATATGAGGGAATTGTATTGCGTCTCTATATATCTATATTCTGAATGAGGAGGAGAGAGGAGATTGAGAACAAAGAGGGTGTTACAGTGGATCTATTGTAGGTTGTATCTCTTCAGTTTGTTGGATAATATAATAAAAGAAGGATTGGTTGTTTCTCCATGGGCGTAGCCCAAACTGGGTGAACCACGTATATCTGTGTCTCCCTTGCTTTATGTGTTTTCTTTGTTTATATTTCTGCAATATTTTATCTGTTCCATTTCTCCGTAATATATAATTTTCTAACACACAGTGCATACAATCTTATCTCCCGATGCTTCTAGTCTGTGCACCAACTCTGGAGTCCACACAATAGGTTTTTTGAGCCTACAGCTTCGTTGATTTTCTACTAGCTTGCGATCCACTCAAACAACTCAAAAGGAAAGGATGCAAAGAAAATTTCATGGATTTTCGTATATAAGTAGCAATCTAACCACTCTTCCTTCAATAAACAGATCCCTGTTTTCTTGCACCGCAAACTCGTGAATCCTTTAGTCCAACCACTCTTCAATTCCTTTCTTTGTCAAATTACAATGATACGACATCAGATATCTCTTATGCGGATCCTGCTCCTGGCAATGGAACCATTTTTTGGCTTGTTGGGGCCTGGCCCAAGTTTAGAGTTGATTTAGCCAAACAAATCCCGCAACTACTGGCCCTTTCGGCAACAGTCCGCAGAGTGCGGACTGAGGTCTCACCTAAAGTAATATGGGATGGTGGTAGAACCAAGTTTCTGCACCCTGGAGATTTCTGATGAGTTCAAGTGGTCCGTGGTTCGACCTTGCGCGTAGGTCTCTTCACGCACTTTCCTATCCCTCACAGCCTGAGATATTGCCTTCGCACCACCCTGCTCTAAGGCTAACTGCTGTGTTTTTGTGTTATTATGAAAGACTTTATTGATATTCCAATGTTAGTTGATTATCTTAGCCTACTTGGATGATTTAATTTATACTTAACAATATAAACCATTCATACAGGTGCACGCAATAAATAAACAGTATATTCATAAATTATATCAAACATGTATTAACCCAAGAATAGATGCACAAAATTATGATAAAACTTCTCTTTATTAATTTCTTCCTCAGTTACAGACTCGACTCCGCCCTGCACACTCAGGTAAGAACTACTATGCGTCTGCGCACTCAACTGCAGAGCCTTCTCCTACCCTACGACCCAAAAACACACTTTACACTTGCGACTCAATCACTTAGATTTGTTCTTATTCTATACTACTCATTCTCTTTTACACTTAGATCCTCGCTCTATTTATACAATCACATGGTCCGTGAACCATGGGTAGTCCGACTTTACATTACAAAACTAGGGCGGACAACCCTGTGACCCTAACATACTTTTGCGCCTGCAATTCACGGAGTTTTACAAAAAAGTTCAATCAAAACTTGGGCTTTGAGCCCAAAAACATGCCTTGGGGGGATTACATGCCCAACATCCTTAATAGTTCATTGCACCATGTAATTATTACATGTAACTCCTCTAAATCAACTGGTGTGTTTAAGTTTAAGAGAGACACATCATGTATAGTTAAGTGATAGACTTGTGTAAAATAATCCCTATAAAGATGAAATGTAAGCGATACAATGCTTGGGTAAACTCCACTACGTATTTCTTTCCTTGGTAGGTTGCTCAGCAGAATTTGTGGTTGGATAACATTTGGTATCAGAGCTTTGGATTCTAGGGTTTCACTGCTTCAAACAGACCATCTTGGAATTTTCATTGTAAATTTTTTTCTATGAGCCCTCAGAAGCTAAAATTTTGACCACATGGAGTCGAAATCTTGATGAAATTCTTCTATAAATTTCAAATTTTGGTTCACTACATTTTTTGAGATATGGTCTGAAGAATTTAGGATTTTTGCAAGCTCCAAAATTCAATCTCAAACAGTTGACCTAGGGAAAATAATCATAACTTTCCTCTGAACATCAGATTTGAATTTCATAAAAAATAAATGAAATTAGATGGAATTTATCTTTTTTTGTATCATTTTCAAAGTCAAAATTCGAAAAAGTGACATGTGGCATTTCATACAAATTTTCTCTACTGAACTAGTCTATAATCAGGTCATCATGGGAGATTGGGAATAACTCTTTCTTTAAGAATCTAATATTGGTTTTACTTCTCATGTTGGAAATAAGACTTAGAGGGATACCACAAGACAAAATTTGAGACCTTGGAGATCTAAAATTATAGAGACACAATAGTTTCAATATTGAGCTCCTAAAAAGAAAGAAAAAGGTGTGTATTTTTTTTAAATTTGCATAACTTTTGTTTGAAAAATCAGTTTGAAGTGATTCAAAGGGAATAGTGAAGCATAGATAACATTATTGGATTTAAAAATGCCATGAAACAAGAAAATGGACACACCAGTAAGCAACCAGAAATCTCTACTATGACGCATGAAGAAGAGGAAGAAATGAAACATGATATATAAAAATTACAAGACCAAGCGCAACAAATTTCTCTCTCACAAAGAGTAACAAAAAATGATCTAGATGCTAAGATGGATGGTTTACAAATAAAATAAAATTCAACATGGAAGGTTTGAAGGATGGTTTAAAAGTAAATATGGAAGTTTTTAAAGTAGACATGGACATGATGAATGTCAAATTGGAAGCGTTGACAAAATTGTTGCAAGAAAGGCTTCCCAGTGGTGACAAGGTAATCCATGAAAATCATGATGAGGAAGAAAGGAATATGAATTATGATTTTAGCGACTTCAAAGTTGGGTTTAAGACCCACCACACTCCAAATATCAACATGAGGAAGCTTGATGGCAAGGATTTAGTAACATGGATACTACAGATGGAGCAATTCTTTTATTTACATGATTTTTCACATACACAAAATGTATGTATTGCACCTTTATATTATAACAAAATCAGTTTTAGTGGTATCAATGGCTTAGTTCTAGCAAATTAATTGTCACTTGGACAATTTTTACAGAATAATTGGTAGCACTTAATGAGGAAACAAAGAGCAATGCCTTCTTTAATCAATTGATAAATCTCAAACAAAAGGGTTCAATGTCAAAGCACATTGAGGACTTCCAAAGATTGAATATCAAGGTAAATGATATTCCAAAGGAGCATAGGGTTTCTGTCTTCATAGGGACTTTACAAAATAACATCCAACATGATATTTTCCTTTGGGAACATAATTCATTGGAGAAGGCATTCAAGATGACAAGAAAAGTTGAAATAAAAAAATATGGCAACAAGGAAGTATACCACTCACAACTATAAATATGGAAGTGTTGCTACTCCTAGTCTACTACAACATACAAGGTTGTAACCACAACAACTCAAGGAAAAAAGAGAAAAAGGGATTTGTTATAGTTGTGATAGCAAATACACTAAAGGTCATAAGTGTGCTGAGAAGAAATTATTTTACATATATTATGAAGAGGAGGAAGGGAAGGAACAAGAAACATCAAAAGAAGAGTATCTACACCAGGAACTAACCCCAGAGAAAGAAGAAATTAATTTGACCTATCTTGTAATGCATTGGTAGGAATCACCACTGCTCAAACTCTCAAGATAAAAGGATATATCAATGAAAAAAGGGTAATAATGCTGACCAACTCTAGTAGTAACCATAATTTTATTCATTGTAATATAGCCAAGGAATTGAATTTCCTTCCATATCTAGCACCAGAGTGTTAAGTGGTGGCCACAAATGGAGGAAGTATCATAATATCAATATAAAAATGGGGGAATATGTATTGAATATTCCAATGCTTTCCATTCCAATGGGCGGTGTTGATGTTGTATCAGGAGTCCAATGGTTACAAACTTTGGGGATGATAGCTTTTAATTTTCAAGAAGGTTTCTTGAAATTTTCTTAGGAAGAAAAGGAAATGAATTAAGGGGCATCGCAAGGAACCTTGGAAGATAATCAGCTCTAATGGCATGAAAAATATTTTTAAGAAAGAAAAATGAGGCATAATTGCACAATTATGCTCACTAGATGTTCAAACATCGAAATCATCCATTTCTCCAAATCTCCAAAGAATCTTGGACAATCATTCCAAGGTATTTGAGAATCCCAGAGGCCTCCCACCTATTTGTGATCATGATCATGAAATTCACTTGACTCCAGGAAGAATTCCTCCAAATATCAAGCCTTACAGATATCCTTATGCCCAAAAGAGTGAAATTGAACGTATGATTGTAGAAATGTTAGAGGCTGGTATAACTAAACCTAGCCAAATTTCTTTCTCTTCTCTAGTAGTATTGGTGCTCAAGAAGGATGGATCATGGCATATGTGTCTGGATTATAGGGATCTCAACAGGATCATTATTAAAGATAAATTTCTCATTCTTTTCATTGATGAATTGTTATATGAATTACATGGAACAGTTTACTTCACCAAGCTAGACCTTCATTCAAGATATCATCAAATTATAATGAAGATTGCAAACATTCT
>Ga0115844_100185_pt1 | contig 15616 bp, 10 predicted proteins | sample InSIn1gowninarea_FD_83858 | JGI IMG/M metagenome (GOLD analysis project Ga0115844, IMG submission 83858) | reverse complement strand
GAGGGATCTTCACCATGACCAAGAGGGAACAACAACTATTTTCTTTGAAGACAATTCTGCAATTGAATTATCAAAGAATTATGTCTTTAGCAAGAGGACCAAGCATATTGATGGTAAATATCATTTTATTAGAGAATGGATTAGCAAATGTGAAATTGTATTGTAATTTGTTGACATTTTCACAAAGTCATCGACATGTGAAATATTTTTTTTATCTCAGAGACTCTTTCAGAATTAACAATGGTGATAGTTATTATTAATGAAAAATGTTGGAAAATTAATCCCAACTACTGCGTTAAACACACTAACAACAACCATACTTTTCAAATGATTTTTTCACTTAGTCAATTTCTTTGCAAGTTGAAGGACAAAAGGTCTGAGCAGGAGTAGGAGTTCTTGAGTCCGTAACATATCAACATACATCAAGAATTTAAGAATGAACTTTAATTTAATGTAGGGTTCATAATTAAGTATGGTCAAACATTTACACCGCAAGTGAAATATTTACTGCGCGACATAGATATGAACAATCGCCCATCCTCTGTCTTAAATATTTTCTCTTTCATGTATTAATGAGTCAAAAATGTATGTTTTGGATAAATATGAATTTAAAGTCATTTGCATGTTTAAGCGAGAGTGAGGTTGTATGTATGTGAGGTAGTGAGGAGAAAATCGTGGAGTAATTTGTGGTGGGCCAATGAAAACATGATTTACCGCAAGTGAAATATGTACTGCACGACAGAGATATGAACAATTGCCCAACCTCTATCTTAAATATTTTCTCTGTCATGTATTAATGAGTCAAAAATGTATGTTTTGGTATGAATTTAAAATTCATTTGCATGTTTGAGTGAGAGTGACGTTGTAAGTATATGAGGTAGTTAGAAGAAAATCATGAAGTAACTTGTGGTGGGCCAATGAAAATGAGTTTTACAGAGTTTTACAAGGAGTCACTACTCAACCCCTAGTGAAGCATAAATCACATTAAGATTGTTTTGTTTTACTTGGAGTAGAAGCCTCCAATTTATCATACTCATGTATTTACATATATTTTATAACATAATCCAAAGTTTGGTTTTTTTCGATATGGCTTTAAACATTCACGAGTAGATTTATGGCAACCACATTATTTTACTCTATTTTTCCCTGAGTTACCTTTTGTGTTTTACTTAAGCCTATGTCCAATTGCTTACGAAAAGTGAAGTATTGCTGCAATTATTTTCTTGAGGAAAAATCCTCTCCTCTACCCATATCATTTTTCTAACAATAGAGCTCATCCTCTTCCTACTAAGCCTGAATAAAGTGGAGGATGGTCACCCAACAATTTCCAAGAAATTCCACGTTCATAATCATTGAACAATATAAATGCTAGCTATACTTCAAAATCTAAATATGATAGCCATCGATGACTCTCCATTTTCTCTACTATTTATTTACATTATTTATAGTTGTTCAGCAATCCCTATGATTAGGTGTCAGCAACATTCTAATATCAGACGAGAAATGCAATCATTTAATGAATATAAATAACTCGTAACAGCAATCCACAATGTTTTCCAACAATCTCCAAATATTGATATAATGGAGGGTCATTTGATCTTCTACCAAACTAAGAGCGTACTCTATCAAATATAGTTGCAGTCCCAATGTTGGCCATAACACCATTCTTCCAGCTGCACCACCCTTCCAGCACATAATACACAACTCTTCATCACATCGTATGACCATTCCATGCATCAATTGACTCCAAGCCTCACAGTAGGCAAGGAAATGCCTTAATGCAGCAAATTGACCCTTTAACACTCTCACTACATTTAGACTAGTGAATTCAATAATGCACATAATATTGCAGGGATAAGACATAGAAATCACCAATGCATGTGTGTTGGATGCAGAGAAGGTGACATTTTTAAAAAAATAGGCAAAACTTGAGGGAGTTACAAAGGGAGGAAAGCTAAAATTAGATCTGGCTCTGATACCATGTTAGGTCAGGAGGTAACTCCTCAAATGAGATTATATTATTCATTTAGGTTGTTCATTATTATATACATTAGGGAGTGACTGTTGAGTTTCATTTCCCGATGACTCTCCATTTTCTCTATTATTTATTTACATTATTTGTAGTTGTTCACCCAAGCCCTATGATTAGGCGTCAACAAAATAAAAAATTATACTTTCAACTAATTTCATACATATCTTATCCATTATATAGAACAAAGAAAACCCTTAGTCAGGCAGCAGTAGTAGCAATAATGATGTTAAGTTTATCAATTGTAATATTTACATTATACGAGTCCTTTACTTTTTAGGTCGTATTCCACTTCCCACTTGAAACAAAATTTCCACAACACTCACGCAACAATTTTATTCCACTTGCCACTTCCAATGACATTTACAGAACACTCATGAAATGATGCAAAGCTCTCAATTTGTGTGTGCAAGACACTAAAATTTTCAATAGTATAATTTCTTAGTTAAAAGATCTCAAAACACTTAAGTCATGAACCATAATTAGATGATCCCTCTCACAAATATTTCCTAAAGTCGAAGAAATAATATCATTGTTGTCAGAAAAATTTTGTTGATGTCTTCCTACAAGTTATGATCTCCAGCGAAACCATAGGAAAGTTTAGACAATAACATAAAATTTAATAAATAAATAAAAATTGTTGAATTGAGCATGTGGCAGTCCGGAGAAATTGTTTGACATAGAAAGAAGGAAATTTTCAGACCTATAATTTATCGAAATTACTAGTCATTCACAATATTCCCTTGAAAATATCGCTTTGTCGAAATAAAATAGTAGGTTGACATGAAACTTCAGTTAAAATACCCTCAATTTAATGCATAATTTGTCTCGTAAATTTATGTTTTACAATTTCTCTATCCAGGTATTATACTTACATTTTTCTAGTAGGGATGAATCAATGGGTCCATGTCTGACAGCTTACATGGTTTCCATTAGCTATGAGGATTCTATTCACTTTGTATGTTGAAAATGGCATTATAATGTTGCTAATTCATTTTCATAATTGAACTTCCTTGAAAGTGTGTCATCATACTTACTGGAATGAGAAGATGTTAAATTGCCAACAAGGGCCAAACATCACTTTGAACAACTCTTATGAGGAAGATGATATTTTTCTTGGATTCATCTTTCCGATAAGTGTAGGATTTATCTAAAGATCATCGCATTCTAACATGTACAAATGAAGTTATGAAGTTATTTCGATTATGGACAAATTGTCAAGGTCGGCTAGCCATCAAAATAACCTCTTCCTGCCTTCAACATTACATATAAATACAAGGTACCTCCTACTAATTTTAGCATCTCATCTCATTCATCTTTCACTCTCTCATATTGGTTGGGTACACATTTTTGGGTCTCTCTCTCTCCACATGTGCAAAAGGAAGGCTCTCTTTTCTAGCTTCCAAGTTGACCAGATTTGGCCGAAATTTCAGGAGGCCAAAATTTCAGGAGACTGAAATTTTAGGAAGCTGACTTTTCCAACATTGACCCAGTTTGTCTTTGGTTTTGTCAGGGAGACTTTTTTTTGGATAGGATGTTGTTTTGGGCACAAAAATCAAGGTATTTTGAACCCTGCGTTTACTAGCACTGGTTGCCCGAATTCAGGTTGTTGCATTGACTTTTGTTGACCAGAATTGACTGGTTATCTTCAGAATATTTCACAATGCATTATCTTGCTATTGGAGGCTGAGTTGACCAAGGTTGACAGAGCTATTTTGCAGGTCAATTTCCTCCATATTGACCAATGTTTACTTTTTGGTTAATTATTTCTATTTCTATTTTTTAACTGATCATTTTGGTTAAGTGAATATTATAAATTGTACTCTATCTCTGCTAAACTTGGAATTGCATGTTATCTTAAATCTATGGAGGATACTTGTAGTGCAGTGCTTTGGAATTATAGTTGGACCTTGAATAGGACTGTGGAGGATTATAAATATTATTTTGGAAGAATTAAAGAGAAAACCTGTGATAGGGCATAGATTCATCCCTTTTATGGATGTGACAAGGTGCAGACCTTGGCTTCACCTTGGAGTAGTTTTCAGCCTACTGTAAGAAGCAGACCTTGATGCTTCTTTGAAGTAGATTCCAATTCCTATTTGAAGTTCTTCTTTGACCCTTTATTGAAGCATATTTTAAGTTGACCTTCATTAATACTTGAACGAATAATCTTGGGAACAATATTCTTGGACAAACATTATTGAATATCATTTGTTGGATCATTATTGAAGACCTATTGTACAACTATTGGAGACAATATTGTTGACCTTGAAGGCCTCATGGAATAGTATTTCAAGGAGTTTAAAAAATTATCGTAGAGATTTGAAGAACAATCGTGTAGGGCTAAACGAAACCTTTAAGAATTATTGAAGGATTCCTTGGAGAGTTCTTGAAGAAGTCCTTGAAGAGGCCTAGAGAAGGTGTAAAAATTGCGTTGCCTATTTAATCCACCTTGAAGGATGCTTGAAGATATTTGGAGGATTTATAGAAGTTGTTGTTGGAGATACTATTGGAGACCATAATTCATTGAAGCCATCATGAGGTGATATTGGAGATTTGGTTTAGGTGACATATAGAGTTGTGGTGATACCCTCTACGAAGATAAGGTTTTCATTCATGATGTAGGATGAAGACTACAATGAAGCTTAACATTGATATGATTGGGTGAAAAATAACTTAGGAGTCATGAAGAACAACCAGACATATGTTGAAAAAGTGAAGCTATAGGGTTGGAGCCCGTGGGGTTGGTGTCTTGGAAAGTTAAAGCTGGTGCTTGGAAAATATAAGATTGGTGTCCTTGGAGTTGGTGCTCCTAAACTCAATGTTCGCTCCTTGGATAAGATAAGGTTGGAGCCCTAGAGGATTAGAGTCTTGAAGAAACTAGATCGTAGTCTGTACCAAAGAAGGGTTGGTGCCATAGGTTTTGGAGGATCTAAATGCAATGTTGGTGCCTTGAGAAGGTAGGGTCAGTTTCCTAGGGGTCAGAGCCTCACAAAACTTCAACTTGGTTCTTGGAAATAGGTTCAAGCGTCGGAGTTTGAAGATTAGTGTCTTCATCTAGGGTTGGATCCCTATATAGATTGTACTTGATTTATGGAAGGAATAAATTAACAAAAGTATTCATTCTATCATTTTCCATTTTTTTCTAAATACAAGTGATCTAAGTGGTAAAAATAACAATTTAAACGAAATATTGATTCACCCCCACTCTCAGTATTGCTAACAATGGTATTAGAGTCAATAACTTCATTCAAAGGCTAACAGCTTGAATGTTATGAAACCAACTCACAAAGAGATAGAAAAGATATATGACCACCTTATAAATAAGCCTATTTGAGGGGTTAACCTCCTTTACATACAAAAATGACCAATTCTTGGAAGACACAAATGGAAAGACCTCCTTTCTATATATAAGAGTCTAAGTGGTCATAATATAATCAGAGCTGAGATAACAATAATAATGTAAGGGCACAATAATAACAATAGTGGGCATCTATGGGGAAAAATAATAACAATATGGGGGCTACATGGGCACGAAAATATAATAAGTGGGTTGTACTAGTAACAATAAGGGGTTACACAAGTAATATAGGGACCTACCATGCCGCTCTCCTTCAAAAAGTATTGTCCTTAATGCTTGAGTAGTTCTTGATTCTTTTGTATAAGATTATTGTCCTCCCATGTGGAATCTTCAGTGGGTACGTTATTCCAATTGATGAGATACTTTGAAATTGATCAATTCCATAGCTATCAGGTTCTTGCTTCTATGACTGCTCCAACATCCAATATGATTTTTCCTTCATCATCTTGTTATAGAAATATTGTTTGAAATGGGATCTTCTGCAAATTTTGAATGAGTGGACACACTTCTTCATCCCTATTTGATTCATCCTTTGCTTCATTTATCTAATCTGGCTGGATAATAGAAATAACACAAAAAAATTCTTCCACATCCTCATCCTCTCTTGAGAATGCATCTGCAACAACATTTTGCATCCCTTTTTTTAGATGATTTCAAAGTCATAACCCAACATATTCTTGACCCATTTTTTCTATTCTTCTAAAGATAATCCTTTTCCTAAAAAGTATTTAAGGATATCATGATCCATTTTTACCTTGAAGTGTCTTCCCATTAGGTAAGGTTTCCATTTCTTAAGTGCATGTATTATTGCCAACATTTCCTTCTCATAAATAGCTTGCTTGAGATGTAGTTTTAAAAGTACCCAATCACCTACATCAAAACTTTTTTCACTGCGATGTTGATCTACCTATTGTTTCATTTCATTCTGCACCAAAGTTGCGTTATCCTTTAAAGGTTGGAGAACTTTTTGTTGATGCTTGATGTGATATTTCAGTGCTTGAATCCTTTTCTTCTTGATATGTCCTATCTTGAGAGTTTGAGGAGTCGTAATTTCTTCCATATGTAGTATCCAATTTATCGGATCCTTTCCATCAAACATCTTCATATTGCCTTTTCTTGATTTTAGGAGCTCAATCTTGAAACAATTGTAACTATGTAATTTTAGATCTCCATGTTCTAAAATTTAGTCCCGCGATAGCCCTCTGGGTTCTATTTTTAACCCCGCAAGTATGATCAAGATTGTATTCTGCAAGTAAGAGTTATGTCAAATCTCCCACAATGACCTAATTATAGACTGGTTCAGTAGAGCACATGTGTACGAAGTTACCAGTATCACTATTTCAACCTTAGGATCTAAACAATATACACAGAAGACTACATTCCATCCTCTTTCTATAACTTCTCATGAAATTGAAATCAGATGCTTAGAGAGAAAGTTAGGATGATTTTCCCAAGGTCACATATTTAGAATGTAATTGAGAAGTTTGCAAAAACCCTAGATTGCTCAAATTATATCTCTGAAACTATAGTTAGAAAAGATATGCAATTCAGAACCGAGCTTCACCAAGATTTCAGTTCAAAAGGATTTTTATTTCAGAGTTTGAGACATTGTAGGAACAATATTATAGCAAACATTCCATGATGACCTATTTGAGATTAAATTCTGGAGCTTGCAAAAACCCTAACTTCCTCAGATCAAATCTCCAAAAATATAGCGCGACAAGATCTGAAATTCGGACCTGAGTTCAAATTGATTTATTCTCAAATGGATTTTGTTTTTAGCTTCTGAAACTTCATAGCGAAAAAGTTATAGTGAAAATTCCACGACGGCCTGTTTGGAGCAGCTTAACCCTAGAATCCAATGCTCTGATACCAAATGTTATCAAACCAACTCACAAAAAGATAGAAAAGATAGATGAATGCCTTATAAATAAGTCTCTTCAAGGGGGAAACCTCCTTTACATTACGCAAATTAATAATTCTTGGATGATACAAATGACAGGACCTCTTTTCTATATATAGAAGTCTAAGGGGTCATAATATAATCAGAGCCAACATAACAATAATAATGTAAGGGCACAATAATAACAATAGTGGGCTTCCATGGGGAACAATAATAACAATATGGGGACTACATGGGCACAACAATATAATAAGGGATTGTACTAATAACAGTAAGGCATTAAACTAGTAGTATAGGGACCTAACATTGAATGTTGATCATTAGAACACAAATGGTGAAGCCAGTGAAGAAAGTATCCAATCCTCGTGTCTCTCTCAACCACTGTAATTGATGTCAACCAATTTGTAAAGGCCCCATTTTTCAATGGAAACTTTGATATATCAGAGGAAGGAATGATGAATTTCTTGAATAACCAAGGCATTGAAGTCTGGAAATTGGTGATTGTTAATAATATGATGGATGGAGAATCCAAGGAAAATAATACAAGAGAAATGAAATAAATATTGAATGGGCTACCAGATTCTATGAAGGAAAATTTTGAAAAATGTTCTTTAGGAAAATTCATATGCGATAAAATTCATGATCTTCACTCAAAAGGAATGCTAATAATGTTCTCTAGTCAAGAAAATGATGGAAAACGAGAAGGAAATCCATAGCCCATCAATGAAGGTGAAGATAAGAGTGATAACATGAAGGCTAAATAAGACCCAGGAGATGAAGAGAATGAAGAAGATTTTAAAGAAGATATCCTCTCTAAATTATGGCTACCAGAAAATAGATTAACAATTTGGAAAACGAAAATGAGGAAATTAAGAAGAGAGCACAGGTTGGTGACCACGAAAAGACAAGGAAGGAAGTTTACCTTGTCAAGCTTCAAGTACAAGAAAGAGATGAGGATTTCGCCAGTAGTAAGAAAAAATTTCATCAAAGAAAGAGAAAGCATCACGAATAATTCATGTCCATGATATATCAATTGCATAAGGTAAAGAAATGGGAAGATACCTTGTCATGCCAACTTGAACATAGGCACAAGAACTTCAACAAAATTTAAGAAGAGATTGGTCAATAAACGCAAGATGTCTCCTCGTTTAGATCACAACTAGAATAAGCAAGGAAACAAGCACAGGGATCTGAGAAGGCAATGGAAGAACTGGCATTCATAGAAGGACAAGTTGATAAAATATAAAATGATATAAACACAATGACATGCCAACTAGAACAAAAGGATGATGAAATCATCAAGAGAAGAGCAAAAATCATCTCACTTAAGGCCCGATCATGTGAAGAAACCAAGATGAAGGAAGAAGTGGAGATAATACTCTCAAAGAAGGATGAAGAATGCAAGAAAATGAAGGAAGAAATTGTCTTTCTTAAACAGGAAGTTGATTTTCTGAATAAGAACTTGATGAGTTCTCAAGTCGTAGATGACATCCTAATTCATCAAATTTATCACCTTGATAAACCAGGCCTTGCCTATGTAGGTTAATTTTCAAGCAAAAAGGAAAATTCATCAAACAACAAGGATGTGAAGAAGCGAGGATGAAATGTTGATGCTGCCAGTAAAGGCAAGAGTCAATTTGACATTGGAATAAATCCTCCTTAAGAAGAAAGGTAGATTGTGTCAAGGATGAAAGAAGCAATGGTTATTATCAAATGATCAAAAGGAAAAAAGACTTTAGAAGTACATCAGGGAAACATTATTCTCCCATGTACCAAATTATATTTTTTGGTTATTGTTATTCTTCTAGAAACTTTGGACACATGGAAAAATATTGTAGAGCATATCACAAAGACATATTTAATGGTCGTTGTCAATCTTCGAGAATAAATTTTGTAATTAATGAGTTAATATTCATGAACAACATAGAGTGCTTCAAGTGTCATAACATTGGATGTATGGAACGTGGTTGTAACTCAACTGGGCCCCTATGCAACCTAGAACCATGCTAGAGAGGAAAGTTACACAAGTATGGAGAACAAAGAAAATTGAATCCAGAAGTCTCTTGAACACTCGAGCCAACAACAAATGTTGTTGACCTAATGAATTTATCCTTGATATTATAAGTATTTGATGGGGAGACACTGCGAAAAGGAAGGCATGCATATAGTTAGGGGGAGATTATGATAATTAAGCATTGTTATAGAAGTTATCCATGAATCGGTCTTATGAAATGCCAGATGAGCTATATTGAAAATCATTCTTTGATAGATTATTTCTTAAGAACATTCCATTGAAGAACATGATCTCTTATCTATCCAATGGAATGTTGTTGAATATTTCTTCTAGTTCATCACTGGGCAAGTAATATTTCTTGAGCTAGAGGAGGTTGTGTAAATAGAGGGACTTGGTTCACCACATAAAGGAATATAAGCACATCTACCATGAACCACATTTCTAGAAAGAAGACCACCATGATAGGGGAGTAAGGTACCTATAAATAGCTAGTAGTCATGAAGAAATGAAACAGCTTGATAAGGGGATTACTTTGGGCACCCCGTTTTCCATTGATGTTAAAGGGTGAGAGAATGTTGAAAGGGAAAGAATATTGCCATCAATGAAAAAAGGGGAAATTGTTAATCTGGGTTTTCAATGATATCAATATGGTGTTGACTAGGATGGAAAATATTCTTGATATGCAAAAAGATGTCATAACTCTTGAAGATATCAAGACACTAACGAAGAAGTGTCAATCATGTACCTTTGATGATATTGATGATTAAGCCATATACATAGATTTTCTTACCTCGAATGATCTTGATGATGGAAGAGTTTAATATGACATGGAGAAGTCAATGCTACATATAATTAATGGCATATAACTATATTGATGACATTATAATCCTATGATGAAGAAACCTGACAAGAAGTAAAACCATGAAGAAGCCTAACTACCTAACCTCAAATGTTGTAGTAATAAATTACCAATCATATTAAAAAAAACAAATTTATACCTTAGAGGAAGAATTTCATTATGTCACCTACAACATCATTTAGAGAACAATTTTTCCTTTCCAACGAGCTATTAATTGGCCCAAAATTCCAAGCGGTTTGGGAGAAATGGATTTTTGAAGCTAAGAAGTTTATTTATGACAGTAAGCTAACCTATGCTAGCTTACCCAAGTTGGCCTACCTTTAGTGATGTGTCTCTTCACTTTGGCTTGTGAAAACCATTATTTATAAGGTTTTAGAGCTCATTATTTTTTCGTTAATTCCATCATCCAAGACAAAATATGAGCCTCAGTTCACAGGTCATGAACAAGGAAGATAAGGAACATAATTGAAGAAAATAAGAAAGGGGTGGGACATCGTTGAGATTCTTATGAAATAACTATGCTTAGACATAAGTATACCCTTTTTGTATTTCCTAATTTCAAATTTTTTCTGGTTAAGTTTCAATACTGGAGCCTTGGATGAAGCTACAAACTTTTGGACCTATTCTTATTTCAGCCTTCGACCAAGCTATAGAACTTTGGACCTATTCTTAGTGTAGCTGCAAACCATACTACAAGACTTTGGAGTTTGGATTGTCCTTACAATCTGAAATCATACTATCTTATAGAAGTGGGATAGATGGGCCCTACAATAATTTAGACCTTATGAACTAAGAATATTGTTATCTCAGATAGTGGCTTGGGCTTGTGTTTATACATCTCATGTTTGCATGATATCTTGCACCTTTGGAGGATACTTGTAGTCCAGTCCCATGACATTTTAGTTGGAACTTAGATACAACTATCAAGGATTAGAAATATTATTGTGGAATAACTAAAAAGCAAACCTGTGATAGGACATATATTCATCCTTCTTGTGGATGCGATAAGGCATAGACCTTGGCTTCACCTTCGAGCATTTTTCAGCCTACCGTATGAAGCAGAAGTTGACAATTTTTTGAAGCAAAGTCTGGTTCTTATTTGAAGTAGACAATTGAGCGAAAATTTACATCGTTGAACACTTTATTGAAGCATATTTGAAATTTACCTAATGATCTTGAAGGAACATTCTTGGGAACAATATTTTGGGCCAACCATCATTAAAGATCATTTATTGGATCATTATTAAGGATCTATTATACAAATGTTGGAGAAAATATTGTTGACCTTGAAGGCCTCATGGAATAGTATTTGAAGGTCTTTGAAAAAGTATCTTGGAGCTTTGAATAATTGTTGTGAAGGCATAAAGGAAACCTTTGAGCATTGTTGAAGGCTCCCTTGGAGAGTTCTTGAATAAGTCTTTGAAGAGGCCTAGAGCAAGTGTAAAACTTGGGCTGCCTATTGAAGATAGCTTGAAGGATACTTGAAGATATTTGGAGGACTTATATAATTTGATCGTGGAGAAACTATTGGATAGCATGATGCATTGAAGCCGTCATGAGGTGACCTTCAATATTCTTTTACTTGACATAAAGAGCAGTGGAGATACCTTATAAGAAGATAATTTTTCATTGATGATGTAGTGTGAAGACTACAGTAAAGTTGGAGATTGGTAAGGCTTGGTGAATAAGATATTGGAAGTCATGAAGTACAACCAAACATACCTTGAAAATGTGAAGCTATAGGGTTGGAGCCCTTGGGGTTGGTGCCTTGGAAAATCCAAGTTAGTGCTTGGTAAATATAAGATTGGTGTCCTTGGATTTGGTGCTCCAAAACTCAAGGTTGTTTCCTTGGATAAGATAGGGGTGGAGCCATACTGGAGTGAAGTCCTCAAGAAGCCAAATTGGAGTCTATACCAAAGAATGGTTGATGCCCTAGGGGTTGGAGCCTCTAAACACAAGTTCGATGCCTTGAGAAGGTAAGGTTTGTACCCTAGAGGTCAAAGCCTCATAAAATTCCAAGTTGGTGCTTGGTAACCAGTTGGAGCCTAGGTGATTGAAGATTAGTGTCTTCATCTAAAGTTGGAGCCCTATATACATTCAAATTGATTTATTGAAAGAAGAAATAAATAAAAGTATTTAATTGTCATTGTTCATTTTTTGTTCTAAATATAAGTGATCTAATTGTTAAAAATAACAATTGAAAATAAATATTGGTTCACCCACCCTTTGAGTATTTCCAATGCTACCTAGAATCTTCTATATGATTGGATCCTTCCTTGGTATGCATGCTCCAATCCTGTTTCTGATTGCTAGAATCAAAACATACATAGTTACATAACGTAAGCCAATGATTCATGAAATATATTCAGCATCATATAATCACTTTATTCAATAGATTAATATTGTATTGAAATATATGAAACCATAACATCATATAAAGGAAAAAAAATAAATCTTTGCATTAATAGAAATCGAATGAGTTGCAACCAAATATAGTCGTTGAGCTGGTAGAGGAAATTCTCCACGTTGAATTGTCCTTTCATTGTCATAAAGTGCACCTCTAGTCACTCTAATGCATAGAAATATATCTTCCATGACAACAAGATAAGGGTAGAACTGCTATCCAAAATCCCACCCCTTTCCTATGGGTGGCAATAAATATATAGGTGAAGGAGGTAGTTCGTGAATTCTTATCCATTTACCAATCTGTGCTTGAGATCCACTCTTTATGGGAGGATGAGCTCAAGGGATAAAGTATGAAATATACAAGTTAGGATAGGACAAGATTCATGACATTTATCTGAGGTAAATGGTTACAACAGATCCTGGAATCTTTTTGAAGAGGAAGCTTCAAGATTCTTTTTCTTTTTCCTAAATTTCGAGAATCAGCACACCCCCAACACTAAGAAACCTGCTAGTCATCAATGCATGTGAAGAGGAGGGAAACCTGGTAGTGAATGTTGGCCAGTAAGACACCAGGGTGCATTGTTTCTTAAAACAACTAAAACAAGGTGCATTCATGGAAAAACGTAGGGATTAGAATGAAGCATGTTTAGGGATTTTTGCAAGGATGATGAAAAGGAGGTCAGAGGATGTTGATCGATCCAGTTTAATTCTTATTGGCCAGATGTGACAAAATGGACTATCACACTATGGTCGTAGGGGATAGTGTTTTCACCCTCAGCATTCCACCATTCCTTGCACTACACCCTATATTTAACGTGGATTGATTACAGCCATACTTCACCCCATTGTTTGGCAGATCCAATGTTGCTAAACAGTTGACACCGATAGAGATCAACCCAAGCTGTATGAAACATGACACAGTAAGAAGATCATGGACACAAAACTCAATAACACTCACTAGCAGAGGATCCAACTACATCATTTTCTCAAAGTAGGCCAACTCTTTCACAGAGGCAAGTGTCTCACGAGGGACTAGGTTCAACAAAATTTTCCTCACCTCATGGAGGCCCAACAAGCATTAGGGCCTGTTGATTCCTAAGGCAGGAGGATTGATCTAGGTGGATATTTGTGGACATCCAACTATTCCACTTATACCTCCAGTTGGTTTCATCACTTTCCTTTATTATAGCAACATTTACTATTTTTTGTAGTTTTTTAGGTCCTAAACATCCTTACTTGTTTTGACCCCATAAACAAGAATTTTTTCAAGCCCATCATAAATCCATTGCCATATATAGGGTCCTGCCATGAATCCCATATTACCTAGACAGATCTTTCTAATGAGGTATCATATGTGCTACATGGAGATTATATAACCAACTTATGACCTTGGGAAGATGGCTGCCCAACTAACCTCAATGGTGTCGACAAACTCTAGGAGTTCCATATCCTAGGGTTAGATTTTGATTGTTTAGTGTTTCCCTTTGTTGTTCAATAATAAAATTTCCCTTGAGCCTAATTGTAACATGGTTGAGAGGTATGTATCTTCCACATCTCTTCTCATAGGTAGACTACCATCACCCAAGCTATTTTATTCCATTTTATATGTAATCATATTTTAGTTCTCTAGTGTTAATGAAATGAGTTTTATTTTTACTATAATTGCGCATTTATGTCTATATCTTCGTTTTGTTTTGTTCTTGGATAAGTTTTGATCATATTTTTAATGGATTATGATGAATGTATGTCATGTGTGAATGATGCAATATTTCTTGCACTATAAATATGAATGATTTTCTAATTTATGAATCTTTCTATCAAGAACAATGTAAACTTTGAAACGGGAACTGATACTGTTACCCGTTTTGTAGAGGTGGCAAAAAAATGACCCGATTTGCAAAAGTGTTGATGCAGAATACACATGTTTTTTTTAGAACATGGTTTTTGGAACTTTAATTTTTTTCATGTGCATTAAGTTTTAGAATGGTAGTGAATGGTAGTGATTTTCATCCTGATTTTAAAAAGTGTGTATTCTGCATCACACCCTTTTTTTAAAAGACCTATTTTTTGAACGACCGTTTTTTTAAAAGACCTAGTGTATGAAATGTAAATTTTTTTTCTTCTAAATTTGATAGTTTTTGAAGTCGTCATTGTATTCATATTTTCTTGTTGTCTATCTTAATTTTTTTTTTTTTTAGTGGGGTTTTTATTGTTTTGCGTTTTTAAATTAGAAAGTCGATAGTTTGAATTTTAGATAATATACATATTTAGACATCCTTAATTAATTTTTCAATCCACATGAAATAATTGTTTCTAAAAAACAACATTTTTCAACAATGGACATAAAAAATAACCATTTTTAACATAAATATAACAAAAAAACTAAGCATTTTGATAATTTTTTGCTAGAATTAACATGTCAAAATCACAATTTTTATACAAAAAAATTAACTAAAAATGGTCAAATAATAGTTTTTTTTATGAATTTCATGTCAAAAAGATAATAATAACTACTTTTTTTCCAAAAAATAATGATCAACTTAAAAATCAATGCAAAAATCACATATTACCAATATTGAACGTATAACAACCCTAATTGAGTCTTTATTCTTCTCATAAAATGTCAAAATCAAAACATTGCAAAGCTTGATTTACAAGCATAAGTTAAATTTAATCAACAATGTCACGTAATCCAAACTCTTCATCCTCTAGAGTTTCATCATTGTCCTCTTCCACAATATTTTCTGTTTCATTTTGCTCATTTTGCTCATTTTCCTCTTCTAATGGGTCTTTGATGTCTGCAAATCTCCCAATATATGTCTTTCCATACATTCCATGTAATGGTGGTTGGGGTTCCTTTGCCTTTTTTGCCACATGTGATTCACTAAAGTCCCCTTTCTTCAACCCAATTTCTTGCATTGCATCTGGAAGAAACTGAAGAGCATTAATTCTTTGCTGAATGAAATTGCATTGTAATGGATCTTTCTCAATTGCAATGCAATTTCTTCCTTTTTGAAGGCAGCATGCTAGTGTTGTACCTAATT
>Ga0115844_100184_pt1 | contig 15679 bp, 13 predicted proteins | sample InSIn1gowninarea_FD_83858 | JGI IMG/M metagenome (GOLD analysis project Ga0115844, IMG submission 83858) | reverse complement strand
TTTTCTTCCTTTTTGACAGGATCATGCTCCTTAAAGGCCAGTACAAAGTATTCTACAAGAAACACGTATTTTTAAATAATTAGTTAACATTTAGTTATTTTTGGAATTTTGAATGAATTTCAATTTGTTTTGTATTTCTGTAAAATAAAATAAAAATTCCACGTTAAATTAAATTGCTATCAGTGTTCAAGTAAGGGGTAATTCACACACAACAATTATAATTTATTCATCATCATCACATATATTGCCAGAATCAACCTCGTCAAAATTATAATTTATGATAGTTATTATGTACACGTGTAAAATTACAGCTAGACTCAAGTTTTTTTTGTGAGCTTAATTGTTTCATCATTGTTCAAATAGACACACACTCTCCACTCCCACTCAACTCTCCAATCAAAAAGATTTTTATATTTATTTTTTGTAAATGGTTAATTTTTTATTTTTAACAACTTAGTCATTCTTCAGTAAATGAACTTCACAAAGAGTGACGTCATTCACTTATGCCGAAATGGAGAGTTAAGATGCGAAACCAAACAATTGTTGGTATTGATTGAATATACATATACTGACTATACTGACTATGACTGACGTGTTATAACTTTTTGTCGGGGTGGTAGATGACAAGTGACAAGGCATAAAGTTTGAACACCGTTTTTTACTCAAGCCTTCTGTTGATTCAAGAGGCATTGTCCAAGCGCACGTGAATTTTTTTACACTATTCATGTAGCACTGTACGTTTCGTGGCTGTCAAGGTTAGTACAATATGTTTTACCTGAAACCGCTTGTGCTAGTGCTATATATTTATCTGGAAGCTTTAGCCTTGAAATGAACAAACTAACTTACATGATTACACTATCTTATGACCAATTTTTTTTTAATGTCTAGAATCTTCTTCCTTTTCTCACATAAATATTTGTGGGGAAGTTTTACCTGCATTCATTCGATTGAAATAACTTGACACAAAACTACCTATTTTTCAACATTGCTCCGCACACTATTTTGGGAAAAAGACAGCCTTAAAAATGTACAAGTTAACATACTTTGATATCACGGCTCGTGGAGAGCCAGCAAGATTGATCTTTGCTGCAGCCGGTGTCAAATTTACGGATAACCGTGTTAAATTTCAAGATTGGCCTGCATTGAAAGCGAGTAAGATAATTAATGAAAAAATAGTTTTACAAGTTATAAATCTTAATAAAATGTTAACATGTCACGGAAATACTAACTATTAATGATGTCATGAATAAATAGAGATGGGAGGTGGACAAATGCCAGTTTTAGAAGTTGGAGGTCAGACACTGACTCAAAGTAAGGCGATTTATAGGTACCTGGGTCGTAAATTTAAATTGGCAGGAGATGACGACTGGCAAGCAGCGAAGGCTGATGAGATAGTGGATTCGGTTGGTGATGCAGTTGAAGGTACTTTAAATAAATTATAAAAATGCGAAAGATTGCGAAAAAAATAACTAAATGTTAACTAATTATTTAAAAATACGTGTTTCTTGTAGAATACTTTGTACTGGCCTTTAAGGAGCATGATCCTGTCAAAAAGGAAGAAAAGAAAACTAATTTCATTAAAACTACATTACCCACACTTTTGACAAAGTTAAACAAAATTCAGATGGAAAATGGGGGAACTTGGTTAGTTGGGCAAAATATGACATGGGCTGACATTGTCACAGCAGAGTTCATTCGTCAGTTTGGTGAAGCCATTGGAGATCCTAAACTAGTGGATGGGTATCCCCATGTGAGAAAAATGCAGGAGGCAGTATTCTCTAACCCAAATATTAAGGCATTTCGTGGCAAATAATTGTGTGCATACATTATTACAAAATATTGTACATTAGTATGACTATAACAAGCAGAAATGTAGTAAAATAAAATAAATAGCTGAATAAATACAGATACGATTTTTTTTCGTGCTGCACTTTAAATTACTTCAAAATATAATGCATAATGTTGGTTAATAGTTTATATTTATTTTAAATTTATTTTCCATACAAATGCACCGTAAATATATGTAGGATGCGGTAATATAAGTTATTTACCCAATTTCAGGATATTTTTAGAACTGAAAACTAGCAAAAGAAAGTAAAGACCTCATTAAAGCAATCATTTTGAAATTATCAGATACACATTAAAAAAGGTCCAATAGAATATTAAATCGATTCACAAAATGGACAGCGATAAATTCATATTCATAAACCAGAAATATTCCGAACCACCAAAACGAAAAGAAAGTTCTTTCATAGTTTCCGTTTTTAATTTTTACTTTCACACATTTTTCGTTCCTTTTCAAGTCAAATTTAATAAACTTGACGATATTTATTACCTGAAAGAGTTTAAAGCTCAAAAAATTTTAACTTTTGTTTGTCATCTTCTGACTTTCTGTATTATTACAGTATGGATCATTGGTTCATTGTTTCAAATATACGAAAATATAGGCAACAATGCGCTAGAATATTTTCCTGATATTCTTCATCTATTTGCTTTTCTCTCGAATTTGGCCTTAAATTCTATCAATTTTTGGATGTTTCGATGTAGAAAAAGGGAAATTTTAAACTTTGTTGAAAAAACTAGGTTACGTCTTCTATTTACCTCACCCGGCAATCTAAAACGAATTACTTTTCTTGTAATCGGTTTGGTATATATTTTTAACTGCTGTGTCGCCATAATTACATTTTACACTGGTGGGTTGGACCAAGTAATTTCACAATATTTGTCACACTATCGGTTGCTAAATGCTTGTATTATTGTTCTGATTTACATTGCAAATGTGTACGCCTATCTTACGTATACATTTCATCAAATTTTATTTTTGTTTACGGCGGTAAGTCTAAGACAATTAGGAAAAGAGTTGGAAAAAGATTTGGAATCTTATGAAGGACTAACTGATGTGAGATATGGTCTGCATCAATATAAAATACTGGTGGAATCTTTGGAATTTATTGAGATTCATTGGGGTGGTCCACTTGTAGCATTTTGTCTTTGTTCTATCTCCTTCTACATACTGTTGCCATATCTTCTTTTTAGTGGAGATATGAGTCACGGTAGTAAAATCGAACTGTTTGATTTCCTGTTGACTTTGCTTGTTTGGATTTATGCAGCGGAATTCCATTATAAGGTTAGGTAATTATAAATTATTAAAGTTAAGCAAATGCATATTTCGATTTTTAGCTGAAACATAATAATTTTGGACATCGTGTCACTTGACCTATGTATGTCAATACTAAAAATTGCTAATGCTTCGTTTTCAGCTATTTAATGAATGTCATATGTAAGTGCATTGAGTAAAATGTGCTCGTTTTTTATTTCATTTTTAGACTAGTCGAGTAGTTTTGACGTGGTGTTCAAAACAAATGGACAGGGACTGCTTAAGAACAAATCAACGACTACAACTTTTGGCTGTTGTTCAGGAAGTGAACATGAATTCATTGGCAATTTCTTGTAAATATTTTACTGTCACATACAACTTTATAAAAACGGTATTAAAATATCTTTATAGTTTTTCCAGTAGAAACAAATTTAACTACTAATTTAACAACAATTAAGTAATGACTTTTTCTAGATGTTTGGAGTGATACTAACTTATGGCCTCATTGTTTTCCAATTTCATCGGGGAGATGAAACAGAAAACATTAATAACTCTACTATGGATTTTGCCACTTAAACTGGTTTTTTGTTTTAAAAAAATTTGGTACTGATGAAATCGTTCGTGGATCCATATGTATACTACTTGATAAATGCATCCAAATCTAAATATTGTTAGCAAGATTCTATTAATCAAATAGAATTCCAAAAATGGCATTCTTATTATATAAACGATGTAAAAAAATATGTAATAAAATAGTTTTAAAATTGTACGTGCATGCGTACTTTCAAGCTTACTGGTATTCTCATATTAATATGCCATAATTCTCATAAGCTTTTGGTGCATAACTGTTTTCGTTTTCACAAACACAATATACATACAACGATACAACCTTCTTTATTATTATTTTTTAATTTAAAGGAACAACTAATTTTGCAACGTAAAATAGCTAATTTTATACAAATCGATTGTAATTCTTTCATACAACTAATTTTATTTTCCAGCTTTAGTAGGTGGCAACTTGTCAAATTTTTTATTGCAAAGGTCCTCCTTACAAAAGCAAGTCTCACCACCACCCTCCGCTGGCTCGCAAAACGGCATCTTTCCCTGATCTTTTGATGTATCACGATCGCATTTTCGTGCTTTCAGAAAGCCATCCTTAGTTTTCGTTTCGGAACAATAGCTGCCTTTCGAACAAGGCATAACTTTTCCTAATCCGTCATTATCTTTTGCCCCGTTACACTTGTATTGCCCAGTTGGCTTGGCAGTATCGGGGTCATATATTTCGTTGCAAAGATTCAAGTAGCACTTGACTGAAAGAAAAAACGTTTAGTTGTATGTATTTTATAAAATAATTATTTATGAACTACAATTATATAAAAGTCTTAACATGTTATAATATACTTGAGCTGGTCGAAGAAAACTGCTGATGAAATATACAGACTAACAGTAATAGTCCGATTCTACATCCTCCAACTCCAGCCATTTGAAAAAAACACTTTAAGAAGCTACCTGAATCAAATCAAGTGACTAGTAACTCCTCCGCTTTAGTAATCACATACCATAAGTTGATACAGTATTTTCAGAGTAATTACTCAAGACAATGAGAAATATTAATAGCATACTGCATACCAATCTCATTCTGGTGCTTAATGGTATCTCATCTAATTAATTTGATATGACATCTGTATGACTATTGTCTTTCAGTTGGATAAGATAAATTATGTTGATGGAATAATTCGTGTAATTTCTATTTTCCTATTGCACCTTTATCAGGTTTCAGGTAACGATGTAGCTGAAACAACGATTTATCATTTCGGTGATGATAACGATCTTGATGACGATGAAAAACGCTTTCAAATGATATGTCCCTTGACATACTTGATGTTATGACATTTGAACATAATTTTTGACCCGACATGGCCACGTACACAATGACCAATTTGAAAAATTTCTACCCCGACCTTTAACCTTGGCGTTTGACCTAGGAGCCTGAAAATCAATCTGCTTCTTCCCATGACCATAGTGACATTTATGTATAATATCTCTGTTCGAAAACAGTTGAACTTGGAACTTGGGACTCAAGCCGACACTCGTGATTTTGAAAAATGAAATATACCCAGAGATAGTATTCATCTTGCTGATTCCGAATATTACCTTATCATTCTGCAGTCTCTTACCGTTTTTGAGAAACTTGACCCAATAGGTTAGATTTCCATCTGTACAGCGTTACCATTCCATAAAGCATAGCATGGCTACCCATAGTGATTGAAATGACGATAAATTGTAAAGGCTAATACTACGAACGCTTATCTTACGGAAGTGGGTGAGTTCGCTCGCTTCGCGAGCTGAACTCACGAACTTCCGACGATAAGCGCGTCAAGCCTGTACACTCTTTCGTGGATTGAAAACCTAGCCTAACCTAACTTGCTCGCTACGCTCGCAAAACTATGAATGATAACTCATTTCTGATAAACCGTTAGTGATTGTGATATTAAATTATAAAGGCTGATCCCACGAACGAGAGCCTGTACACTCTTTCGTGGATTGAAAACCTAACCTAACCTAACTTGCTCGCTACGCTCGCAAAACTATGAATGATAACTCATTTCTGATAATTTTATAATAATCGAAATGCTACTTTAACGATGAAAATGAAAATGATTACTATGGAATGACTTGATATGGTATATGGAATGGTAATAGTGTACACATGGAAATCGTACCCTATTGGGTCAATTTTCTCAAAAACGGTAAGAGACTGCAGAATGATAAGGTAATATTCGGAATCAGCAAGAGGAATACTATCTCTGGGTATATTTCATTTTTCAAAATCACGAGTGTCGGCTTGCGCCCCTAGAGCCGAGATTATGATTTTAAAAACTTCCCCAGCACTTTAAAAAGCAATTTTTAGTTAGACCCAAAACTACAGCCTTCGGGTACAAAACGGGGTTTGAAAGTGAAATTTTGTCGTATCCTACTCATTTTAACATAAACCGCCCATTCAAATAAAACCAACACGAGTGGGGCAAATTTTGTTGGATTTTTTTTTTCATGCGATCCGCCTCATTTTTCTCTACAAATTCAACCTTCAACCTTTTTTACCTTCAACATTCCATCCTTTAAAATGTACGCTTTGCACTTCATATAAACTCTTTATTAATCTATTTTCTATTATATATATTTGAGAATATATTACATACACAGTTTTCATATCATATGTATCGGATCATAAAAAAAATAACTCGTAAATAAGTAAATACACAGTTTTGTGCAATATAATCAATTTGCAAGGTGCACAGTGTTCACTTGTCAAAAAAATAATAACTTAATAATATATCGACATCAATAACATTATAAACAAAATGAATATGCATAAGTATTCATTAACAGAAAGTTAAATAGTTTCGTGGTATTTCATAAAAAATATACATATAAGCGTACATCAAAACAGCACCAGCGATTTGATCCATGGTCCTCCATACTCCCTACTCCCTACCTACGTTGTTTTAAGAGAAAGGTGATGAACTAGACTGGGGCATTTCCACATCAAAATTCCTGGAATTCCAATAAAAATTAATTAATCAATCATTAATCAGTAAACCAACTCTTCTACATATGGATTGATAAATTTATTTAAAAAAAAAACAGCTCACTTTGCAATAAAAGAGGAAATATCCACAAACGCCTTCTTCATCTTGTACTCCCTCGCCACCTCAAACAGACTATACATATTATCCTGGTTGCAAAAATCAACCATCTTCTCATTCAGCAACTCAATCAAACCCACAAACTGAAATTTAGCTGCACATCTCGTAATAAATGGAATACAATTCACTGAGTCATGGTGCAATTCATCAGTGTACATCCAGTGCACAATTGACAATAATGTTTGCCCATCAGCTTCACCGAAAACAAGAGATTTTCTACTTCCGTTCTCAGACATTTGCAGCACCCGATGAAAATATGGGCTTCTAGCTATTTATAATTTAAAAACAAACACATTATTTTCAAAACCAAAATTTCCTTTTTTTAATTTTTCATAATTAAAATTCCAATTAATTTTCACTTACCAGCCAAAACCACCTTGTGCACCGTAAAAACCTTGTGATCATTCGACTGCACATGTAAATCAGAAAAGTTATCTGGTGAATTGTACATTTTCCCCAGGTTCGCCCCAACTGTATTCTCACTTTGTCCAGTTCCCCTTACATTCCTCTTTTCATCCTCTTCCCCTCCATCCCCTTCCGACTTTACTAGATACTCTGTCACAATTAACTTCACATTTAAATCCACCGGATCCCCCGTGAACACCACAATGTTAGCTTTATTCCTCTCCGCATCCTCAGTCCACAAGCAGGTCCTACAAAATGGTGTGATCACGTCAACATTTTTAGAATCCTGAGATAATGTAACCATTCCACTGCGCTCCCGGGTAACTGTACATTTAACTGCTAGAGATATCCTTTTCTTTAAAGTTGGACAATTTAGAACATCAACAACCAAAGAGTACCCATTGCTTTTGGCATTTACTCTTTGACCTGACACGGGGGAAGGTAAGCCATCACTGTTATTTTGCTGTTGACTACTACAGTGCACATATTGCTGGGTTTGATTGCAGTACATAAGCTCAGGGTCTTCATAATTTTTGTACTCTTGCAAATAAAAACGAAGTTTCGTTTTGGATTTGAGGAGACTTTGCTCGTCCTCGCCGATAGTGACAATGCAGCTTGCAGTTGACTGGATGATTTTGGCGGCGTCCGGATCCGGTCCATTCCAGCCTTGAATAAGCCATTCGATTACTGTTGTCGCTCCTTTCTCCACCTTAATAAATATATCACAGTTAAAATATATTGATCGACCATTCCAATTCAAGTCCCAATCCAATGTGTAAAATAAGGTAATATTTTAATATAGGTTACCCTTGTTGTGGCAGTCTCCGTCCTCACACTCATTTTGACTAGTTAAAAATTATTTATCACAAGAAATACCCACTTTTAAATTGATTATTTCATTGGGTAAAATTTGAGATACTTTTAGAAATTTAATTTGTACTCAGTCACCTTGTCAAGAAATATCCTATATATTGGTGAAGGCTCTATAAATAAATTCGATTCTGTGTGTGATATTGTGACACACATACACAGTTTGTGTGAGCATTGCGCATTGATTGTAGTCAAATTCACATCACAAGGCAACACGTGTGACTTGTGTTGTCTGTTGTCTTGCTCAGCTCAACTATGGCATTTGCCATGCACATATTAATTTTGTCTTGATAATATTTTTGTTGAAAATCTTTATATAGGATACATACAAAACATTTTGTAAGGTATGTACATATTGTGTGAAGTGAATGTACAAGTTACGATGTTGACGTTGCAGAGAACACGAAAATGAAACCAAAATATTTTATCTTGTGTATTTGAATATCTTACAATTTTTAGGAATTCTTGTTCACTGTTTTGTTTTGATAAAGGTGATTATAACTGTCTTGCTGAGAGGAAAACATTTGCAGTTCATTTTCTGCATACATATATTATTTTAAAGGATACAAGACACGGCTATAAGATATAAGATACACTTTTCGATATAAAAAATGTATAAAATTTTACCTAGTACAAAAACAAGTATGTATCATAACAAACTGAGAACGCAGCTGCTTATCGCGTATGTATATATTGTGTTTACAATATTTTAGTTCACCTTTGCAGTTATATTGGTTTGGTAGACAAAATAATTGGTCTCTGTTCTGTCTGATGATACTATATCGTGTATTCAATATGTTAAAATAAGTTAACCTACCTAAATACCACTTTATACATAGCTGCAAAGTAAACACAAAAATATCCTTCACCACAAAAAAAATCGAGATACAAATGTAATGCATATTTACATTACGTACTTGACTATTTAATTTTTTTGGCATAAAACCATGTACTCATGTCTGCGACAAACAAGAAACTTTATATTTATGTATATATATAATTTATCTTTAAAAAATTGATCGATTCTTCACTGGGTATGCCAAAATACGTACAACATTTTGCAAGTTTTTATTGAGCATTGACATTCTGGGAAAATTGCTTAGAGCAAATTATGACAAATATCATATACTGGCACAGTAGCAGTTGAATCGTCATAACTCAAATAGTCTTGACTTGAGTAAGTTGCATTAAAGCTACTCTGTATTGTAACTCGGTTATGTAATATATGTATACATGTACCTGCACCTTAAAATATATAATGTTAACTATATATTGAAATATTTTGAGGAAAGAAAATGTTTTATTACGCTTGATCGTATGCAATACTTTTTAAGAGTCAATTTAAACGATTTGGAATGACTAACGTTGAAATTGGGACATGGTTATATTATATTTACTACTCAATTGTCTACTTAAGCTCAGAAAATTTATATATGAGACCGACTGGAAGAAGTTGTAGAGTTTTGGTTTTGTAGGAACTTACGCACGTATGGATGAAATGTGAGGATGAACGTTTTATTTTGCTATGAATATATTATATTTAAATTAATTTTAAATACACATGTACAATACATATATAGTTGATGGTGACCTTGATTTTTGGTAACTAAAACGAAACTTATTTTGTATTTTAAAATTAAAGTAATTTTTTTTTGTAGTTAATAAATTTAATGGTGCTAGTAAAAAAGTAATTCTACCCGATATCGCATGAAAACTCGATGTGTGTATATGAATTGCATCAACAATTTATTGATTTGACGACATAAAACGGTATTTTCCCTTTATATTTTGTATTTTTTTTAGCAAAATCGAAGCAATTTAAGGCTTTGAAATCCTTTTCATCTAGAAGCATGCATTGTACAATCTGTTTGATATTTTATGCATGTGCGATAGGTAGCCATACATTCTATCTCACAGTGTTTTTTTACGTTAAGCATTAATTAATAATATATACTTAATTAAGTAAAATTAAATGTACATATACTTGTTCACATGATTGCAAAGCAAGCACATCGTCAGTAAAATGAAACAAAAAAGTTTACAAACTTGTTTTGTCAAATACGTAATAAATACGCATTATGCATTTAGCAAATTCATTCGTTTAAACAGAAAATTCTTATTATTAAGTTGTCAAACCACTTATTAACTTTACATCCGTCCTTCGCTAAAGAATCGTTAAATATTCTTTTCAACATTTGATAGCTTATCACCTAGACCTAAGTTAATTCACTAGTAATTGTGAAACTTAATGGTTAGTAGCAATCGATAGATACCGTTAAGATTTTAACTTTTTTTATTAGATCACTTGTCACTTACTGCAAGTACCTATCAATCGACTCGTATAAGTACGCATGCTATATCCAATTTCGGTTTAGAACTAACGGCTATGGTTTAACGGTAAAAACATAATGAAATATTAATTGTTTTAGTTTTGGGTAATTGTTAAATGTTTAAGACATTGCCTTACCATATAGCTACACTAAACTTTACGAGTTAAATTACTTCAAAAATTTTGTGTCTGTCCATTCGTTTGTCTGTAAGATAAATCAAGAACGCTATAGAATCTTTTTATTTATTTTACAGCAATCGATAGCTTATCACTCAAGTTACTTTACTAGTGATTTTAAACCATAAAAATTCCAAATTTTTAAGTGGTCGCGTATCGAAGTCGGAATATCGTTCGAGTCGTCCAAGTCCCCTATCCAAAGATACGATGTTATTTTGGAATACATGCAAACAATAAAATAAAATTACTCATTGTATACATTCGCTTTATTAGACACTAATACAGTCAGAATCACTCTATCGAGTATCTAATAATAACAAAAACCATGTCAAAGCTTGTAGGCAAATTCTTTTTCTAACTGAGAAGGCAACGTTTACAGGTTAAACCTAAGAATATGTAGTCCTTATAAATTTTATTGAAAATACATATACCAATGTACCAATACCAATATGTATGTATATATATGTACATGTCTTACAACTGAAATCACTTAACACAAATCCTAAGTTCCTCTAATTTAATTTTTAACCAACTTAAGAGTTCAGTTAAATAAGAGAGTAAGAGTTTCAAAAGTATTTCAATTATAAGAATCGATAAAACTTTTAAATGCGGTTCCAATGATGTATTTCATTTGTGATTGGTTGAATGACTTCCAAACTAGAAGGGAATTTTTAAAGTCTAGGCGAACAAAATGTAAACAAAGGGGCGCAGGTGGACCTATTGGTGGCAAACTCTCCAATTTAAAAGCTAGCTACCCCTTTTGAGTATGATCTCAAGACGCCCCAGTGAAAATTCTCATGTATCACGGGATTTAAATATTGCGTTGCGTATGAGCATTTCTTTCTTGTTTGTTTTAGGAAGAAGACGAGACGGTTTTATTCTGTTTTCAAGAAAATGGAGAGTAAAAGAGGAAGAGAGTGGAACTTGTGTTGTGTGAGCTGATCACATTGTGATCAGACTTTTTTAGTTGTACTGTTTTGAAATAAGTGTACCTGTTTTGTAACTGCAATTAAGTTTCCTCCGTCTTGAGGTTTATTTAATTATAGTTTTAAATTTGGTAGGACCCTTCGGGTCTTTTGCATGAATTCAAGTTTAAAAGTCAATCCTGGGGAGCAAAGTGTCACGTAAGAGTTCTACATACTATTACGTTTTCGTGCGTAATTTGATAAAGGTGGTCATCATAGCCAATTTATATCATTTTGGAATTTACTCATTTGGTTCAAGTTTCTACTTTACAGGCATGTTTAGTCACCATACTTTACCTTCATTGTTTTGTTGATATTTAAAATCCTTAATTCGAGACGTAGTCAGTTTCACATTAAGGCTTGTAACAAAATCTGATTTTTAATTTTTCGGTAATTACTGATTAGCTTTCATGGAGTTATTGAGAATTCAAGGGACCCATCATTGCATATTTGAAGACATCGAAGCTTCTTTTCATCAGTGTTCAAGAAAATGCCTCACCTCTAGGTCAAATTGCATTTCATTGCCACTGTACCAATTGTAAATGATTATACTTGAAGTGATAAGGATTGAAGTTTACTTGCACGTAGCATTAATTAATATCTTTTTAACGTGGGAAGGTATGGTAGATACCATAATTAGGTTGATACTAGTAAAGGAAGCTAGGCGTGTCTTCTCATATAAGTATCGCTTGCATAAATTGCATGGTGTGTTATCTTACACACACTATCTATATACACATGAGTCATTAATGAAATTTTAGTACTTTATTTAACTCATTTCAACGTGCCCTCTTGTATTCGAATATTTCGAGAGAAAAAATACATTTTGAAAAGAATTTTGCCGAATGGAAAATTATACAACTGGAGGAATAGTTTACTATCAAACTTTATTTGCAAAAAAATAGCATCAAAGTTACAAAAATCAGAATCGTTAATGAATTATGATTTTTTTTTTATATTAAGCTGCGCATACGGTAAACTGATTACTAATTTTGATTAGTGTATCTTACTAAAGGACCGAGTTGCATAAGTGGTTATTTTTGGGCTAAAATTTTTTATCCGCTACTTTTGTACGCCTCTCATGCTGAGTCTGCTGGTGAAAGTTTCACTTCAAATGAACCATCCGTTTCGGAGTTACAGGCCGTCAAAGTTCAATTTTTTTTAAATATACGAAAATCTTGTCGAAAAACACTATAATTTTGAATGCCATATGTGAGAACATTCACCTCTTCGATGTTAGTCAAAAACAGAGTACAATTAAGAAAAATCCTTCTCTGCTCAGAATAATGCTACATTTAGGCTATTTTGGGTCCTTCCACAAACTTTGCAGGGGTCGTGTTCAGAACAGAGAAGGATTTTTCTTAAGGTTACTTGGTTTTTGACTAACATTGAAGAGGTGAATGTTTTCGGTTATGACACTCGAAATTATGCATTCACAAAAACGTGCAAAGGCAGTTACCATGTAGTTTTCTTACATTAGATGCGACCGTTATCATTTGGTTTCAAAGATTTGAGCACATTCATATGTGAAATGAAGATTAAGTTGCTAGCAAGCTAATGACATCTTGCATTAGTCTGTAAGTTGAGCGGTTATAAAGTTATGGGGATTTGAATCTCAAGAAATTCCAGGATTTCGATTTTTGTATATTTAAAAAATGCATATTGTGAACTTTGACGGCCCGTAACTCCAAAACGGATGGTCCATTTGAAGTGAAACTTTCACCAGCAGACTTTCAGCATGAAGAAGCGTACAAAAGTAGACGATACAAATTTTAGCCCAAAAATGATCACTTATGCAACCCGTCCTTTCTGTGTGACAGAAACATTAGTACACGTTTTTAAGGCCATTATTGCATTGGTTGTGTTCTGTTCTGATTTAATGCTGATCTGTCTACACTACATTCTGTATCAGATAAACTTAGGGAATTTAATTTCCTTCCTACTTGTGCCAGACTACAAGCATCAACCTGATACCCCTGACGTATCACAACTTCAGAATAAAAATACCAAGTTTGGGTCATACGTAGGCTTTTTCAGAGTAGTTACATAGATTTTATTTTGCTTTGATTGTAGGACGACTTGATGTTAATCGATTTTTTTATATGTATAGCACCCCCTAACTAGTTCAAACTTTTCACACCTTTTGCCTAGAGCCGAGATGTGGCTGGAGAAGAATGCGGATCTTCGATGTCCAAACCATTTTTGTCCCTCTTTAATAATAGGGCCGTACACCAGCTGAGCTTTGGATACAAAACGGGTTTTTAAATGCATGTCTTTAATTGAAGAGACAGAAAGGCTCATCGAAAAATCCAAAAGCTTCACATGTGCAAAACACATAACCAGCTCTAACTTTGACATGAAAATGAATTCTGCTAGAAACAACCCATCGTTCAAAAGCCCAAATCTTTATCTACAAGAATGTACGCAAATCGATGTAATTGAAAAATTCGTCTTCGAGATAAGCTTGATGAATGTCTATGCAACTACACTGAAAAAGCCTACGTACGCCATATACCCTATTCGTTCCAGCGAACCCCAGCAAAAAATGTACATACTTCCGATTTTTTTGTTACTGTGTTTCAATAGAATATTAGCTATCGTGTTATTTGTACATTGGGACAACAGAACAAGTTGTGTTTATTAACGCCCGATAAGGTGTTTATATGTTTGTTTGGGTGTGTGTGTGAAGAAGTCTGTCCGTCCGTCTGTCTGTGAGCACGATATCTCGAATACGCTTCATCGAATTTTCATGAAACTTGGCATACAGTTGCAGATAATCTATGGTAAGAGCTGATTTGATTTTGGGCCAAATCGGTCCAACGGTATCCGAGTAACGGTTGATTAACGGTCCCATGTATTTTAAATGGGGTTTTTTTATGTTACCAATCGCTAGGTTAAGTCATGGGGGTCAAACTTTGTCAAGATACCATGGGTCAAAACTCAATATTTTCTGTAATAACGGCCGATTAACGGTCTCATGCATTTTAATTGGGGATTTTAAATTTTACTAAAATACCAAACGGAGTAATTACAATGTTATATGCCGGCTCAGCCGGCCTGATCTTCGTTTTATAACATCGGGCGTTGTCTACCACATGTTGTTACCTGTTTTATTTTACTTGGATTTCATCTAAACTGTCACAATGTGTTTCGCCTATGCTGTTGCATAAAAAACCAACGTTTACCATATTTTCCCATGAATAAATGGGGTTTCAATTAACTCAATTAACCTCCTCAGCACTGATAGCATGACAATTATGTACTGCAAAATCACTTCTTTCAAGTTTAAATACGACTATGGTGTGTATCTTAGTTTCCAAGGTTTGAAACCTAAATACATCACGTGTATGTACCATAGTGACACAACAATGAATCCGAAATACAACCAGGTGATGTATGATGATATCTTTACAGTTGCATACGAAGTACAACAATGTGTTGTATTTAGATTTTCAAAATATCTTTGCACTACTTGTAATCATTTCATCACTAGTTATAATTAATCTAACTACTGAAGCATTTTAAAATTAGGTACCATGTCCGAAGGTAAATTTCATATAATATTGAAATTAATTACAATTCGAACTTGTATATTTTCTAAACTTTAGACTAACTAAAATTGTTTTGACAGAATATGCTACATCCAGTCAGGAAACATCTGACAACATCTCTTTCAATGAATCCGATGAGGAGCTGTTTGTGGATGAAAGTAGTGAAGAGGACGACGAGGAGGAAGTTACAGATTGGAACCAGGAATTCCAAGATAATGCTATGGAATATGAGGAAAATACACATAATCTGAACAGTGAGCTTGGTCTGTCGCCGGAATCTACCCCATTTGAAATCCTGAAGAAGTTATTAACAGATGAGATGGTTGATAACATTTGTCATGTAAGTGCCCCCTATGCACTTGCCACTAATAGAGAACCTTTTGGGTGCGATGAGTTCTGGCGATTCATAGCAGTGACACTGTCAATGGGAATCACACGAAAACCAGCAATCAAAGACTACTGGAGTACAAATAAAATATTTCGCACCCCATTCTTCGGCGAGACAATGACTCGGGATCGGTACAGAAGCATTTTATCATCATTACACTTCGTAAACACTGAAGAAACAGCAGGAACCA
>Ga0115844_100183_pt1 | contig 15697 bp, 11 predicted proteins | sample InSIn1gowninarea_FD_83858 | JGI IMG/M metagenome (GOLD analysis project Ga0115844, IMG submission 83858) | reverse complement strand
CAGTACATCAAGTGGCACCGTACGAGTGAGGATAGTGAGGTTGTCACCGACTTATTTTGGGCACACTCAACTAGCTTGAATTTATTACATGCATTCCCACATGTGTTGCTCATAGATTGTACGTATAAAACTAACAGATATCATATGCCCCTCTTGGAAATTGTTGGGATGACATCTACTGACATGATTTTCTCCGTGGCGTTTATGTTTCTACAACATGAGAGGGAGGATAACTTCAATTGGGCCCTGGATGTCTTGCGTGGTATTATGAATGATAGTGTTTTGCCCCATGTCATTGTGATAGATAGGGACTTGGTCGTAATGAATGCTATCTCATGAGTGTTTCCCACTGCCACATATATGTTGTGTAGGTGGCACATTAATAAGAATGTGCTTGCAAAGTGTAAGAAATTATTTTCAACAAAGGAGGCATGAGATTTTTTCATGACCTACTGGAATTTAGTGGTTCTGTCACCAACAAAAAAGGATTACGACAACCACTTAACACTATTAGAGAAGCAGTTTAGTCCGTATCCAGACGCACTTGACTACATGTAGAGTTGGTTGGATACCTACAGGGATAGGTTTGTTACAGCCTAGATAGACCGAGTTATGCATCTGGGGGGCCACAATGACAAATAGATAAGGTTGTTTTTTGTTTTTTTCTTCTACTTACAATTGTTTCTCATTGGTTAGTATCTAACTAGCTGTTTCTTATGCTTCCTGCAGGGTTGAGAGTGCCCATGCCAGGTTAAAGAAGCAGTTGGGATCTAGTCAAGGAAATTTCGAGTCTTCTTGGTTGAATGTACACAACATGCTCCTGTTACAACATACATCAATCAGGGCATCGTTCGAGAAATCGAAGATGGTCATCCAACACAGTTTTACGCCATCAATGTTTAGGGAGGTTCATGAAAACGTCTCCATCATTGCACTTGAGAAGATACTTGATGAGATAAAGCGGGTTGGTTTTATTGGGATTGACCCCGTTGCATGTGGATGTCAGCTTAGATGCACCCATGGCCTGCCATGTGCCCACAAAATTGCTGACTATACTACGTAGAGGCGTCCGATTCCACTTTATTCTTTGCATACTCATTGACACAAGCTTGACATGCAACCCACCTCGAACCAGAACCATGTAAATGAGGATGATATTTATATCGAGGAATTTGAGCTATTGAAGCAGGCCTATGCACAAGCTGACAAGTCAAGTAAGGCCCAACTACTTAGGAAATTGAGGGGGTTGGTAAATCTGAGGAGTACATATGTAGAAGAACCAGAGATCAAATTGATAATGCGAGGTAGGCCACCTGAAAAGATAGATAAATCTACCCGACATGAGTTATCCGCATTTGAGAGGGTACCATCGATGCAGGATAACTACTCTTCATCTGTCACACGTCCAATGGATGCCAACCCTCTACAGTTGGTAAGACCAACCCGACAGAGGAGAGCGAAAGAGAAGGTAATTAATAGGTTTATTATTGTGTAAGTGAAATTGATTTGTCATATTGTTAATGCTGATGCATTATCCCTTTTGTCATAGGTCGTTCATCAGACGTCAGTTCGATTCTCGTCATATGATACTACATCAAACACTTTCCATATGACATACGTCTATTTATTTAGCATATTGTAGACATATAAGCCGATGAAAATTGTGGGTTCTGGGAGATTGTTGCCTTGTTGCGCTTGGGAGAGGATGGTTGGTCACAAGTCCAGAATGACTTGTTATAGGAACTAGATAGTCACACATAGTATTATGAGTCGATTTTTGGTGGGTTTATAGCACTAAATGAGATTAGGCATTCTATTGCGCACTTCATAGAAGGTGTGTTATATGAGTATTGGATGACCATGCCAGAATGTGGCTACCTGATAGCCTCCTGTTACCATGTTGTTATGTACCTTTTGAGTGCACGATAGTGTTTGATGTTCCTGCCACTCCGATCCGACCTTATACCCACTACCACCCGAAGGAACTTGCTATTGGCTTCACAAACAACAACCACTTTGTACAGATAAATATAAGTTGCAAAGTGCTATTACAATCAATCATGTTTTGCATTTAACTTCACTCTTTGTTATGTCTACAAGTTTTCCTTTTGCTGGGTCATCCTATCCCACCCATCACGACATATTGGCATAGATACCGGACTGATAATGCTTTGGGATGGGCACTACATTCGTACAAATCACGAATTGAAGAATTTCGACGTGTGGTTAGCGAAGATGTAGCGACACAGGAGACGTTGGATTTGACTAATGATTGACTGAGCCGAAACATAGCTTAAATGTATTCCACATAATGCATTGATTATGCAATTTTGTATTGACGACTTGTATATATAATCGATAGTTATTAAAACCTTTTGTATCCACACATTCCTTTGGTAATTAGTATTAATGTTATTTTAGTTTTTATATTTCAGTTGCGATATTTTATTTTTTAGGGGCCTCATCCCCATATATAGTCGTTTTATTTTATTTTTTTCATTCAGCGATTGCCATATTTTAGTGCGTGATTTTAAAGTATAAAAATGTAATCATAATAACAAGTAAAGAAGAAATGCGAAGAAACAAAAACTGTGATTTATATAAATAGGGTCATCCTAAAACAAAATAACATAATGTATTCAAGGCCTCTTCCCCTATAAAGTACATATACAACTAATCAAAAAAGAAAAAAAACTAAGTCTCTGTGATCTCCATCTCTATGGTCCGCCTCCTCTGCCATCTGTACTCCCGCGTAGATGTCATCGCTTCAACAGACTCGCTAGCACGACAGGTCAGGATATCCCATACCCATGTAACTGTATTTAACATATGTGTATACCCACGTGTCGAATCCTGGATAATTGATCTTAGTAAATCCTTTGCCCGCTCAATACGCTGAAATAAGTTTAGATAAATATAAGTTGCAATAACAAAAACTAACTAAAATGAGAAACACGAGTATTCAAATGATATACTTGGTCTGTTGAATCTGATTCTGATTGTGGTGCTCCCTGCGATCTGTCGTCTAGATGCTATACGTATCGATATGGTACACGTGCATGCCAATCCATGTAGTCGGGCACATAATCGCTAGAAAAAGGTGACAACACAGATTGATGTTTATTCGAAAGTATGTGGCTCTGCCACACCACCCACACCTCCTCATAAAAAACATGAGTGGGATGGTAGGACGTTGCACTGACACTAAGTACTGGCGCTCCTAAGCCTAGTGGGGTAGATGGAATGATCTGTCGTCACTCAAACTGCCTCAACACTGGCATCAGATGGTAGGGCTCCGCGACGTCAAGACATTTAAGCATGCCATGGTAGAAGGCAACCTCAAGAAGCGGGTGATACTGCCTATCATCGTCATACAGTATCCATGTGACTTGCACACGTTGGAATATACATCAGACATATAAAAGATAATTACGGGAAAATAATGATAGTATTGAACTATACTACACTATATAAAAATAAACATAATACTTAGTGGGGGCCTAGGGCATCAATGGACTCCCAAAGTGCCATCCCGTTGTCCCTAAGACAACCTGTCTCCCTGCGTGGCAAATAATAGTGGATGTGTGGCTGGTTGGGAAGATAAGGTATGTTCTAGTGCGGAACAACGAGGGGAAAATGCTCGTATCTCTACCCCTCCATCAGCGTAAGGTAGCCAACGATCTATCGTACATCCGACCTACTGTCAACCCGTAAATGCCGATATAAATATGCTAGAGCAACGACTCCCTATGAGTAGGTCTGGACCATATCAAGATCCTCTAGGCACTGGATATAACCGACCTGTACCCGAGTCATTATTTTATCCGCAAACAGTGTGCACCTGATCAAATAAAGCAAATATGCCTTAGCAGAGCATTTAATCACCTCATCGCCACAGATGTCACCCACCCTCCCCTAAAATCTGCTATGTAGCCACTTCAGCCTGATGGACTGGCCACGTGTAGATTTAAGCTCCTGTGCGGCCTCCGCTTCTGTCACTCCAAGTGTATGGGCTACCAATTTTCGTGCCTCATGCACCTGTATGTTGGAGGAGACACTGTTTCCAACCACGAGAATAGAAAGCAGTGCGCTTACATCAAGTGTGATAGTCATCTCCTCGCATGGCATATGGAATCGGGGTACCATCTCTCGACGAATGTAGATATAACAACACGACTCACGGCCCGATAGGAACTGTCAACCAGTGGGAATAGGCTGGAGCGCTGAATATAACTCCGCCATATCCCAGTCTCCAAATCTGGAGGGTCAAAATCCCACTTCGCCAGTTTCGACCCGTGGCTGATACACTACTGCAAGCCGCGCTCATGCAAATAAAACAAATACTATTAGTATACCCGATATTAATAAGTAAAATTTTTAAATCTTAAAAGCATTACCTTATGCCGCCATATAGATGCAGCCACGTGAGTGGCATAACTAGTGAGGAATGTTGGGTTTGTAGGCGCTTCGGGGACTATAGCATCCTCACATGCCTTTCCAACATCCTCAGATGTCTTGGCAACAGACTTTGACGCTTCTTTAACATACTCCTTGATCGCAGGCTCTGGTGCCTCTCTAACATACTCCTTGGCATCAGATTTTGCGTGCGAGCCGCTAGTCGATGCCGCATAGGAGTCTCTAGCTAGACCGAACCTCTCTATGACCCGACGCTGCTGGGCAGATGCAGTGGGTACGAAGTTTGTCACATGTCATAGTGTTAGACGTAATGAAATAGTTTACAAATAAAATAAGTTTTCTAAACATTCAATTAAATTTTTACATAATGAATGCCCAAACAGATTAAATTAAAATTAATTAACTATTTTTAAACAATTTTTATTTTACAAAAAACTATATTTTAACATTATTTAATTACTTTTATAATATTTATATTATTTTTAAAGTATTTACTTAATTTTATAGTATTTACTTAATTTTTAAAGTATTTTAATGAAAAAGATTAAAATAAAATTAATTAGGTATTTTCAAAAATATTCTTTTAGTAAAAATTATAGTATTTATATTTTAAGTATTTAAAGTAAAAATTATAGTATTTATATTTTAAGTAATAAAATTAATCTAAGTCATGTTTCAAAAATATTTTAAGTATTTTATACAAAATTTTTATTTATAGTATTTAATATATTTTTATAATTTATAATATATTTTCAAAAATTACTATTATTATTACTATTATTATTATTATTATTATTTTATGTTCGGCAGCTGGAATATGTGCGGGACTGGTCCTGCCGAACACGACGCCAGGAAATCCCAAAAGAAAAATTTTTTTCTTAAAAAAAAAAAATGCATTTCAAAAAAATGAAAACACATTTCATTCCTTACCTTGGGTGGATGTTGAGGTTGCTCTCCCGTCGTTTTGTCGTCGTCCACGAGCCATCTTTAACTTCAAAAAACGTAAGGAGAAATGTGTAGGGGGAGAGGAGGAGAGCAATGTGCAAAAACTATGGCAAATTGAATGAAGGGAGTGTGGGAGAAGAAGAATAAGGTGATGAGAAGGAGAAGGAGAAGGAGAAGGAGGTGAGGTATGGGGTTTCTTATGGTTTGGTTGGGAAGAAGAAGATGAGGTGGATTTAGAAAAAAATGTGGTGTGGGAAGGCCCTTTTACGGTGGAGAATGATGTGTGGGGGAGGCTTTGACCAAGGACATTATGGGAAGTGTAGGAGGGGGAGTTAGAAACCTTACTTCGGGTGGATGTTGAGGTTGCTCTCCCGCCGCCTTGTCGTCGTCCATGGGCCATCTTTAACTCCAAAAAATGTAGGGAGAAATGTGTAGGGGAAGAGGAAGAGAGCAATGTGCAAAAACTATGGCAAATTAAAAGAAGAAAGTGAGGGAGAAGGAGAATGAGGTGAGAAGAAAGAGAAGAAGGTGAGGTGTGGGGTTTCTTATGGTTTGGTTGGAAAGAAAAAGATGAGGTGGATTTAGAAAAAAATGTGGTGTGAAAAAGCCCTTTTACTATGGAGAATGAGGTGTGGGGGAGACTTTGGCTAAGGGCATTATGGGAAGTGTAGGAGGGGGAGTTAGAAAAAACTGAGGTGGACTTAGAAGAGAAAGGAAGTGATGTGGACTTAGAAGAAACTGTGGTGGCAATAGAAAGTCCCTTAATGTTTTGGATCATCACAATGGAGTGAAATTCAGGTTGATCATAGCCAAGAATAATGAACAGTTTTGCCAACTATGGTGTTTTTGAGGTGAAGCGTCATGGCCTCCCCATTATTAATAATGGGACAGTTCAAAATAGGGGAATTTTGTCATTTTAAACTAAGATGAAAATAGATAATTAAAAATATCTTTAGAATTCCCAGATTCTTCCTTCTTTGCCTTGGTTTGAGATGATTACCTCATATATTAAGTGTTCTTTTCTCAAGTATATGAGTATAAAAATGTGAAGGTTATAATGTTCACTTGGTATCAGTTGTTATTCTTTGGATTGGAATCTTTTACCTCACTGCAAACAAGAAATGGAGTGGCATTCGCATGGTATTTTCACTTTTTTGAGGATACGTGTCCTGTCTGCTGCCATTGAAGACAAGTAGACAACTTACATAGAACATTGATATATCTAAACTAGTGCCAATGGCCGTGAATCCTGGCATTATATTCACACACACATTTCCACTAAGAAAGGAGGACCCAATTGATAAGGGATGTTTTTTTTTTTTTTTTTTGGAAAAATAACTAATTAATTAGTTAAAATTAATTTACTAGTGATATGATAACACCTGCAGGATTTTATGCCATTTTGTTCTATTATGTTGGATATTTGAAACTGAGAACTTTGACATCTAGCTCACTTGGGACCTACCACAGATAGTTATTGTTTAGATGCGTAGTTATGAAACTAAATGTTTTGAATTTCATTTCAATTACTTATAGGCTCATAACATTAAGGTAGGAAACCTTTTATTTTTGGTTAAATAAACTGCAGTGTTATTCGATTATAGACTACTAAAGGGGTTTCAATTGAATTAAAATTATGGAAAAATATACTTAATTATGAAACTAATCAAACCTCATAAAATTTAAACTAATAGATTTCCAAAGTTTTTTAAACTACTAATATTACCACCACTACCACTACTAAATTCTAAAGTTTTTTAAACTACTACTACTACCACCACTTCCACTACTAATACTAATACTACTACTACGATTATTACTATAAAACTATTTTTGGCTAAAACTTTCCCAAATAAAGAATTAAAAGTCTTATTTGGTGTATTTGGAAAGTGCCACATGAAAATATGAGAATGGGTGTAGATATCACTACAAGAAAATACATTTTCAGGGGCAACCTTTTTCCGTCAACTTCAAAAGTTGACGCTAAGGAGTAAATTATAATCAATCATCCATAGTTAATTCTAGGGTTCCTATCAGTAAGGAATCGTAATATAAATATTTTGGTCCTCCATTTCGTCTCTTTACCAAAACGGAACACTACTCTTTCCCTTTCCTTCACCTTCTTCTTGCTTTCTTCTCCTGCAAGCACTCTATCTCCGGCTTCAGTCTCTCATTGTCAGCTTCCAAGCTCTCAATCGTCCTAACCGACCTCTCAATCTCCGCATCCTTCAAAGTGATCTTGTTCTCCAGAAATGGAATGATCGCTACAGACTCTTTCAAAAGCTTCGTAATGCTTGATCATCCCTTGTTTGGATCTTGATTTATCAGAGTTTTCAACGTTTTCTCAATCAATTTTTTCTGATTAGTTAAAGAACCAGACAGAATATCACACAGTGAATTGGAACTTTTGAGGATCGATTTCTTTCTGCAACATTTGAAGATCTTTTTGGTAACAAACTTAGAGAACTTTGGGTGAAATTTCACATTGATTTACTAGTATTTTTATTAGAATCCAGTTTAATGGCACAAAACAACATTCCAATCAGCGAAAATTATTTGTTAAATGAACAAAAAACCAAAAAAACAATACCCTAGGTTAGGTTTTTTCTTTTTGTTGGCGGGTAAGGGGGGGACCCTTTGGTTTTTTTTTTTTTTTTTTTTTTCTCATTTGTCTTGGAGAATACGTATTGATCCAATCATTTGAGTCTATATTCGTATTTCTGTTGCAGATACAATACCTATTTCCACAAGGTTTTCAAGGTATACACGCAACTATGGGAATTATAATAGGAGAATCGTCAGATGTTGGTCAAGGCGGAGCTCAAGAGATGGGCGATTAGAGAGATTGCTTCTCGCATTGCTCAACTTTATTACGGGCAGTATCTTAGGACGAGCGAGGCCAGTTATTTGTCGAGTCAGTATATTTTTTATGAGGTGATCTTGAGTAGGGATTATTTAAGGACGGTCCATCGCAGGATCTTAACCTTGCTAATAAGCAATTGAGGTGTCTTGCGAGGTTTTTGCTCGTTTGCTTCGTTTTGAATCAGAGAGAAATGGTTCAATGGTGCATGAGCTGGTTAGTCTGCTAAAGATGCTGTAGACGAGTACAAGAAGAGTTTCCAGGTTATTTTCTTTTTTTCACCTTTTTTTTTTTGAATTTACGAGTTTTTTCTTTTGGAAATTTGATTGATGGAAAGATTATATGTAGTGGAAATTCTTATTCCTTTTTTATTTTTATTTTTATTTTTGGGTGTCATCTTCTTTCAAGGAGAATGATTTTAAAGAGTGAAAGTATGTGGTTTTGGAAATAGTTAGATTTTTGAAAGCTGACACGGCTTTTCTGAATATGAGGCCTTTGAGATATTGTTTTGTATTTAATATAGACTTAATGGGATTGTAATTATGACATATAGAAGGAGCTTTTGCAGGGCTTGGAGGGGTGAAATACTTTGGAGTCTTTGGTTGTGGCCTTGGATGGGATTTCTACAACCCCATTGCCACCCTAACCTTACTAGCAACCATTGATGCACTAAACCAAAAAACCTAATCCGATATTATGCTCTTCTTTTGTTCTCAATACATTTCATAGTGCACCTGCTTTCTGTTTTGGTAAAAAAATATTTGGTAAATTCCCTTGGTGCTGATAAAAAAGGTCAGACGGAACATGCACTGCTAGAGCTTTTTTTTGTTTGTTTTAAGAATGGGGAATTATGTGGGTGACTAACCATATTCAAGAAGCCTAATTTGAGTATCGATGCGATTTCTCTCTTTCCTTATCATTATGGGTCTTGGGGAATTTCTAGGCTTGTGAAATAATTGTTCATTTTTGAATAAGTAATCTCAATGTCAAAGGGTTTATATCCATTAAAAAAATTGAAAGGGTTTTTATTAGTGCAACGGGGTTGGATAGCTGCCTGGTACCATACATTTGGCACAGAGGCAAGGTTTTAAGTCCATGAATTTATTGGTTCACACAAACTAGATCAATCCAATTTAATGATATGTTTGGACCTGTAGCTAAGTTGATTGGCATTGTGTCCTGTAATTATGGGTTGAAGGTTTTATCATAGTTGGTTTGCCAAGAGTTGAAAAAAAAGGGAAAAAAATGATGATTCTAACCTTCTGACCTTGCATTCTTTTAGATGTCCAGGAAAAAAAAAAACTAAAGGACCATCCCATAAAAATGCATATGGAGTTGGTTGTGGGTTTTCTATTGAGTTGATAACTGACTGAAAGCTATCTTATTTTTATTTATTTTTGATGAGTGAGAACTATCTTATTGGTGGGACCAATCAAAATGGAAATCCTTGCACATATGCCACTTGTACACTGTGCCAAATGAGAATGATTTGTTTCCATCTTCCATGCTATTTGTTGATTTTGTTATGTTTGTTATTTTTCCTTTTCATTGAGCTATTTGTTTTTTTAATCCAATTTCAAAATGATGGTAAAATTAACACTCTGAGTTTTCATTGTGTAATTTCTCACCCTTCATTTAATCTCCTATTACTTGTTTCTCTTGATGTTCCCTTTAAATTGCATCATATTTCCCCAAAGTCCCGATTGCATTGAAACTGTCAACGCACCTTCAATTTGGTGTGGTTCGGATATATTCAAAGAAAGTGGACTATCTCTGCCATGATTGCCATGCAATCTTGAATCAGATCAACAATGTACAATGCTTTTGGCTCAGTGGATGTTAATTTACTAAAGGACGCAATGCATGCACCCTTTCACTCTATTACTTTGTCAGATACCTTGATGCTTGGGATTTGGATGATGAGTTATATTGTGAGGTGTAAGGTTCTTCAGTTCCTGCTGCCACCCATCCTGGTTTGCTAGTCTTATGCTCTGTTTTAACTTTATGTATCACATATATGTGTACTTTGGTTATCAGTTTGCAGAATAATCATCTCAAGAGTCATGAGGAGATTACAATAACAGGTCTTTGTCTTGGATTGTTGTTTTTTTGTGCTTGAAATATTCTCTTATTTTTTTCTCCATTGGAATTTCCTTGAATTCTTTGGATTTATCATGTATGCATATTAGATCCTGGATGAAGGAAATTCTAACACCATCTTTTTTATCCTCAGTGCCCCCCCCCTTTCAGTTTAGGTAGACAGTGGTGTGGGTATTTCAAATCCTAGTCCAACTAATCAAGCAGAAAATCTAATTAGAGGCTTGATGAAGACACCATCCCTCAAGGCCTTCCTGATATTGAAGTCATGCGTGATGCTGTTCACAATTTCGAATCAGAGAACCTTTAGGAATTGCCAGATCTTAGCAATGATACCTTTGAATAGAACAAAGCATTTGATCATATGATGAAGGATAAGGAGACCCTTTCTCCAATTATGGAGGATGTGTTAGTTTTTGGAGAGCGATCTGTGCCATTTCAACTACATTCAGAACCACCAACCTCTATTGCTACAGAAGCAGCTTCTGAGGTTTTGATTTTCATTTTTCATTGGGTGAGTGCATCCTTGACATTATTGTAACTGTATATTTGTATGTGTTTGATGTTTATGGGGTCAACAATAAACCATCTATATTTTGACAAATGAGTACATACTAAAAAAAATTAGCTCATTCCAAGTATCACAAGTATCCACAGGAAAGGAAGATGATTGAGGTGTTATAATCAGACAATAAAGAACACTAATGTTCCATAAAGATCATACTCATAGAAGACTACTGACATAACAAGATTCATTCAATTTGCAAATAGTTGGTCTTTCTTGAACACCAAATTTTGGTGAAAACGTTATTTTTTTAGATAGGATGGTAAGTACTTATGGTCAACAAAATAACTAAAAGAAACTAGATTCATGGTTAAAGGGACAAAATGGAAAATTTGGTTACAGCATAGCCATTTATTGATGCCCTAATTTTCAAACTGTTGGATGGAGATTATTCATTTTCTCATTCAAAATTATTTGGAGTATATCCATTAGCCATTGCATATTCCTCATTAATCAAACATCAAGAGCTAAAAGATCAGTACAATGTGTGGATTGATAGCCACAAAGTGAAAGTTAATGTGACCAACTCAGAGGGCTAGATAAGTCCATGACACCACAATGTATTACCTCTCAACAAAAAAAAAAAAGAGAAAAAAGATAACAATGCAATCTGAGTCAGTATTAAAGTCATAAGGTGAATTTTTGTTTATACATGGAAGGATGAACAAAATTATTTTTTACTATACATGGTCTTTCTTTACGCTTTTTCTCTTTTAGTGAATATAATAATTTATCAACAAAAAGAAAGAAAGAAAGAAAGAAAGAAAGAAAGAAAGAAAGAAAAACACTTCAAACAACTAAGTGAATAGAGAAATTACTGTTTCTTAAACAACCAAAACCATTTTTCTTAAGCCTGCATTGTCTTAAATCTTAATGGTGTTGGCAGGGAGACAGATGGCCATTTTGGATACTCATTGTTTCTGAGCAACTGGTTGTTCCAGTGATTACTATTTTGAAGAAGTATATGGGGTGAAATTTCTTAGCACTATTAGCCCTTTGAAATTGTTCATCATCACACCACCCATTTTGTTTGTAAACTGGAAACATATTTTGTCCAGTTTACATAATGTACATTATGCTATTTCTTTTTATATGATGTTTAGTTTTCTTTACTCTATTATTGTGATGGATGTCTCGATCATTTTGCTCTGGTCAGGCCTTGATGAAAAATGCAATAAATGCAATGGAAGAGTCTCGTGTTCATGATTTTCTTTCCTCAGTAGATTCTCTATCTTAAACTATTTGTAGCAGATGAAACTCTATGGTTTATGATACCAAATTTGCTCTCTTTTCTTCTTTTTTGAAAAAGAAAATTTTCTCTTTAATGACAGCTACTTGCGATTAAGTATAGAAGGAAGGATGGATTTTGAAGAATTTTGTGCTGCAGCATTGAGTGTCCATCAGCTTGAGGCACTCGATTGGTGGGAGCAACATGCTCGTTGTACTTATGAACTTTTCGAGAAGGATGGGAACAGGGCAATAATTATCAAGGAGCTTGCTTCGGTATGTTGGAACTGTTCTTTATTTAGTGATAAATAAATTTCGCATGTTTTCTTTCACACATGGAAGTTTGTTTTACCTTTTCCGTATAGAGAATTTGGAACTTTAGCCCACATTGGTTCAGAGATGAGAATCTAGGGATATATGGTCCTAGATCTTTATGATTGGCATAGTGTAAGAACTGATGGGATGGGATCATGGTTTGGATTAGAGGATTATAGTGAAATGACTGAAAGAGCTTATTTGAAGGCTTGGAATCAAGGCTTTAAAGAAGCTTAAATCACAATATTGGGGCTCATACCTAGAGAATGAAATATGATAAAGCATTGGTCAGCAACATGTGATTTTATAAAAATCATAGAAACTTAAAAACATTGTGAAAACCATTGAAACAATCATTGATATTTCCGAAATTGATAATAAGAAAAATCATATCCTTTGCTAGGAATTCTTCAAAGGAAAGGCTTATTCTGAATATAATGTATTCATTAAAATTATTATCTAAAGTTCCTTATGAATTAAAATAATCCACCACTTCTTTGTCAGAATGAGCAATACTATAAGGAGATCAAACAATCAAATGATAGGTCACTAGCTCTAATAAAAGAAGCTATTGACATGGTTGCAGTTGGGCTGCTTCAACTGGCACCTAAGAAAGTCACACCTCGTGTGATAGGATGTTTTGGATTTGTCAGGTTACTCATCTCTTGTTATCAGGTACTCCCTAATTCTGTACAACTAATGAATTCTGATTTTCTTCTCAAACATTAATCTATAATTCAATGGTTTCTTTGCTAGATTGTTTGCTTTTTCTTTTTTATTTTCTTTTTTGTTTAATGCAGCTGCTTCCTTCCCCACCAAAGTCCAGGGCACCATGAAGAAGGAAGTCTGTTTGGTCCAACATGCATCAGCACCATCAAAATAGTTCTCCAGATTGATAAGAATGTACGTGTTCATGTTGGTGTACTCTTATGAGAAAATCGTTGAACCATAGGAAATACCTAAAGCCCAATAAGCGAGTGATGCTTCTCTTTCCTTCTTTGAAGACACATTGATTTCAAATTCAGAGTTTGGGAGCATCATGAGGAAGTTGTGCAAGGAGCTTTTGGGGCAGCCAGAGTCGATGACTAACAAGAGAGGCCGGGATGTGATCACATCATGTGTAAGCATTGTACCAACATTTTCTAATCCGCTGGTGAGACTAATAAGTGTTGTTTCAATGCAATGTACAGAGGGTGCATCAATGTTATTGAGTCAATCAAATGGTGTAGGGTGTACTGATATTTTGGCTCAGAACCAAAGCTTTCAATTAAGCTCTCATAATTTTGTATATATATTTTCATCTATAATACATTCATGGAATGATAATTCAGAGAAGCATATCTTATTTTTATGTCTTAAGCAAAATCATATGAAGTTTTGAAACCAATCCATGTTTTTATTTGGTTTGTAGTTGTGGTTTCATTTTGATTCCTCAAGAAAAATTGATATTATGGGTGTGGTAGAAATTAACATCTATATGTCTGTTTTTGCCGGCAACTTGAAAGTTGACGCCAAAAGTATTAGTGAAACTCTTTTGCATCAACTAAAATTGTAATAAAAGTGTTAAAGTTGACTGTAAAAATGTTATTTTTTCCATAGAAAAAGTTTTAAAACAAGTCTTAGTTGACACTAAAAGTCTTAGTTTTGCGGAGATTTTTGGCGCCACGACTTACCGCATCAGGCTATGTCAACTAAAAAGTTGATGGAAAAAGGCTTTTTAGTGTCAACTATTATACGTTTCACGTTAACTCAAAAAGTCTTATTTCTTGTAGTGAGAGATCACTCCAAGGTCGTGAAAATAACTAATTAAATAATTTACTAGGAATATGATAATGCCTTCACGGTTTTATGTCATTTTGTCCAATTATGTTGGATACTTGAAATTGAAATTCATCTGTATTTTATACTTCTTTTTGATATAGAGGTATTCGGGCCTCTTAGAGCACTTGACTAAGTCCTTAGGACACGTGGACTCCCTGCCACTCCCACGCACTGGGCAAATCGGGCTTTTTATGCCTAAACAAGTGGCCCCAAGGATACTATTAAAACCTGAGAAAAAGAATAGTTCTGTTAAGTGTTAAATGAGAACTTTGACATCTGGCTCACTTGGGACCCGCCAAAAATATTTATTGTTTAGATGTGTAGTTATGAAACTAAATGTTTTGAATTTCATTTCAGAATTATCTTTAATTATAGGTTCATAGCATTAAACTACTAAAACTCCTATGAAACCTTTTTTTTTTGGGGTTAAATAAACCAAAGTGTCATTCGGCCAGATATGACTAAAGGGATTTCAACTGAATTAAAATTTATGAAAAATATGAACTTAATTATTAAACTAATCAAATCTTGTAAAATTTATACCAACAGATATCCAAAGTTTTATTGAACTACTATTACTACCACCACCACCACTACTAATACCACCACCACCATTACTATAGAACTATTTTTGGCTAAAACTATCCCAAGTAAAGAATTAAAGTCTTACCTTCTGTTGTGTGTTGGTGTATTTGGAAAGAGTGCCACATGAAAATATGAGAATGGGTGTAGAGATCATTCCATGGTTGTGAATCAGATTTTCGCTTTAACATTCTAGTGGGCTTCCTCTTCAAAGTTGTTGAAATTCACCAGGTTTCAGGATTTTGTGTTCAATCGAGATACAGTTATGCTTGATGTAAAGTCTTATATGCTGTGCAGCTCATACATCTTCTAGTAACTATTTTTTTAATAAAATATTTACCTTTAAAAAATACCTTGAAATGCCTCAATGAAACTTGTTTCAAAATTGTATATATATATGTTATAATGGCTAGAACAGTTGATGTTGAGATGGTGTCTTGATTCCACAAGGAACCAGCCGTGCGCATCACCAAAGGCTGTTGCTTTTTAGGACTTTAAGAATTTTAGGGTTTCTAAAATTCCTAATGTGTTATGGTTTTGCTATAAAAGGTATTTTTTTTTAATATTTTTTTGGTGGGGGAAGAGAGGGGCTGATATCATCTGCGCCACCCCCCTTGATGGGACACTCAGGGGGAGGTATCAATTCACTTTTTGGAGGTTTTTGATTCCCCTCCCTGAGTGTCCCATCAGGGAGGGTGCCACAGATGATTTCACGCCGGAAGAGAGACACTTTGGTGAGAGGCAATAACGTATAATAGTTGACACTAAAAAGCCTTTTTCCATCAACTTTTTAGTTGACATAGCCTGATGCGGTAAGTCGTGGCGCCAAAAATCTCCGCAAAACTAAGACTTTTAGTGTCAACTAAGAC
>Ga0115844_100182_pt1 | contig 15698 bp, 14 predicted proteins | sample InSIn1gowninarea_FD_83858 | JGI IMG/M metagenome (GOLD analysis project Ga0115844, IMG submission 83858) | reverse complement strand
TTGCTTGCATGAGTGGCTGCCATGTATTCTGCCTCTGTAGTTGATAGTGCCACTACAGATTGTTTCTTACTCATCCAACTGACTACACCTCCAAATAGGTTAAACACATACCCACTTGTAAATCTTCTATCTAGATCTCCAGCCCAGTATCCATCAACAAAGCCATGAATATCCAACACTCTATCCAATCTTGGTCTTCCTTGGTAGCACAAACCATAATCACTAGTGCCACGCCAATACCTGAAAACCCACTTCATTGTTGTCCAGTGCTCCTTCCCTGGTTTTGATATAAACCTGCTCAATACTCCCACTGCATGTGCAATGTCTGGTCTATTATAGACCATCACATACATCAGGCTACCGATTACACTTGCATATGGAACACGGGACATGTCCTCTTCCTCTTCTTGTGTCTTGGGACATTGTTCAGCAAATAACTTTACACCTAGAGGAATAGGAACCTTCACCGTTTACTATCTTGCATATTAAACCTCTGTAATATTGTCTCAACATACTTCCTCTAGTTTAACCATAGCTTCCTCTTTGTCTGATCTTTTAATTTCCATGCCCAAAATATAGTTTGCAGCACCAAGATCTTTCATGTCGAATTTGGAGGACAAATGGGTCTTCAAATCCTGGATAATTTCTTTGTCATTTCTAACCAGCAAAATATCATCCACATACAAGACCAAATAAATAACATGGCCACCAATTAATTTAAAATACACACAATGATCTGCTTTGCTTCTGGTGAAGCCAAGTCCTCGTATAAATGTATCAAATTTCTGATACCACATCCTTAGTGACTGCTTTAACCCATAAAGACTTCTTTAACTTGCATACTAGTTCTTTCTTACCCTTCACTACAAAGCCTTCAGGTTGCTTCATGCAGATCTCCTCTTCTAGATCCCAGTGAAGAAATGTTGTCTTCACATCCATCTATTCTACCTCAAAATCAAAATCAGCAAAAACAGAGAAAAGTAATCTAATAGAAGTTACCTTGGCAACAGGAGAAAAAATATCACCAAAAAGAATTCTTGGCACCTGGGAATAACCTTTTGATACCAACCAAGCTTTGTATTTCTCCACCTTTCCTTCTGCATTTGTCTTCTTCTTGAACACCCATTTTTTTCCAATGGGTTTCCTTCTAGCCGAAAACTCCACCAAATCCCAAGCCTCATTTTTGTGCAAAGATTCCATTTCATCAACCATGGGCTCTTTCCAGAGTTTTCCATCCTCTGAATCTACTGCTTCCTCCACAGTTATGGGATCATCATCAGTAATAAATAGAGAAAAATTGAATATAAAGCAAATGGACTATACCTTTCTAGCTGCCTTCTTTCTCGAACTAATCTTCTCACACTTGGAGTTTGTGGCTCTTCATCTTCTAATTCCTCCTCAGCTATAGAGTCTGATTCTTCCTCCTTTAGCTCAAACTCTATCTTCTCAGGTTCCTTTGATTGGACTTCATGTTTAATAACATCTTTTACCTCTCTGAACACCACATCTCAGTTGTACACAACCTTCCTTGTTACTGGATTCCAAAGCTTATAACCCTTTAAACCATCCTTATACCCAATAAAGATGCGCTTTTCAGATTTACTATCCAACTTGGTTCATTTCTCCTTTAGAACGTGTACATATCCATCACATCCAAATACCCTCAAATGTGAAAGAGAGGGTTTCTTACTAGTTTATACCTCTTGTGGAGTCTTATCCTCCAACAATGATGAAGGTGATCTATTGCACAGGTAACATGTTGTCTCCACTGCCTCTGCCCAGAATTCCGGTCCTAGCCCGACACCGCTGAGCATGCTTCTTTCCCTTTACATCAATGTCTTTTTCATTCTTTTTACAACTCCATTTTTCTCAGGTGTGTATGGAGTAGTCTTCTGTCGTGCTATACCACACTTCTTACATAATTCTTCAAATTCCTTACTGCAAAACTCTCCACCATTATATATCCTCAGCACCTTTATCTTCTTTTCTATCTAGTTTTCCACCAGAGCCTTAAATTCTTTAAACTTGTCAAAGACTTTAGATTTCTTCTTAAGGAAATATATCCATGTATTCCTTGAGAAGTCATCTATAAATGATACATAGTACATAGACTTACCTAGTGATGGAACCTTCACAGGTCCAAACACATCACTATGCACAAGCTCTAATATATGTTTCATCCTCTTACCACCAAAGGGGAAACTCACTCAATTCTGCTTCCCATATACACAATTTTCATAGAAATACAAATCCAGAGAGCTATTACTCATACCTTCTACCATACTTTTACCATGATATATTTGAAGGCCCTTCTATCCAATATGTCCAAGCCTTTGATGCCCCAACATGGTCTTCTCTCCAAAGACCACTAGTTTTTATACTCCATTTTCAGGAACCACTGAACTGTTGCACCCATCAACAACAGTGCTACCTTGTAGCTTGTACATCATTCCAATTTGAACTCCCTGCATCAATACTAGTGTCCCTCGAACCATCTTGCAGGTATCCTTCTCAAACATTGTTTTTACACCTGCATCATCCAGCTTGCTTACAGAAATCAGATTTTTGGCTAATGAAGGAATATGAAGAACACCCAGAAGTGTTCTAACCCTTCCACCTTGCAACTTCAACTTTGCTTTCCCGTGACCAAATATTCTAGCCTTCCTGTCATCCCCCAAGAAGACATCACCACCATCATATTTCTCATACTCATAGAACCACTCTCTATGGGGAGTGAAGTGAAAGGATGCACCTAAGTCAATCAACCATGCATCGTGATTTACATTTGTACTTGAAGAAGCCAAGTACACATCCCCACCTTCATCTGAGGTGGTTTTCACCTTTGCAGAAGGAGCATCATCAGATCCCTTTCCTTTATCAGGAGCTTTAGATTTACAGTCCCTTTTGTAGTGCCCTTCCTTTCTGCTTTTCCAGCACACCACCTTTACAGGTTTTCCTAGAGATTTAGATCTCCCTCTAGATTTAGACCTCCCACTCGATGACTTTTTTCTTTTTTCTTTTTTCTTTTTTTTCTGTTCTGGGACCGTCCTTATACAAACAAGGCATAACCATTCTGGCTCTCCATATTTTCTGTCTCATTTTCTCCGTCAGCAAGGATGAGACTATTTCATCAAATTGCAAGGCAGTTGCATTTCTACCTATTGCAATAACCAGATTATCCCATGAATCTGGTAGAGAAAACAACAAATTGATGCACTTATCTTCGTCTAAAATTTTAATATCAACAGATGATAACTGACTTACCACAGTGTTAAATGTGTTTATATGCTCTGTCACCGAGTCTCCATCTTTCATCCTCAAGTTATACAACTTTTTCCGTAGGAACAGTTTATTCACCAGAGACTTATATTGGTATAAAGTCCCTAACTTGTCCCACAAAGCCTTCATCGTAGCTTCCCCTAATACATTTAGCAATATTGAATCTAAGACACACAATTGTATTATGCTCTTTGCCTTCCAATCCAACTTCTTCCATTCTTCATTGGACACTTGCATTGGTTTAGTACCTAGATCTACCGCGATCCACTGATCTTTATCCACCAACAGATCCTGATTTTCCATAACTCAAAACTCTAACCATTAAATTTCTTGATCTCTATCTTTCCATTACTCTCCATCTTCTTTCACCACTAGAATCGATCCCGTAGATCTCCCACTGAACAAGGTCTACCACAGGCCCGAGCGAAACCCCTCAACAACAAAGGTGTTTCCTTGAAGCCAAAACATCTCTAATACCAAGTGTAGGTTTTAACCCCGTACAGAAATTATCTGCATATGAATTCTAGAACACATAAAACAAACAATACGAGAGCATAACACATAAAACACATATACACAAAGATTTTCCCCTAGATCACAAAACCGAGACTACCAATTTGATGTTTCATTATGTTCCTTTCAATGTTACAATACATATTTATACATGCCAAAGCAACCAATACATGGACCGAAAACCATCGCATCCAAAACCATGTGACGCCCCCCCACTGGAAACCAGGTGGATGAAGGGGGGGGGGGGGGGGGGGGGCCACCTCCGCCCTCCTTCTAAACCCCCAATAACTACGTGGGCTAGTCATGGAAAGAATATAACACAACCCAACAGCAACAGGGAGCACAAATTTGTGCTAGCACTATCTAATGTTGAAGCGAACGACAGTTGCTAGGTTTAAAGATGTTGGAACACATCTATAGCCTAGACCTTCTAGATGTGATCGTTAGGTTTCAAATGTGCCTTAGGTTAATTGAGTTCATTTTAAAATTTATCTTGAGTTATGTCTCAGTTTTCAGCCCTTAGCGATTTGACTCGAAAAACCCTAAATGCGGCTATATGAGGCAAGACCCTTTCAATTCAATGAATTGTCTACACTAGAGAGGGTAGAGAACACACAATAAAGTGCAAACAACCAAGCAACCGAAAGCAAAAATGATTTTTCACTACTTCACTTTTTGAGAAAATAAACTAATGAAAAATACATTCCAATTCCTAATTTCCTGACAAGTACACTGTAACAGTCCTTTCAAAAGCAAAGAGAATTCATTTTCTTTTCAAATGCCAATGCAATCCTAGTCTTCAATGATGCTAACTACTGTAACATATTGATGCAGCAAACTAGAATTTTATACTTCTCATGAAATGACAAAATGAATTCCTCATAAAACACTTCAATGAAAATTTTTTCGAGATAATTAGCTCTCAAGAAAATGAAAAACACGAAAAGAGAATCTCTTTCAAACTAAAGAAACAATGACTTTACCAAAAACAATACAAGCAATGTGATCCATGCCAAAAAAGAAATGTTTAGACACGGAAACGAAAACTTTTCAAACTTGTGTAATGGAGGTCAAAGTCATAGAAGGACCATAAATGAAACACAAGGAGTAAATGCACCAACAACTTGACTCACTGAGTTCACAATCAGCTAAATGGAAGACGATCTAAATGCTCTAGTGCCACTAACCATCGAATGACCCAATAAATCAAGCGAAAATATGACAAATCAACAAGAAAACAAACCAAATGAAAAGAATCTTTCTAGTCAGGGAGAAGACAGCCTAAAAATCTTACAAGGTCGAAATCATGAGAGAAAAACACACTAGTCAAGTTTTGGGGTAAGCCCTAATCTTTACTTACATGCATCGGCGTGACTGCCTAGAGGAAAAAAAGTGCTAGAAGGGGGTCTACATGAATATTTCTCATCATATTGCATTGATCGACGCAATTTTTAGCAAATTAAGCGTGTTAAGCGAGGATGCTAAGAAAAAAATAAAAATTTCCAAAAGTTGGGACCATACTTGCTACTATGAATTTCAAAACCAGACCAGTAAGCACAAGAAAATAAATAGAACCAAAGGGAAATGGAGAAACTAGAAAAGTTCACACAAAACCATGAAATTCCAAGCAAACAAAGAGAAGGATTAGATCCCCAGTGGAGTTGCCAATTTGTGATGAAATAAAATTATGAGTGTGGACACAAACAATTCCTCTAGCCCAATAATGGGTCTAGCCACAACCGATACATTCTATGGAAGATTTTCTTAGGTTAGAACCAATTAAGAGGGCCTACCTCTTAGTAAACTTATCTCGTTTGGTGATGACCTTGCTTGCTCACTCCAGTTATTCCTCGTTTCCTTCTTCAAACACCTGAAACAAGTAAACAACAGCAAACAACAACTGTGATAATAGACCAATTGTAATTCAACATACTTAACAAGTCAAGAAACTTTAAGCCATAAACATGTAATATGACACATTATGTAGGAAATCAATCGATAGTTGCATATATATTGAATCAAGAAGAGATTACAACCATTGTTTCCATGTTGTTGTTCTCCTCCGACAAAACCAGGTTCCCACACACTTCCATTAGCATTCCATGATGGCCTCAACAATGATAGTTTTAAGGCTCTTCCCTTTAGGGTTCACATTATACCAAATTCACACTTCTCCCTCACACAACTAGAGAGCTACAACTATGAATAGCTTGTTGTTTACTCCAAACTTAATTAGCGCTAGCACAGCCAGATTAACACTAGCTTGTGCTTGAGAAAAATGGAGGTTTATATAGCATGAATGGATCGGAGATGGTTCCTCTTCTCATGGGAGAAGGTCTTATCTCTTGACGTAGTTCCATCCTTATAGGAGAAAGGAACCCATACTGACATCCTCAACCCCATCTAGCCCAACCATTTACCAGACTTCCCTTACGAAGCTTCTAGAGCTAGAAGCTTCAACTCCTTATTTAAAAAACTTTCCAAAAGAGGATAGGCACAACTGAAACAAAGCTCAGTCGCTATGGTCGGCACTATGGATAGTGTTAATACCTACATATAGGCGCAAGGAGGACAAGGGTCATTAGCGCCAGTCTTGTAAACTGGAAAAAACAAAAGATTTGTGGGAAATTATGCAAAAGGGAATTGTTCTGCTCATGAAGAAGGACACAATGGGAGTTTCTTCATGAAGGGAAATAATGTAGGGTTCACTATAGAGGTCCTCTAGGATCAAGGAATGGGGAGTACAAGGATAGTGGCAAATTGCTATGTAACAAATGTGAATAGTAACTATGTAATGTAAAGAGTTATTCGTAAAGGAGTTGAAGAGTCATGAGGGTAGTCAAAGAGTCAAAGGGGAATGTCAAGGGTCATCCCACCCTTTGTTATAAATAGAACCTCATAACTCATAGAAAAGGATTTTGGGAGCCAAGTGTTTGGCTAGGCTTAGGCTTAGAGAAGACTTGGGAGTACTGTGACGAGCCTCGGCTTCTCTGCAACGTAGAGCAAGTAAACTTATTTGGAGGAGCAAGCGGTGTTGATTGTAATGTTCCACTATTTCGGCTAGTGGTTGTCAATGGTCTATGTATGGATGGAACTTTCACTTAATAATAAGATAACTAAGCCAACATGTTTTCATGCATATATTTTTATTGTAGTTGATTATTTTAATTACTTTAGCAATGTATGTTGTTTAACTTGTGCATTTTCTTATGAACTATTTTGTTTGCAATTTTATGAATCTAGTTGAAGGCATGCTGCTCGATTAACTCATCACTTTGTTTTGTGGACTATTTCACTTCCATCTTGTGATGTCATTCTACTCATGTGTTCCTTTCCAACTACATACTATTACAGGCTTCTAAGGGACACACTTCGTTTTCCCCTCTTTGTGTTAAAACCCCCATGCATCTCACTTAACTCGCTGCAAGGTCACACACTTGCTTCCGACCAAAGTCCTCATACTTACCTCTGTGCAGTAAAGGCACTACATTACCACCCACTGTTGGTACTCCTACTCCAAACGGTCTAAAGTCTAGTTGGGACTTCTTACCGGCGAGATCCCCTTAAATGTCAGTGGGTCCAGTGCCATCAACATTTCTGGTGGTAGATGGACGGCCAGATGACAAGTTGAGCCGTGAAACTCTGTTTTGAATCTTTGCACATCATTCATGACTTACATAACAATATCAACTCCGACATGTTTTTCTCATGCTCATGATTTTGAAGTGTCAGAGTGATGCAGCAAAACTGCAACTTTGAAACGATCCTTGGGCCTGTGGTTTAATCCATTACGCAGCAAATCTAAGGGGCTCAAAAATTAAAAATCAACACATAACATTGAAGCCTACACAATATGTATCTACATTAAAACTCAGAAATAATTCATTCATAAAATATTTACATGAGTATTATTCCCATTCCTCCCTCTCACTCACACATTTCTCCCTCTCCATGCCTCATGGGCTCTTCATAATTTACACAAATGGATTATAACCCAAGTAGGTTCTAGATCCCTTAGAAAACTCCAACAATATCTCTCTTGATCCCTAAAATCTCTCATCCAAATCCTAAAAATCCTCTAATTCCACTTTTAACTCAACTAATCCTCTATTCTAGGATCCCCTAATCCCTAAGATCTCTATGAGATCTTTCCAAGTCTATCATCACTCATATTATTTCATAACTGAGAATTAAAACCTCACACACATATTTTTCACTCAATTTATTAAAAATATACAAATAAATTAAAAACATCACACCCCCTAAGTAAACCAAATCTACAATGATTTTCTGAAGCAGGATGCTCCTGCATCAGATTCCTGATGTAGAAAAGAAAATTTCATAGACTCTCGTCTATGAGGTCTATCACTTTTCTGTAGTAATGTGATACCTACAAGTCTCAATGACTTGCTACCTCTAGGATTCCAAACTCCATTTTTTTGTTGGTCCTTCAATCTTTCTTCTTGATGTTGTTTACAAGATTTGAATAACAATTCATCATGATTACATTCAGGTTCCTCATTTGAACATTTTTCTTCCATATGTGCAATATGTTCATGTTCCAAGAACATTTTCATTTCTTCAATTTCAACTTTGTTATCATTCTCTATGCTTCCGTTGTGCCAAATTTGTTGATTTGAAGGCATATTGTCACATTCTAACTTTGGATTATCCAACTATTCTTCTATAAATTTTAATTCTGCTTCAACATTACTCATGTTGACATCTAAAATTATTTGATGATTATCAACAATTTCAATTATTTGTTCACCTTCAACATCTTTAACATGTCCTGCATCCACAAACAAGCTATCAATTTTTTAAATACAAGACCTTTCGGCCTCATTTGATGCTTCAAGCACCAATCTTTCACACTGGACTTTCTTGGTTTCAGCAAATCCTCTTTGTTGTGACTAAATTCCTTTGAGTCTCTCCTTTTCCAACAAAGAAATATGTATTTTTTCAAGTTCTTTGAACTTGTTTATCAGCTTGGAATTCCATTTCTTTTGCAATAGGTTCCATCTAACCCATTTCCTCATTCTCCATCCATGTCTTCGGTCTTCTTTTTCTTTTCCTTGTAGCCATTTCGTTAGTATGTCAAGTCATGCTTTCAATTCGTCGATCTCTTTCTTCATCTTCTGTGGTGAACTTTATCATGTTCACTGTCACTTGCAACAACTAACACTTTGACGAGACTTTGGGTGTCGGGATCTGCCAATCATGCACCCATTACAATTAAAGACTACTTTTTGACTTGACTCTCTGACTCTTAATTTTCTTTTGACCCAAACTTTTAATTTGGTGTCAACTTTTAACATTCTCCTAATTTCTCACCTTATACACTACTTTTCTTTCCTATTCCTTAATTCTCTCATACGTTCACATGCTTATATCATGAGCATTTAATTTAATATGAAGCCTTCAAATATATATCATATAATTTCATGCTCATCTAATGTGAAAATTAATTCACTTACGTTTCAATAAAATTCCTTCCGGGCATATAAATTCACAGTTAAATTGTTTTCATGTTGTCTCCAATGTTGTCTCCAATCAAAAAAGCACCAATGTGTAGTTTCAATGTACAGTATGTACAGCGTGTATTATTATGTGCAATTCCACAATAAACTTCACAACAATCCAATGCACCTCCACTCAATGCAGGAACTCCAATGCAATTTTTTTCTTAACGTAGGCTCAATACAAATTTTAATGCAGGCCTCTACAATTCTTCCTACTCTACACCAAAATTTTACAATCCAGTATCATGAGATCCTCCATGACTTCACAGTTGCTCCTCGCAATCGCTTGATACCCAATGTAGGTTGCTCCTCAAACGCTAACTAGTCTTTCTCCACGGACAGCAGCATGTCACAACCATGTAATACATCTGCAGTCCATGCAGGACCACGCAAGAAAAATATCATTGGTAGTCAATACTATGTGAACACTAAGGCATTTCAGCATACTCTCATTGCATTGACATTGAGATAATCTCTCTTCCCACGCAATGGTCATGAGTTTGCAGCAGTGGTCCAACCCATCACATTTACTTCATAATATCGAAAAAGAATAAGAACTCAAGAGAATAATAAGAGAATAAGACTTCCTATTTGGAAACCTCAGTGCCCCCAAGTTTGTAACAAATAAATTAACGATAATAATTACTGTAATTATAACTGGATTAACTAAACTGAAGGCTTTACAAAATTCAGCAATTGCTTATGCCCAATATTTGCAGAGTCAATAGAGGATCGACAGCAGGGCTCCAGCTGCTGGACATTTTTTTCAGAGAGAAAAAAATGATATAGCTTTATATTAGGAGTATATAAAGGTCAAGTATACATAATTCAGAAATGATAGATTTGCTTGGATGCCCAGGCCTCTGCATAATGATGCAAAACTAGTTCCCATACCAGCGGATGATGCTTGTCATCATTTACATAAACCATGACAGAAGAAAAACTTGAGACAGAAAACAGTAACAATACAGTGATAATATATGAAACATCTCCCAGATCAGATGTTTATGGAGGTGAGACAAAACTATTAACTGACTGTTCCAAAAAGGAAGTCCCATCCGAAAGACAGAAAAGTAAACAGTGGCTACTTCCTGCCTATATGGAAAGGAACTAAAAACAAAAGAAAAGAGCAACAATCTGAAGGCAGAGACCACTTTCAGGATTCACCACCCGCGGCAAAACTAATAGGATCACATGTTATGAAACCAGCTCAAGAAAAGATAGAAAAGATAGATCAACGCCTTAGAATTTAGCCTCTTCGAGGGGGCAACCTCCTTTACATTACATAAATGAACAATTCTTGGATGATACAAATGAAAAGACCTCCTTTCTATATATAGGAGTCTAACATAATTAGAGCCTACATAACAATAATAATGTAAGGGCACAATAATAATAATAGTGGGCTTCTATGGGGCACAATAGTAACAATATGGGCACTACATGGGTACATCACTATAATAAGTGGGTTTTACTAATAACAATAAGGGGTTACACTAGAAGTATAGGGGCCTAACATCACATATTGATGCAGAGAGAAGTTACTGATAGGAATCATGGCAAGCCAGAATACGCTGAAGAATAGCCTGGAGCGGCTCCTTAGAATCTTGGAATATGTGCTCGTTCCTCCAGTTCCACAGGTACCAGCAAGTGATAATGAACAACGATCTCCAGGAGAGGGATTGTCTGCTCCACCAGAGGAAACCTTCCTGTACAGTAGAAAAAGAGATGAGAGGGAAAACAAAATAAGTTGATAATTCATACTAGATTGTGTGGGACGTCGGGCACTGAAAGAACATATGCAAATTTGTTTCCAATGCATTACGGCACATAGAGCATCTACTTGGGCCCTGCCAACTTTTTCTTTGTAGATTCTCCCATGAAAGATTTTTGTTTCGAAATAGCAGCCAGGAGAAGGTGATCATCTTCATCGGGCACTGAGCTTTCCAATAACATAGAGGAAAAAGAGGAGGAGGATTTTTGGCAGCTACAGAAATCATGTCCGCATAGATGTTCTTGACGCTTACAAGTTTATGGATAGTCCATACCAGATTATCTCTAGTGCCCGAGCGGGAGATCCCCAAGCAGTCAAGACTCGTTTTTACCCTCAACCATAGAGGAAACGACTGACGAGGCAGATGTAGCTCCTCCCCTTCCTTCCAGATCGGAGAGGCTCTAGACCATCCTTTAATTAGCTTGTCCCACGTAAAGACCCCCACCCTATGAAGATCATGTAGCAGTGGAAGAGGAAAAGTGATTCCCCTACCAGAAATGATAGAGTCAAAAGCAATAAAAATGTATGATCCTGTATATAAGGTCCAGCAGAAATTTTCCATGAAATATGGGTGGACTTTGCGAAAACTGTTCCAAATCATCAAGCCATTTCTAGTGCCAAGGTACCATTTCCTGTACCAGAATTCAACTGGCTTATCCCTCAGATATTTAGTTCTTACAAGACTCCTCCACGGACCATCCCCAAATATTCCTCTGTAGAGAGACTTATAGAGAAGAGCGTTACCAAAAAAAAGGAGGTGTTTCAAGCCCCATCCGCCCATACGTTTTGGAGTAGAGATGGAGGCCAGCTTTACGAGATGTAATTTGCACTAATATGCTTGACCTCCCCACAAGAAATTTGCTATCAACTTGTTCATCTGCTTAATAATTTTGCTGGGAAGGTAGAAAATGTGGGTCCAGTAGACTGATAATTGACAGAGGATGGATTGAGCTAGTATAAGTCTGCCCACAAGTGAGAGGAATTTATATTCCCAAGGTGCAATCTTCTTGAAGATCCTTTCCAGCAGCCATTGCCAATCCCTAGTAGTATATCCTTTTGCCTTTAAAGAAAAACCCAGGTATTTGAATCCCTGATGTAATAACTGTGGAGTTATACCCATCAGGTCTGAGATCCACTGAACAATATCCAGCCCGACATCATTGTGATACAAGAAAGATTTTTCCTTGTTTATAAACAGGCCCGTAGCCTTCTGGAATCTTAAGAGAATGTCATTTATGCAAGCCCAGGAGGCCCTACAGAGCATTGCAAAGATGAGAATATCATCAGCAAAAAGATTATGTGATTAGAACTTCATTTCCACGGGTGCGTGTTTGCAATCCCATTAGCCAAACGTGCTTTGCTCTGCTCGAGCTTTTGACCATGAGCAGCTCAATAGTCACAGTCCTTAATCTTTGGGCTCTACGAATTTCCCTAAAATTTGTTAATGCCACTGATGCCTAAACAACGGGAACATTCTGGGCTCTGATACCACTTTGATGTAGCAAAATTACAACTTTGAAACGCTCCTTGGGCCTGTGGTTTAATCCATTACGCAGAAAATCTAAGTGGCTCAAAAATTAAAAATCAACACATAACATTGAAGCCTACACAATATGTATCTACATTAAAACTCAGAAATAATTCATTCATAAAATATTTACATGAGAATTATTCCCATTCCTCACTCTCACTCACACACTTCTCCCTCTCCATGCCTCATGGGCTCTTCTTAATTTATACAAATGGATTAGAACACAAGTAGGTTCTATATCCCTTAAAAAACTCCAACAATATCTCTCTTGATCCTTAAAATCTCTCATCCAAATCCTAAAAACCCTCTAATTCCACTTTTAACTCAATTAATCCTGTATTCTAGGATCCCCTAATCCCTAAGATCTCTATGAGATCTTTACAAGTCTATCATCACTCATATTCTTTCTAATTGAGAATATTTACAATTAAAACCTCACACACATATTTTTCACTCAATTTATTAAAAATATATAAAAAATTAAAAAAATCACACCCCCTAAGTGAACCAAATATACAATGATTTTCTGAAGCAAGATGCTCCTACATCACAGAGGATGTCATCGATGATTTGTCACGAATTAAATATGATGGTGAAGATAGAATAGCCTCTTTAAGAGACAGAGTTACCTTTTTAGGCTTCTGTGATAGGAATGAAGTCCCCTCTGATGACATTGCATGTAGGTTGTTCGCTTACATGTTCGAAAGGTGCGTTAAGAAATGGTGTCACACATTTCTGTGGCCTCTATTCACTCTTTCAATCACATGATTAGAGATTTTGGCCATGCTTTCTTTCTTTACAACCGTAAAGCACTTACTCGCAAAATTTTGGAATTACACAAAGAATCTGATGAATCTGTTGCGCAATTTTGGAAACTCTTCCGTAATCTTTCTTTTCAATTCCCAAAAGATGAAGATGACTGGAAATTTCTAATAGAAAGATTTTAGTATCTTTTTCACATATTTAACAATCCAAATGAGTTAGAATATTTTGAACCCCTCCCAGAATACCTCGATGTTAGAGCTTCCAAATATAAGACGGATACGTTGCAGTTACGTGTAACTCTTCGTCCTCTTCTTATCAAACAGCTCTAGCTCCATAGGGCGAGGTGGGAGAAGTTTCAAACCAACCTGTTGAATTGTCACCTCCTCCCACCCCACCTGCTCTAGATTTTTGCGTTGATTTAGACTGTAACCCTTATGGTTGTCACGTGATCTTGTTTTCTCAACCTTTGTCCTCTAGTTCATTTGATCCTTTGGATTTTGGTGTCTTGTGTTCATCTATTCTAGATTCCACATGTGATGTTCAGAGGATCAAGTTATCGATGGAGTTGGTTTTGAGCATCCAACTTGTGTTATCATTTTTTATGAGTATGTGTGGGAATATAAAGAATAAGTCACGGTAAAGGATGACCTCCTTCTCTCCACACCTCATCAGCTCTATCCTGACATCTTCTATGATTCTACCACTTCTGATTTTTCTTGTGAAAATTCATCCCTAGATGTCTCTACTTCTGATTATTCACAAAACACATAGGATGTCAGTCCATCATTTGATCATGGAGAGGAAAAATATTTCTTTCTAAATCCACTTGACCTCTCATCTTTCATTTCTGGAAATTCAAAGGGTGAAAAAAAATTTTTCTCATCAACCCCTCTGTATGATTCATCAGATCATGAGGATGTTGATGTCCATCTTGAATTTTCTAATCATGGTTGTCGTGATCTTTTCAGTCATCAATTTGATCATGATTCTGATTCACTTATTGTTGACCTTTCTAATCCAATGGTCTTTGATGATCTACATGCTAATGAAGTGGAAACCCCTCAATTTGTCGAGGTACTTAAACCTAAGTTGATGGTTATGTAAAATTTTTGTAGCCTTGAGGTTAGTTCCACTTCCGATCAAAAATCTTTTGAATCACCATAGGTTCCTCGTCACTCTCTCATTCACATTGAAAATCAATCTAATCTACAATTTTCACATCCTCCACCAGAATTAGACGGTCCTATGGCTCATGCATTGGAGGAGTCATATGTAGCAAGCCATGTTGCGAAACAAAAGTTTTCTTCTTTCTGCATGTTTTCTCATTTTTCAAGGTAGAAAGTGAGTAAATTCTTGTCATTTGCTTGCAATGTGATACAACACCATGATACGTCTCCAAAGTTCCTTTCATGTGATTTTGATCTTTTATTTTCTATGGATGCATTCAAACTTCGAACATGTTTGTTTTCATTGGTTTATCTTTCTTGTTTGATGGTTTTCCCGAATATCTTTCTTGTTAACCATGCCATCATTCACATGGGCCAACCAACGTGTCGGTGGCTGCATTGGAAATATCACTTCACATTAGTAGGCCCATGCAATATTTAGCTCAGGAGTAGTAGTGTTTTCTTTCCTGTTTTCTTTTACTTTTGTTTTATTTCACTCCTTTGCTTGTTTGTTCATTTATGAACTCGTAGGATTAGCTTCCCATGAAACTGTGTTTGGCTTCTTGTGACAGGCAGGGTGAAACACAAGAGGGATTGTACAACTATCAACATTTGGTTATTTGTCTATTCATTCTCTTTATGAAAATCTTACATTCTTTTAGTTGATGATACCCTAATGAAGAATATGTTCCTTTCAGATTGAGTCTTGATTAAGTCACAATGCTTGCACTTTCAACTGAAGAGATAATATATCCAACCAGTTGAATGGCCTTCCATCATTTTCCAATTGGTCCAACACAACCACCCAAATCTACAGAAAGGTATTCGTGCTCTCTTGACCAGACAATCCGCATGCAAAGATGATCAAGAGTTGGTAGGCCTTTCTGAGTGACTTAGTCTTATAAACATGATTGGGTGTCGATTTGAACTTCGACAACTCTTTCACCCAATGCTTTATGATGTATCTAGTGTTCACATTGTTGTGGGGGGCATAGAAAAGTGGATCCATGCAGTTTACCAGATGTGGTAAGTGAAACATGTGATGATAGTTTTCCATTATGAAGCTAGAAAGTTGTGTTCCACTGGCACTGCTCAATATCATTGTCTCAGGATCAGTATGTGAGACAATCCAGTGGATGATGTCCTCA
>Ga0115844_100181_pt1 | contig 15712 bp, 14 predicted proteins | sample InSIn1gowninarea_FD_83858 | JGI IMG/M metagenome (GOLD analysis project Ga0115844, IMG submission 83858) | reverse complement strand
ATTTGGTGAGGGTGAGGGGAAATCCTTTGGGTGAGCAATCCAGCAATCCTTAGGTTGACTTAAAGCGACATGCTCGTAAGTAATGCGCGTCACATCTTCTTCTGTTCTGTCTGTCTTCAAATAGTGACCTCAGGCAAGGTCAATCCAATCCTTCGACAATGCTGCTATTATATACGTAATTACGCTTTAGCGTAGACAGACACAACTCCGTTTCTTATCGTACTTCTCTTTTTTCCCCTCAAATGGTGTCACTTTCTTCCCCTTTGAGAAGGTAAGTAAGTGCTGATCTTCGACAATGCTGCTATGGGCATATGTCATTATGCATTCATTCTTTATCTACGTAATTACGCTTTTCTTTCCTGATCCTAAGTGACTTATTTGGTGAGGGTGAGGGGAAATCCTTTGGGTGAGCAATCCAGCAATCCTTAGGTTGACTTAAAGCGACATGCTCGTAAGTAATGCGCGTCACATCTTCTTCTGTTCTGTCTGTCTTCAAATAGTGATTTGAAGGTAATCAATAGAGCACATAGCTCAGGTCAAATCAGGACAAATCATACTTATTCGAGCAGTACCTACCTCACACCGGCCGTCGTTCGTGCAGCGTTTCATTTCATTCCTTCCTGCAATAGTGGATTATGGTATCCTACGATATTATTGCACCCATTAAGAAAGCCTTTTGGGGTTTCTTTTCATTGCCCATTGCCCATTTTCATTTCCAGCTGCATTTCCCCTCACAAATTTCATCGCATGTAAAGCCAGCCAGACAGCCAGACAGCCAGACTCAATTACATTGGACCTAGTCGCCGATCTATTTTCAGAGGAGATCGGCGTACTCCAATCCTGTTATTCGAGCTCCGCCCAATCCGCTTATCATAAAGTGGAACATAATCTCAGTTGGAAACAGCATTTTCTCGAGGTGCAGGATCAGAACTATCAATCACTATTGGGGAAAAGGTAGTTAGCAGTACCCCCCTTGAAATGAATGATCAATCAATGCCGGCCCCGGGGGGCGCGAGCTGAGAAAACAAGTCAATTGGTGTCGACCAGCCAACTCTTGCTTGTTGGGATAGGTAAGATATAGAGATATAAGGGCCAACAAAGAGAGGGGGATACATCTTGCTTAGATCACTCCCTCTTCCTGGTTTACCCAATATCCCTAAAAGGCCCATACTGGTAGGCTCGCTGACGATCCCCATTAATGAAACTACTATAGAACACTTATCCATTTAGGTATGGGTAGGACCACCCATTATGAGTAGATGAGTAGAGTAGGCCGATCCTAGTAAGTATTCTTTCCCGGATCTCTTTATTACGAACCGATAAGATCTAAAGCACATTCGGAAGGGGGTGTCCTACCACTGATTCTCCAACCCCGCTATGTTATGTGCATTCAACTAGCACTTACCCTTTCCCCAAAAAAGCAGTAAGGGGAGTAGGCGGATCGGTCAATTCGGAAAGCGTCGTTCGCGTACGGCGGGTGGGCAGGGATCTATGTCGCTGGCTGGTGAGAACCAGTTAGTTAGATGGGTCTAGTAATCAGGGAAAGCAGGACTAGCTGGAATGGTAAGGATGACGAATCGATATAAGTAGGTGCTGCATATGACTCTGCCTCCATTCTGTGCTGTGCCTGCTCGTGAATCAATTCAATAGAGATGAATGGATAGGGCAGCTGGTCAGAGATCTTTAAGGCGAAAACACCACCCTTTCAATAGATAGCACTAGTGAACGCGGATGCGGTGTGTGTTCCAGCACCATTTTTCATGGCTCTCGCACATTATTGGACAATAGAGTAAGGTCCTGCTAGGCGAATTGAGGGGGCAAGGAAATAGGGATAACCGTCTTTAAGTAGGAATGTACGTGCCGCTTTCTTTATGGATATAAGCAAGCAGGGGCCAGGGAAATAATGGGTTAACCCAAGACTTCACCCTATTAACGAAGTGGAGGGTGCACTAACGACTTAATTGGATGGAGTTAGGTCCTTAGTCAATACAGATTCTATAAGGCGCTTATGAAGCCTCGATCGATCAATCAATAGGCAGGCAAAGGCAGGCCCTCTTCATTCCCCTCAATCCTTTGTTTTTACATATATATTGAGAATGGAAGAAGAATAAGTAAGTTTATAGAAAAAGAAGTAAGTTTCAAGGAGCGAAGCCGCTTGTCCCTCCGGGGGCAAGGTATTTCTCTCAGGAAGGACGAAGGACTGATGTTGTCGCAGAATCATGTTGGCGGAGCTTTGAGAAAGACACCAAGATCACGTAACAACGACTGTTGCCAGCATATATCGGCAGTAAGTGTGGCAAGAGCTCGATATTCGGCCTCAGCACTGGAACGAGAAAGAGTCGGCTGTTTGCGAGAGCACCAAGAGATAAGATTGGGGCCAAGGAATATGCAGCCACCAGAAGTGGAGCGGCGATCATCAGGGGGCCCAATCAGCATCAGAATAAGCAAGAAGCATTTGTGATTGGTCGAAAACGAAGACCATACCCCTGCTTTTAAGTAACGTAAGATGCGCTTGACTGCCTCAAAGTAAGTAGTAGTGGGGGCATGCATAAACTGACAGACTTGATTCACGGCGTAGGACAAGTCTGGTCGAGTCATGGTCAGGTATTGAAGCGCACCCACAATACTACGATAAGTGGTCGCATCAGACAAAGGGTCACCATCAAATTGATATAATTTGAAGCCAAAAGGAGCTGGTGTAGAGAGGGGCTTAGCAGCAAGCATATTAGTGCGATGTAGTAGCTCAAGAGCATACTTTGTTTGAGTAAGCACAAGTTCATTAGAGGAACGAGAAACTTCCATACCTAGGAAGAAGTGTAGGGGGCCAAGGTCTTTCATGTCAAACTGAGAAGCCAGGGAGGATATAAGCATGTCAATACCACGTGTGTTGCTTCCGGTAAGAAAAATGTCATCAACGTAGAGAAGAAGAAAGATGCACCCAGCTGCACTACTGTGAATGAACGGGGATGAGTCAGCACGGCTACCAACAAAACCACGCTCACGAAGAGCTGAGCTGAACCGGAAGAACCATGCTTGCGGGGCCTGCTTAAGGTCATAGATGGCCTTGTAGAGTCGACAGACATAGTGTGGTCGTACTGGATCAATGAAACCAAGTGGTTGAGTCATATATACCTCCTCAATGAGATCACCATGTAAGAATGCATTGCGGACATCAAGTTTTGGAACCTGGTTCATTGGTGTTCCTCGTAAATGCCTTGCTGTTGATGGAACCCCTTGGCAACAAGACGAGCCTTACTCAATGGAGCCATCTGCCTTGCGTTTGGTCTTATAGACCCATTTGCAGCCAACGATATTGAAGCCAGGTCGTGGAGGAACAAGAGTCCATGTGTTGTTGCGTAGCAAAGCATGAAATTCTTCTTGCATAGCAAGACGCCAATGAGGCTCTCGCTTGGCCTGAGAATAGCAGGTTGGATCTGAGGATGCAGTGGTAGCAAGCATAGCAGAAAAGCACGGTGGGATAGGATGACGAGTAGCATATAGCACCTTTGGTTTCCGAATGCCACTGCTATTACCCTTTGAAGAAGAAGCCTATATATAGGACTACTCTTTTCGTTGGACAGCTACTCCCCCTATTCTGATTATTTAAGGGCAGTCTTGCATTGCTTAGTCGTTTGAACTGCCTTATTATAGAAACAGAAACCTTCAGCTTAGATCCTGGGAAACTGCCTTCCTTATTCATTCATTACTGCCAGAATTGATGAGATCAGATCAGATCAGATGATTGGGTCGGGCTCAACACTTAGAACCTTGACTATGAACCCCTTTACTCTTACCAACTACTCATCACACCTGCTTCAACAACCTTTATTTACTGCTTGCCTATCTTTACGGCATTGGATCGGACGGAAAGTCACATAGAGAAGAGAGAGGAGAGAGAGCATCGGTGTACGTACGGGCTTCATACAGAAAGCATTCACCAGCTTACAGAACACTTACTTCATTTATCTCCCGGGTACCAATATGAACTACTGTTACCGCAGAACCTTGCCCATACTATTCTGTAATCTGAACCTACCCCATTGCTAGGAATCCCCTACCCGCTTTTCAGTTTATGCCTTAACCTGTATAGTTACCCACCTTCATTATTATACCTGCCCTATCTTGATTAATTAATCAGCGGAGGTACAGCTAGAGATTGATCCGGTATGGCACCGGATCAACCAACCCTTACCCTTGACTTTATTACTGCCTTACCAAACTTAGTGGATGGAGTGCTGCCTGCCTTACTTACCAGCATTGGATCCGATGGAAAGAATCAAAGGGCGGGCTTCATAGAGTCTTGTTGGACGGGGGCGTTACATAACTGCATTCATCAGCCTGGAATAACACTTTAGAGATTCTTCTGGGTACCACTATGCTATGACCTATCCCGCCGAGGTGGATACGATTGGATTTATTAATTTGAACCCACTGGCTAGGAATATACTTACAATGCCTGAACCTCATAGTTATCCACCTGACCTATACCACTTCTTGAATTAATCCCTTACTTAGTCGGTACTTACTGCTACAGACCCTTCTCTTAATCGGGTCAGGATAGTAGGATGAACCCAGCCAGTTTACAGAAAGTATCACGGACAGTATCACAGACAGCACATCATCACGTAGTACCCACCTTCAGACCTAGCACCTGGTAGCCCTACTTGCTTAATCAATCTCTTAGGAGGGCACTCTGACAAGAAATCCCTTGCACTAGGAAGCGCAAGCCCCTCCGGGACCTTACCCTTTCTTATTGCCTACAAGAAATCACCCACCTGAAGAACTAGACCTCTTATACTTAGACCATTTACTGAATGAAGCGCTTAGGGAGGTACGGTACAGCTACCCGGGCGGAATAGCACGGCATAGCAGAGCATGAAACAACCTCACCCTTCCCTCTTACTTATGTTTCTCCTAACTACCTGCTACCTAGAGACCTAGACTATACCACCTCCTTCATGAATGCACTTAGTGATTGAGTTGGGACTGCTATTAACCTTTCTCTTATCAGGTCAGAACCACCGGATCAATCAACCTTACTCTTACCTTTACTTTATGTTAGAGTTAGACCGCTTAGTTGTCGGATCGGAGGATTGGAACTTTCCTATGGATTCATGAATTACAGCCAGAACTGATGAGATCAGATCAGATTATGATAAGGGGGTAAACATTTATAACCTTTACTAGGAACCCCCTTTACCTTCCCTTCCTTTATGAAGAAGTATTCTTGGTACCACTAGGACCTTATGGGTACCACGTATTCTTGGTCCGGCCGAGCCTTGCCGATATACAATGAAGTAATTAGAACCAACTACATTGCTAGAAAGAAATAGACCTATCCACCTTTCAGTGAATGCCTTTTACCCACCTGCATAGTTACCTTCAGACCTAGACCTGTTAACCCTAGACCGCTTGGATTCATGAAGAATCTTAGGAGGGAGGTCAGGTACAGCTATAGACCTGGCATGGGAAGGATGGATGACATGCCTGGATGGATGGATGGTCGATTAGCCGAGAACTGCTCCCTTTGCTCCCCCGATTATGGATGGCACGGCACATATAATAACCTGGCCTATGGGATGGTAAATTCTCTTCTATGAAGGTGGCCTTGTCGATGGTAAATTCTCCTCAAGGATATTCTTTCTTAACTGCCTTAACTGCACTTGATAAGAGATGGTACACCTAGAATGGGGAAACCATGATAAGAGATGGTGAGGTCAAGTACCCTACTTAACTGCACAAGAGATAATACATTCTTTCTTACCTTACCTACCCACCTACCCAAGGTGAGGATACCCTACTTTGACTCATTCATGAAGAATATAATCAGCATTCAAAAGCATATGAAATACACTTACTTACAACAAAGAGGAAGCATTAAACAACATGAAAAGGAAATAAAACAACATGCAATATGCACGTAAGTAAGACAATCTTACGCGCGCATCGAAGGGGAGACCCTGATCTAGTGTAAGAGGATATCTCGTAGGGGTTAGCGTTTATCACTACGAGCAACTCGAACTGTATACTGCACCAACTGACTGACCGATGGTTTGATGGAACCTACGGCTATGGGGCATGAAGGGTAAGAGGGCATACGCTCTGTATGGCCCTTCCCGCATGCTCTAGAGCCGGAGGGTAACCGGAGGGAGGGAAGTCCGGGCCGTCCGTTGCAGGCACTGGCGTGGACAGATATAAAGAATCCCAAAAGCCTCGCAGAGACCTTTACCCGTAGGGTACCATTCTATTTCTCTTAGATTTGTATTTATACCTCAAGGAAGGCTCATAAGATAACCTGAGTGTCTTGCGGAGGGAGCCCGGGCCCACTCTATTCTATTCTTTCTTTATTACTGAGGAGACAACCCTCACCATCGGAATAGTGAGTGACTCCGTCCCTGAGGTGACAGGAGATTCTTTCTTCAACAGCATACAACAACACGGAGAGGAAGAAGAGATAATACACTCAATCCAACTACACCTGAGGAGAATCACCTACCTGAGGAGCTGGTCTACGAAGACCTACCCTAGCATGAACCAAACAAAGAACATGATAATAAGGCATGTATCAATCTCTATCCAAACAAATCTGAGGAAGACATGAGAAAGACAATCAGTTCTACCCAACCCATTAAGACAAAGAAGCATAGGAACTATGACTCAGAGTCTATCAGTTCTATTCTCCCAACCCAACGAGAGAATACAGATATGAATCTCAGGCATTCAAACCAATCTCTCAACCTAGGAAGATGGGCTCATAATTGAAAAGAATTCAGGCATGAAAAGGCTCTAAATCACGCATTTCAACGCATTCATATCCAACTACATTCATGATAAACAAAGGCTCATTCTATGAGGAAGACTCATACTCTCTTACCTTCCAACCCTGAGTGTCGGCGTACCGAACCCACTTATGTTCTTACCATTTACGAGGGAGAGGAATAAGGCTCCAGATAATACATTTCTTTTCATACCTACAATGGAGAGAACCTACATACAAAGACAAGGGATTTCATTCATGAAGTGGTATCAAACAACAAAGAAAGGAGATCTATTCTTTCTTCAACTCATCTATTGGTATGAGTCCCTGAGGAAGAGGGAATAAATAACTACCCAATATTTGCGTATGTAACATTCATGATAATGAGCATGAAACCATGATATCACTGAGGAAGAAAGACCAGGAAACAGGCTCATTCATGCCAACCATGAAACCATGAACCAGTAGTTTAAGCATACGTTGACGTATATGAAACAGAAGTTGATCCAGCAGCACCACCAATAGCAGCTTATCCAGTAGAAGATCTAGTTGCAGTTGGTTAAGCATACCTATACCTAGTAGCAGTGAATGATCTGACAGTAGACTATGAAGGAATAAATCAGATCACATTCTAAAGGAAGAAGGAAGGGGATCACAGTCTAAAGGAGAGGAAAACAACCCTGAGTGAATACATTTCTTTTATTACTTGAACCTGAGGAGATAATGGTTCTTAATACCCTAGCACAGCACTGATACAGAAAGGAGATCACAGCATTGAGTGTCCTGCGGAGCGACACTACCGTTAGGTGTTAACTACATATCTATGAGGAATAAATAACGTATTTCACATTCTTACACGAAAGGGAACATGAATGACCTAATTACCTCAAATTAGATTGCGTAATTACGTATATAATGACTGGAATCACGGACAAGTTTCAGTGATGGCGGCCAGTCGAGCCTGCTTACGCATCCTCCCCAGGTTAGATCAGTCCAAGAGCAGGCTGGTTCCGCTGGGCTCAGGGAGTAGGGAGGCCATTTCCAGGAGTGGGAAAAGGGCCCGGGAGGGAAGGAAGCAAAGGCCCCATACTACTATGGGCATGATTCGATTAGTCATGATGTCCTCTCCCGTTGGTCGAGCCTGCTTACGCATCCTCTCTTTGTCAGATCGTAGTGTATGGGCATATGTCATTATGGCATGACTCGCGAAATGACACCAGAAAATGCTGCTATGGGCATATGTCATTATGCATGAAGAAATGGCTCACGTAGGGAAATGCCTTCTTCCATTAGCGGAATTCACTCACTATATTATATATGAAACACGGTTTTCCAGATGAATCACTTGGCTTGGCCTTCAATGAGTGGGAAAAGGGAGGGAAGGTCCCGGAGGGGCTTGCGCTTCCTAGTGCAAGGAGGGAGATGCCTACTCTTATATATGTGATTTCGATTGCATAATGACATATGCCCATAGATGCATGATCTGCTAAAGCGTAATTACGTATATAACGAATGAATGCATAATGACATATATAATGATATCTATTTGTATACGATATTACGGGTACGATCGATGATTCGAGCTACGATCCCATACGACGCTAAAGCGTAATGACATAGAAAGAAAGAGGCCTTACTTTGCTGAGCTAAAGCGAAGAAGAATCAGTTTTCTCCTCTCCTTAGTCCCATGAGCGGAAGCGAAGCTATGCAATTGTATCCACACATTAGAGCAGAGCCGTTAGTGGCTAGTCCCCCGAGCTCTAGCGAATAAGCTTTCTAATTTGTCCGTGTAGTTCCAAAGGATACTAGCGGGGAAACCTAACCAGCAAACCTCCTCATAGCAGCCAGACCTACAACTACAAAACTATTCATTAATATACAATATCGCATTGAGACGTTTCACCTTTCCATTCCAATGGGGTGGTTTACTCCTACAGCAGTGATCCCAATGGGTAAATAAACAAGATATCTAAATAGAGTGCCAGGACCTTACCTTCTAGCTAGCGATTTGAGGTACGTAGTCGCTCAACCAAAGGAAGGAGGTTAGGACTTGACCGGGTTGATCAGGACCTTACCTTCTAGCTAGCGATTTGAGGGGAATAAATCCATTATCCTCTCCCTTCGGTCGAGCGGCCTTACGAAAGATAAGGAGATTCTCCCCAGTCAGTCGAGTAAGTCGCTACAGTAAGCAAGCGGTGCCCGAGTGAGTGATAGACCCCTTTAAGCGATAGCGATCTGGTATACCAAGCCGGCCAATCAAGTCCGGCCAGCAAGCGGCGTCATTGTAAGAATCAAATAAGTATCGGTGACCCGCCCGCCTCACTAACACTCGGGTTCTGGCTGCGAACTTCCAATGTTGAACTGAAAGCGGATGTCAAGGGGTAGGCTGTCGAGGTTTGTTCATATGCGTGCTGAGGGAGTATGGCTGAGTGTCAGGTCCCGAGGAGTCATTTTATAAGGCGGTTTCCAAGGCTGAGTGTCAGGCTATTCCCAAGGCATAGGTGAAGTTCCCAAGGAGTAGGTCTGACGCACAGGTTCCAAAGGCACAGGTTCCAAAGGCTAGTCCCACCCAAGGCTGAATAAAAGGTCCAAAGAAGTTTCCAAGGCAGAGTGTCAGGATGTTCCCAAAGCGGAGGTATAAAGCATAGGTTTCAAAGTCTATTTCCACCCCACCAAAGGCAGTAGGGCATAGGTTCCCAAGTAAGAGTGTTAGTAGGGTCCCAAGGAGGTATGAGTATGGCAAGGTTCGTTCCTAGGGTAGGTGTAGTAAAGCAAGGTTGGTCGGAGGGTAAGGTTGGTTCGTTTCATCGGTGACCACCTTCACACGACTTGGCTTCGGTCCCCATTCCTTTGTCCGCTCCAATACGGCCAGCATAAGTGTAAGAATAAACAAATCATAATTGGTGCAGCTACCTCAAACACACGCTCGGTATGGTTTCTGGCTGCGAACTTCTTACTATGGTGAACGAACAAAAAGCGTGTATGTCAAGGGTAGGAGGCAAGGTAGGAAGGGTAGTAAGGTTCGGTCAGAAGGCAAGAGTCAGAAGGGAAGGGTCGGGAAAGGGAAGGCTAGGGTTATAAGGAAGGGGTTATAAGGAAAGGGTAAGGATTAAGTTGGTCTGATCCCGTCCTGATACCTGCTGATAAGAGAAGGGGTTAATAGCTGTCCCGTCCCGACTCACTAAGTTATTCATTCATCCAAGTGGTTAAGGGGTATTCAGGTGGGCAGGTAGTTGTTAGGAAACACTTCAGTAAGGGATAAGGGTAAGGTGGTTGTTCTAGAGCAACATTCCTGCACTCAATGGGAGTGAATGCTTCACAATGAGGGGAGGTAGACACATAGTGCATGGGCACAGTATGAGTAACAGAATTTGATATTCTGTCAGGTGAAGCCTATATATGGCAGTTAACGATACGGTCTCAGGTAGGTCATCTATTGGGCTTTGATAGCTAATAACAACTAGAGCTTTTCGTCCATTCACCACAGCCCAGATGGAAAGCTTTGAAAAATACGGGTAAAACAAAAATTGAACAGAGAATCCCGACCTCACCGAGGGGAAAAATAGAAGCTGTCGAAATGACGGGTTGACCGGCCGGGTATAAGGGCTACTAATGGATAACTGATAGGCCTGATAGGTTTTATTACTGAATTTCCCCACTTTTACGGGGTGGTCCACGGAGGAATGGGCGGGGTAGCAACTAACTATACGCCACCTTTCCTCTCACGAATTCCCCAGTTTATTGGGCCACCTTCGCACTATCTATCATCTTGATACGCCCACTTTATGTACCGAAATTCCCATATTCGCTTGGGCCAGGTTCAAACTATCTATCATCTCGACACGGCACCTTTCATTAGTGAAATTACCATCTTGATAGGACGTAGGGCTCGCCTGACATAAGGAGGGCGAGGACGCATTCACAGCTTTTTACTCATAGGCCGCGTTCACATTATCTCTCTATCATCTGGATACGCCCACTTTCGTTAGTGAAATTCCCATCTCTCTCACTCGATCTATCCCCTACGGTTCTCACCCTACCCCTTACGCTACCACACGCTTACCAATGATGCACTACCTGCCACCTCTTGATCTCTTACGATTTACGATTCCCATCTCTCGATCCAATCCCTCGACCTCGTAACCTCGGCCGAGCCCCTAACGGGCCTTACGGTTCCATCTCTCGCTTGATCTCTCCCTTACGGTTCTCGCGCCCCATACCCTTTACGGCTACCACACGGCTTAACGGCTTACCTTCGAATAGCAATAATGCTAGTGATTATGCTTCACCTAGACTTTTGATCAGCTCAGTAAAAGAGAGAGAAAGCAAGTAAGTAAAAGAATATAAAGGAATGCTCCGGCTGCTCCCTGTGTGAATGCCATCTGTCATCTCTATCATGTCTGGAAGCTGATATCTGCTCTCTCTGAATCTGCTTAAGGCTCTCCACTATATGCTCATTATCTGGTTCTGCTGGGACCTTCAAGATTCTTTCATTATAAGCTCTTACACTCAGGACTTCCCTCCTGAGACTTATCATAGTCTCCTCCAAATCTGCATGCTCCACACTGCCTTTGTGCCCATTAGTCCCTTTATCTAGATTACCAGGCCTGAAGTGCTCTTCTCTGATTTCCCCCTCTTTACTGTGATAGCCCAACTCTTCCTCCATCCTGCTTCTGAGATCTGCTTGCTGTGGCTGTATCTGTACTCTGTCTCTGTACTGCTGTAACTTTACCTGCCAATACTTTTTTTAGCTCCTTTCCTGTCACCTGTCTGTAGCTTCATGCGGCAATCACATAAGCATCTGCATGTCTGTATCTGTTACAATAAATTATGAAATGCTGCGATGTGTTCTTAGTTTCTTAGTGAGTATTATTAATATTATCATATTAGTTTATGAAATATAATAATAATACTTTTTGCATTATTGTAATATCGTAAACGTCGTTCAACATACCATAAACGACACGGAAATGGATCACCCAGGAACGAAGTGCTCGACCAAGGGGAGAGGAAAGTGTTTAAGTAGCTCTGAATGTACTGCTTGCTATAGATCGACAAGGCGTAACCAAGAATAAGGAATAAGATAGGTTTCTTTAGATAGATGGCTGGCTCCCTGAATAGAAGCGGTGGCTAGCGTTACTAAGGTCAGGTTGGTCTCCAGTGTTCCCACTCCCATCTCACTCGATCATAGTTAATCGCAGTTTCATATATAAGGTTAAGGAGCTTATCTGGAAATCGGAGGCCTGTCAAATAGTTGGGGAGCATTCATTTCGATCTCGTATCAATGGCCAAAGCCAAAGAAGAATAGTTGGTTCGCCGAGAGATATGTTAGTGCACTGCTGCCGGGAACGCCGTTTGTAAGATGCCCGACAAGCTTAGGGGGTGCCCCTACTCCTTATTTCATTTTTGCGTACCACCCACTTTCTCTTCGTTTTCAATGGTTTGGTCTAGCAAAAAAAGAATGGAGTGATTCGTCGCACCTGACCAGAGTGAAAAATACCCACCTGATACCTACCTGGTCTTGAGTGAATCGATATACATCTGCCATGTGAACCGAAGGCCGAGCGAGAGCGAGGCACCAAGGCAGAGAGTTAGTGTTTCCCCGCCGTCGTTTAAAGATTCAATCTGTTCCCGAATTGGTCCAGTAGGAATAGCGATGAAAGGGACCAGCCGGGGGGAGAAACGAATCACCTTTGGCCCGGCCCCAGACAGCAGTCAGTCAAAATAGAAGGCCTGAGCCTTCCTCACCTTCCTTTGTCAGGTGAGCCATCCTTCATCCTTGATGGCGTTGGTCGAGCTTGCTTGCGCATCCTCTATTTAACAATAGAGCGGCCTTACGGCACCTTTCCCGATGCGGGCAAGCAAGAAATTCCTCACCATATGAATAGTGAGTCCCTCTCCTTATAGTCGAGAGTTCGGCAGGCTCACCCTACCGGGCCTCGACCTCGTAACCTCGGCCGAGTCCCTCTCCTTTGTCGAGAGTTCGGCAAGCTCACCCTACCGGGCCTATATTTTTTGAATATTTATTCGGTGTAGTGCGGTGCGGGGGTCCTTGCCCCAATCTATAGCCCTAGCCCCCTGAACTGACCGTCTAGATTCACCGACCATATAGATATTGACTGACCAATAAGAGATGCCAGCAAAAAAGACAAGCTAAGAAGGAAACAAGCCACTAACCAGGATTGAACACGAACGATTGACTGCAATCTGGTTAGATCGACCTACGACGGATAATCAGAATATGCTTGACGGAGGAGCGGAGATGCTTGACGGAGGGGAAGAAGCATGACGAAGAGGGGAGAGAAGCATGGCGTAAAGGAGAGGGAGAAGATCTCTAGATATTATATACGTAATTCTAGCTATTCTTTCTTAGAAGTGGGGGATGGAGAAGCGGATGGAGGGATGAACAAGAAGATTACTACCGGTCCTACTGGAGCCCCATACCTCATGGTAGGCGGGGATGGCACATCAGTCATGTAGATTAGAGTATAGTAGGCCGAATGAAGGGTACAGTCAATCTAAGATATTAGGGTTATTGCGCAAACCGAATCGAACCCCCGCCGTGGGAGTTTATGTCTTTCTTTCTCGTTCAATCCCACGGCCCTAACCCCGAATGGTTCGCCTCCACCCTGCCATCGGTTTGCGCACACCCGGTAAAAAGTAGTTTCCCTCATCCCGTTCACCGGGAGGATGAGCCTTAGATCAGGATCAGTTCTGTCTGTCCAGTCTGTTGTTCATCCCCGGGATTATGGGCCATCGCCCATTCCCTTCGAGAGGAGAGTGGGACGATCAGAATCAATGCAGGTAGGTTGAAACCGCTAAACTGATCCCTCGTGTTCGGATTATGCATAAAGAAAAGAATTTGATCCGTCAATTTGATCGAAATTATCATCACGCGAAAAGGCCTGAAATGAACCGTACACTTGCAATCCTGCCCTGACAAGGATCAATCCAAGCCAGACAAGCCATCAGTCAGATAAAATGAACCACCCTGGTGAGAAATATCCTACAAGAATGAAGATAATTCCCTACCGGACGTAGCCAAATGTGGATGATTAGGCGAGATCAGGGAAAGAGAGGCCGATAGGCGGAGCAGTCAGGGGGGGGGTATCTGAGGAGAGAGAAGTGATGTTATGAATTACCCTAGAGGGCCTATGGTGTCTCTTCCCTATCGAGCCGGGATGATGAACGGAGTTGGCCTTCCCCACCTTAGCTCTTATAGCCGAGGAAGAAGAAATGATGAGAAGGTAAGATAATCAACTAGGATAGAAGTGAAGATTTATATATTGGAGTTTCACGGTCCTACCACTTGCGGTGGCTGGATTCCGGCAAGATGATGTGAGCGGGGATCAGGTCCCCCACTAATAAACCGAACCTTTCTTTCTATAGGTAGTGGAGGATTGCTCCCTTTCCCGACCGAGGTGGAAAATCCACCCCACCTATTTTCCCCGGAACTATTGCGGTTTTCGGGGTAGGCAGGCCATACCGCGGAAGGGGGGACTATATCTCGCAAGGCTCTCCTCCCTCACGAAGCAGGACGGAGCGGATCCTTGTCCTTTAAGTGCCTGGGGTTCCCCCCTGGCCAACCTTTGGATTGGGCGCCATTCATCTGATCCTTATGCGCCCACTGAGGGTTTTGAGAACCGACATGATTATTTGATGCAGCAGCTTTTGACACTGCCTGATCGCCGTGGTCAATGAGTTCTGTGAGGCCCGGTAGGGCTCGACCAACGGGAGAGGTAATTCATCATTCATTATATATGTCATTACGGTCATGATCAAATTCATTCATATTCATGACGCTCTCCCTGCCTGAATGAGATAGGTAATTACGCTTTAGCAGAGCATGCATATATTATATATGTAATTATGCATTTCTTCCAGTCATGACTCGATATATGTTATATATGTAATGACTTCCTTGACCACTTCTGACCCACGAATGATAGATTGGGGGGATTGGGGTGGGTGGGTAAATAGTGGTCGAGAGTTCGGCAGGCTCACCCTGATTTTTCCTTTTTCCAGTTGAATTGACAGGTTTCATTGCTTAGAGCCAGTAGTTGTCGTTGCCAGGAGGTCGGTCATTGTGACAAGGTCAGTCGATAGCCGATCACGTAGCACAGTTGTCATAGCTGAGAGCCGAGCATAGCCAGTTGTAATTGCCAGTAGTCATATACAGTCGTAGCAGGAGCCAGTCATAGTCAATAGTCACGCATAGTCAGTTATAGCCATATAGACCTACCCGGGAGAGAAGTAGCCCATCAAAACATACCCGAAAAAGATGTCCCCATCACTGGCCGAGAGAGAAGGCCCCCCTTCATAAGCGAGAGAGAAGGCCCACATCACTAGCCGAAAGGATATGTCCCCCACCATCATATGAGAGACCCGTTCACCGTACCCCGTGAAACATACCCCATTCAAACACCTTACCTGAGAGGAGTATAAGAGACCTATCGAGCCACCGAATGAAAGAAAGAAAGAAGCACCATATCATTATCGCCGCTACTTCCCACCTCAATCGCGTGATCCAAGCTGATCCTTTGCATGTACTAGGAGACACCATTAGGACCCATGTGGCAGGCTACCAATTTGACTACATCCCACATCCTGTACTCACAATGTATTATATAATAGGATCTGTCACTCATTCTCCCGGAGCTCCTTATAGATACTTTGATAATACCAAGAACGACCAATACTACGATGAGCCTACGGAGAGTAGGATATAGATGTCTAGCCAACCTAAAGGATACATGAACAAGCCATCGATAGCTACACAAGTGCTGACACGATCGGACCATTTGACTCTATATACGTCGTTCTAGCCATCCATCTTGACTGATCCCGAGCATCGTATCCAATAGGACCAACCAATAGCTGAGCTAACAAATGGATCAGTATGCGCCCGAGCAGCTTACTAATGTCAAGATCAAAATTCTAAGGATGTGGGATGTA
>Ga0115844_100180_pt1 | contig 15760 bp, 9 predicted proteins | sample InSIn1gowninarea_FD_83858 | JGI IMG/M metagenome (GOLD analysis project Ga0115844, IMG submission 83858) | reverse complement strand
CAAGACTTTAAGAGACAACCCAGTCAATCAGATTTAGAGATCTGATCATGCGCCGAAGAGAACAGGAGATTCACCTTCTTTAGATCTTGACATTGAAGAATCACCACTAGTTCAAGAAGATTTGATAGAGTCAGGAAAAGACAAGGATAAGAGAGTTAAAGCCTCGAAGAAACTCAAGTTTGATGATCCAGTTGATCAATTTGTCTTTAAGGCCAGGAGACCCATAACAAGGAAGTTTAAACAAATACAGGAGGTACTGCCAAGAGCGGATTAAATAGGGGAGGTGACACGGCCTCATGAAAGAAAGGATAAAGGAAAAACAATTTCCATTCAGGAAGAAGATAGTGTGGAAGACTTGAAAAGGAGATTGGAATTGGCCAACTTTGAAATTGTTAGACTGAAGAAAGCTGCCAGGAAATTTGCAGTTAAGGAGGCTCATTTTAACCAAATGCAAGCTCAGTGGGAGGATCAAACATTTCAAATTCCTGAGGGGGTTGATTTTAGTGTTCAATTCCGTAGTTGGACTGTTCCTGCAATAAAGTAAGCTCAAATTATCAGAAAGGTCAATACAAACCTCAGATCTGTGATCAAGGTCATGAAGAAACAAATTGAAGACTTAAAGATACAGTTAAGCCAGTTGAAAGAATCTCCTTAAAGAAATCCCATTTCAAGTAAGCCTATGTTTCAAATTTTGATGGTTTTGCTTGGTATAATATTTCTGGAAGAATCATATATTTCCATTCAGTTTTGAAAGGCCTTGGAGTAGTTGAAAGAATGTTTAAATAGAAAGTGCCTCAAAATAACAAAATTTTGGGTTGAAACTGTGTTTTTTGGAAAAACACAGCAGTTTCGTAGCATGCTACGAAACTGCTGAAGATGATGACTAACGCTCAGCAGTTTCGTAGTGTGCTACGAAACTGCTAAAGCTACACAATCTAATCTTAGTAAACCTATTTTGAAATACAAGAAGAAATTTTGAAAAGGGAATATTATTGGCATTATGACTAAAGGTGTTGTCCTTGATGGCAACCTACACAGATGATGGACCTCAGTACTTCAAGCCAGCAGCAGAGATTGATGATCAGGGCTCAGATATTGAAGAAAATAAGACGAACGCAGGAAACCAGTTCAGAAAGTGTGTACCCGCAGGTACACCATGAAAGATCCGCGCCCAGAGACGCAGACCAGCCGTTCAGGGGGTGCGTCCGCCGAATGCACACACTTCAAGGCAGAGAAAAGCTCACGTGGGGGTTTCTTGTGATTTACTCTTGTTTTTGAGATGACGGTATTGTGTTATTATGGTTTTAATCTGTGGTATTGCTCCATGATTTAAGGAAGGGTTTGCTTATATAAAGCAAAGGAGATCATTTGTCAAGTATGATTTTTGGGTTGAATATCTTATGAGAACTAGCTCTGAAATTCTATGGGTGTAATGTCTAGATCTAAAGAAGGTGAATCTCCTGTTCTCTTCGGCGCATGATCAGATCTCTAAATCTGATTGACTGGGTTGTCTCTTAAAGTCTTGAAAGCATTCTTATCTGAAGGGCCGCAGGCACGGTAAAGGGAAAGTGTGCCGGGACGCAGGTCAGAGGAAGTTCAGGTGCATCTCTGAGGTGAAAGGACGCATAATAGTGTCGGGAGATCAGCGTACGGACGCAGGGTAGACAAGGTTCAGGTGCGTCCCTGAGGACAAAGGACGCAGCGCGATAGTGGTTTTGAGTGCGTCCCTGAGGTAAAGGACGCGGCGCGATAGTATTTCTGGGTGCGTCCCTGAGGAAAAAAGACGCGGTGCAGTTGAAGTAACAGTGCGTCGGCGCGGAGCACACCGGAAGGATCTCTGCGTGTGGGCGCAGGAGTGCAGAAGAGAAGCTGCGTCTGGTCGCAGACCACAGAAGGGAAAACTGCGTCCCTATCTTAAGATGTTCTGTTGACTGTATTTTTTTTTCTATTCATAAGGTGTTCTGGGTTAGCTCTGTAATTTCTGATCTGAAATCCATAGTGGACTGTAACTGTAGTTGTATACTTGTTGATCATTTGATGCTTTATGAAAAGAAGTAGGGGGTTGTAGCTCCCTTCCAGGAGGAGCCTGGAAAATGAGAGAGAGTTCTAGCTCTCTGCAGGTTGCAGCCTGCGTACTGGTAAAGGACTGCACCAGTACAAAATCATTGTAACAAATAATTCAAAGTACAAATAAGGAAGATTTGTTTAATTGCTGCATAATACTGATTCACCCCCCCCTCTCAGTATTATTTCCAACAATTGGTATCAGAGTAGGTCCTTCAGAGAAGCTTGATCGCTTGAAGGTAGATCATTCATCATGAGCAACTATGAGAGAGAAGCATCAATCAGGCCACCGGTTTTTGATGGGACAAACTTCAATTATTGGAAGGTAAGAGTTACTGCCTATCTTCAATCTCTTGGTACAGAAGTTTGGGGCATTGTAGAAACAGGTTATGCTTTTCCTTCAGCTACTCCTACAGATCCGGATGAGAAAAAGAAATATGAAACAAATGCAAAAGCAGTCAGTACTCTATTGGGATGTATATATCAATCAGAATTCATGAAGGTAATGCACTATAAATCTGCAAAAAAAATATGGGACAAAATTGTCACAAGCTATGAAGGAGACGATCAGGTAAAGCGTGCTAAACTTCAAACTCTCAGGGTCAAGTATGAGAATCTCAGAATGTATAATGATGAAAGTGTGGCTAACTATTTCCTTAGAGTTGATGAGATTGTTAATTGCATGAAAAAATTGGGTGAAGAAATAAAAGAAGCTATTGTGGTTGAAAAAGTTCTAAGATCATTGTCTCCCAAATTTGAATCTAAAGTGTCTGCAATAGAAGAAAAGGAAAATCTACGAATTCTTACTATGTCTCAGCTTCACGGAATTCTAACTGCTTATGAAATGAGAAGAGAAGGTCCATCAGACAGAAGGGAAGCTGCTTTCAGGGCATCAGGCAAAGAAGATTATTATGAAGCAAGTCATGTTCCAGAAGAAGAGGAATCAAATTTTGTCAAAAATCTTCAAAGGGGTTCTGGAAGATTCAGAGGTAAGCTACCTTTTAAATGCTTTGCTTGTGGAAGAGTAGGTCATTATGCTGCAAAATTTCCTTATAAGGATAAAGGAAAGGAACCTGTTAGATGGAACAATAAACAAAGTGCAAATAAGAAAAGCTACTACACCCATGAAGATAGTGATGGTTTATCAAACAGTGATGAAGATGAACGAGGTAATAAATATACTTTGTTAATGGAAATTGAAGATGATGATTATGAGGATGCTGTAGATGTGGATAAACTCTATGATGAAATTACTAGACTCAAGAGATGTATAGAAGAAAGGAATGTAATCATTAATGCTTTACAATCTCAAATTGATGAAAAGGAAAGACATTTTGAAAAGCTAGAAGGTGAAATTGTTGGTCTTAGAAAAGAGATTGAGAAAACAAAAGCTATTAATCTTAAGTTTGTCAAAGGATCTGAAACTTTGGATAATATCATCAATGTACAACGTTCTCCTCTAAACAAGACAGGTCTGGGCTATAATGGAGAAACTTCTCAAGCTTCCACTTCAAAAAGTTATCTTGATGCAGCAAGGAGGAATGAGTAGAAGCACAATGAAAATGATCAGGCAAAACAGGGACAAATTGCTAACAGAAACTATCAGGGGCAATCCATCTTCAGGGTGAACAAAAGCTACAATCAGCCACAGGTAAAATCTTCTCAATTTAGTTCAATAATGGATGAAAATAGAAATTACAATCAATTGGGTGGAAGATTGGATAACCACAGGAATTTCTTCAATGGACAATGTTTCTCATGCCATAATTTTGGTCACAAAGCAGCACAATGTGTTGCATATAAAACAATCATGACTAGAGAAGCTCAAAAACAAAGAAGTATGACGGGGATTACAAAATGGACCTATAACAACTTTTCGGCTCTTGAGAATGAAGTTGAATGTTCTATTTGCAATAACTTTGGTCATGAAGACTCTGAATGCAGGAGCAGGTTCTGGAAGACAGCTCTGAAGGAACAAACCTCAAACGTCAGAACATGGAGAATAAAGGAAACACAACCAGAAAGATGCGGGATAGCCCTTTATGCAGAAGGTCAAGAAAATCTATGGTACATTGACAGCGGATGTTCGAAGCATATGATTGGGGACAAAGAAAAACTTGAGTCATATACCGCTTTAGAAAAGGGAAATAAAGTTCCTTTTGGAAACGATATCTCTGCAGCCATAAAGGGGAAAGGCATGGCTCAGTTAAAAGAAGGGGTCAAAGCTGGAAATGTGTTGTATGTTGATGGATTGAAACATAATCTTCTAAGTGTCAGCCAGATGTGTGATCAAGGAACCGAAGTGATATTTAGAACAAATGGATGTTTTGTTCGTGATCTTGATACAGGTAAAACAATGATCAGGGGCAAAAGAACTCCAAATAATCTATATCTATTTGAAGAAGGACAACAACAATGCTATCTAAGCAAAGAAGATGAACATTGGTTATGGCATCGAAGATTGGGGCATCTAAGTTTTTCACAAATAAGGAAAGCATGCAAAAATCAGGCAGTCCGCGATCTTCCAGATATCAAAATTCCAGACAACACCATGTGCAAATCATGTCAGTTCGGAAAGCAAACCAGAACTAATTTTGCAGAGAAGGAAGGATCAGCAAGCAGACCTCTCGAGCTAGTACATGTAGATACATGTGGGCCTTTCAGAAAAAGGACACCTCGGGGAGAAGAATAATTGATATTATTCATTGATGATTTCTCCAGGTTTGTTTGGTTAGGACTCATGAAACAAAAAGATGAAGCATTTGAAAAGTTCAAAATCTTCAAAGCCAGGGCTGAAAATGAATCAGGATACAAAATTAAGTGTCTCAGATCTGACAGAGGTGGGGAGTTTACCTCGAATGAATTTTTCGACTTCTGTGAAGAGAATGGGATAAGAAGAGAATTCTCTACAGCCATAACTCCTCAGCAAAATGGAGTTGTGGAAAGAATGAACAGAAAAGTCCAACAAATGGCTCGTGCTATGCTTGATGAATCAGGTACTCCCCCAACCTTCTAGGGTGAAGCTGCACATGCTGCTGTTATTATTCTCAACAAAACAAATGTCCGGGTGAGCAGTACTCAAACTCCTCATGAGCTCTGGAGTGGTAAAACTCCCTCGGTAAAGCACTTCAAAATCTTTGGGAGCAAATGCTATATTAAGAATACTAAAGAGCAGCTTGGCAAACTTGAACCTAGAGCAGATGAGGGCATTTTTCTTGGTTACTCTCCACATAGCAAAGCATACAAATGCTACAATAACAGACTTGGAAGAATTGTCGAAAGCATTGATGTCGTGGTTGATGAGAAGGGATACATTCCTAAGGAAGTACATCGGGAAGACATTGAAGAAGATGAAGACTACCCTCAGAAACAGAATGATGAAGAAGAAGAACTTCAAGAAGAACCTCAAGAAGAACCTCACGAAGAACCGGAGGAGAAGACAAGAATAGAAGAAAAGACTCCATCCAGATATGTTCAGAAGAATCATCCAGAATCTCAAATTATGGGGCAGAAAGAAGCAGGTGTTCAAACAAGAAGAACAATTGCACAAGCTTCAAGTTATCTGGCATTACTCTCTTCCACTGAACCACAAAATGTGACAGAAGCATGCAAAGATGAATGTTGGGTCAAAGCAATGGACGAAGAACTTGATCAGATCAAAAAGAACAACACTTGGGAATTGGTTCCCAGACCAAAGGATAAGAATGTCATAGGGACAAAATGGGTCTTCAAAAATAAATTGAATGAAAATGGAGAAGTTATTAGAAACAAGGCCAGACTTGTCTGTAAAGGGTATGCTCAGCAAGAAGGTATAGATTTTGAAGAAACCTTTGCTCCGGTTGCAAGACTTGAGGCCATCCGAATGTTTCTTGCTCTCTCAAGTTTTCAAAACTTCAAAGTATTTCAAATGGATGTGAAATCAGCCTTTCTGAATGGAGATTTAGAAGAAGAAGTATATATTGAACAACCAGATGAGTTCATCCTTGGAAATGGTCCAAAGCTTGTGTGAAAATTGAAAAAGGCCCTCTATGGTCTTAAACAAGCTCCAAGGGCTTGGTACTATCGTCTGGACAAATATCTTCATCAACAAGGTTTTTCAAAAGGGTCAGCAGATAACAATCTTTATATGAAAGTTGAAGATGACAAATTGCTAATACTTGTTGTGTATGTAGATGACATCATTTTTGGCAGCAATGAAGAAGCTATGAGTCAAAGATTTTCCTCTATCATGAAGAAAGAATTTGAAATGTCCTCACTGGGAGAACTGACATATTTTCTTGGTCTGCAAATCCAACAAAAAGAAGGAGGAATCTTTCTATCTCAAACCAAGTATCTCAAGCAGATTTTGAAGAAATATGGCATGGAAGATGCAAAACCAGTATCTACACCCATGGTCACAGGATTTAGCCTTAGTGCAAATGATGAATCTGCAGCAGTACATCAACCTACCTACAGATCCATGATTGGAAGTCTACTTTATTTGACAGGTACCCGACCGGACATCATGCATGATGTTGGAATAGTTGGAAGATTTCAGGCAAATCCAAAGGAGACTCATCTTCAGGAAGTAAAGAGAATCTTCAAATATCTTCAAGGGACTCAAAATTATGGCTTATGGTATCCTAGAGATACAGATCTTACTCTTCATGCATATACAGATGCAGATTGGGCCGGAAGCGTGGATGACAGGAAAAGCACAAGTGGTGGTGCGTTCTTTATGGGTTCCAGACTGGTATCTTGGTTCAGCAAGAAACAGAGTTCCATTGCCTTGTCTACAGCTGAAGAAGAATATGTTGCTGCTGCATCTTGTTGCACCCAACTCCTTTGGATGATGCAGACTTTGCAGGATTTTCAAATCACTTGTACTCCACCAATCCCCATCTTATGTGATAATACAAGTGCCATCAGCATCTCAAAGAATCCTGTTATGCATTCAAAAACCAAGCACATACCAATCAAGTACCACTTTCTTCGGGAACAAGTGCTTGAACAGAAAGTCAAGTTGGAGTATGTTCCTTCCAAGGAACAAGTTGCTGATATTCTCACCAAACCATTGCCCAGAGACACGTTTGAATACCTCAGGCAAAAGCTGGGGGTTGTTGATGCATCATCTTATTGTTGAACCTCTTCTTATTTGTGGTACAGGCTCAGGGGGAGCACATAATGCATTGTTGGCATTATGGATCTAGCTGCAATATGTTTCTATCTCTTTCATGGTGGTACAAGATCTGGTTCATGATCTTAGGGGGAGCATACCCATTTTCCCTTGATGTCAAAGGGGGAGAGTGACTTGGTGTGGTGGTTGCCATCAAGTCCAAAGGGGGAGATTGTTGGCATTATGACTAAAGGTGTTGTCCTTGATGGCAACCTACACAGATGATGGACCTCAGTACTTCAAGCCAGTAGCAGAGATTGATGATCAGGGCCCAGATCTTGAAGAAAATAAGACGGACGCAGGAAACCAGTTCAGAAAGTGCGTACCCGCAGGTACACCATGCAAGATCCGCGCCCAGAGACGCAGACCAGCCGTTCAGGGGGTGCGTCCGCTGAATGCACACACTTCAAGGCAGAGAAAAGCTCACGTGGGGGTTTCTTGTGATTTACACTTGTTTTTGAGCCGACGGTATTGTGTTATTACGGTTTTAATCCGTGGTATTGCTCCATGATTTAAGGAAGGGTTTGCCTATATAAAGCAAAGGAGATCATTTGTCAAGTATGCTTTTTGGGTTGAATATCTTATGAGAACTAGCTCTGAAATTCTATGGGTGTAATGTCTAGATCTAAAGAAGGCGAATCTCCTATTCTCTTCGGCGCATGATCAGATCTCTAAATCTGATTGAGTGGGTTGTCTCTTAAAGTCTTGAAAGAATTCTTATCTGAAGGGCCGCAAGCACGGTAAAGGGAAAGTGCGCCGGGACGCAGGTCAGAGGAAGTTCAGGTGCGTCTCTGAGGTGAAAGGACGCAGAACAGTGTCGGGAGATCAACGTATGGACGCAGGGCAGACAAGGTTCAGGTGCGTCCCTGAGGACAAAGGACGCGGAGCGATAGTGGTTTTGAGTGCGTCCCTGAGGTAAAGGACGCGGCGCGATAGTATTTCTGGGTGCGTCCCTGAGGCAAAAAGACGCGGTGCAGTTGAAGTAATAGTGTGTCGGCGTGCAGCACACCGGAAGGATCTCTGCGTGTGGGCGCAGGAGTGCAGAAGAGAAGCTGCGTCTGGTCGTAGACCACAGAAGGGAAAACTGCGTCCCTATCTTAAGATGTTCTGTTGACTGTATTTTTTTTTCTATTCATAAGGTGTTCTGGGTTAGCTCTGTAATTTCTGATCTGAAATCCTAGTGGACTGTAACTGTAGTTGTATACTTGTTGATCATTTGATGTTTTATGAAAAGAGGTAGGGGGTTGTAGCTCCCTTCCAGGAGGAGCCTGGAAAACGAGAGAGAGTTGTAGCTCTCTGCAGGTTGCAGCCTGTGTACTGGTAAAGGAATTCACCAGTACAAAATCATTGTAAAATAAGTTTCTAATTTGAAAGAAGACAGAGACATATTGCAGCAGGTGGTTTTCTCCCACATTGGGTTTCCACCTTACATCTTGTGTTCCTTGGTGTGACTATCTGTTTTGTTTGTTCATGCTCATTATTTTATGAAACTGATATGCACAAATAATTCAAAGTACAAATAAGGAAGATTTGTTTAATTGCTGCATAATACTGATTCACCCCCCCTCTCAGTATTATTTCCAACAAATATCTTCAAGGGATCATCTAAAACTATCAACTTTCAACAAGGTGAAGACAGGTGGAGGAAACATGTATTTGAATCCAACTTTAAACTTTTTGTCATAAATTGAGCACATTTACCACAGTCCAAGATATTTTAGATAGATTGGAAGAGCTTTCGCCTTCACACATGGAAGAGGTTGAGAACACATAAAAGATGTGGCATTCTGATATATTTTGGATAATCAAAGATGAAGGGCATGGTTCATTAGATTTGAACATTTTTTAGGCAAACCAAAGGCCGATAAATAGGGGTAGTTTCCCATGTTTCAGGGGCAATGGAGAAGATGTGACATTAAAGACAAGTATGGAGCTTTTAACATCCACTGCAGCTAAAATTAAAAAGGACCACATGTCAAAGAAAGAGAATGATTGTAATTAAGGCCATTATTAGCATAATATGGAGTTAGACTCCTATTTGATTTATATCTCTAGAAAGTCTAATTGTAGTTTGTTAGTTGGATCCTTTGAAAGTCTCCAATCTCTTTCTTAGTTGGATCCCAGTGATACAACATCACACATATCTTATGTAGATTCTGCTCCCGAAAACAAAACCATTTGTTGGCTTGGTGGGGCCTGACCCAGGACCAATGTTAGTTAGCTAAACAAATCCCTACACTAATTCCCCTTTTAGCATCAGCCCATGGAGCATGGACCAAAGTCTGACCTGAAGCAGTATGGAGGGATACTGGAACCAATTTTCCACACCCTAAGATGGTTGTGATGTTAGTTTATTCCTTCTATTCATGATCTCATGCAGGTTGTTAAGTTCTAGGGCCTTATTAGCCTATCCCTTTGTTACACCCTTCAGTACCTCCACGAAGGGTTATGATTGACCTTTGTGTAGCCCTAACCTACGGTTAAGGTAATTTCACACTGCTAGGGTAGCGTAGTGTGCAGATTCCCAAATTATCTTAAGCGTCTTACTTATCTTATTAAACAATCATAGTTAGCACTGCGTAAATAGATATTCTTACTTGTTTTCAATTATCCAATGTAATTACATACATGCATGTGTCATATAAGCAATATAAATGAAATTCATACCCAATATGTAAGATGCATTAACAAGAAACAAAGACATAGAATTTTTAAAATGCTTCTCTTTATTGATATCTTTAGATGATTACAGACTCTGTTCACCCTGTGCACATAGTTGCAGGGGTCCACGCACTCAGCTATAGACTTCTACCCTAGGCCTTTGCACACTCAGCTACAGAACCTCTACCTATGCTACGACGTGAAATTTAGACTTCTTGCCTTATTTCTCAAGACTTCTTCTACGATTATTACTCTTTTTTCTAACTACTTAGAGCGAGTTTACTTAGCTCTTTTTATACAATCCGATGGTCTGCCGACCATGGGTAGATTTTTACAACTAACTTTACAAAATAAGGGCAGACAACCCTTTATGACTCATGACACCTCCATGCTCCGTGACCACAAAATGTGGAGACTTTACAAATTTATTACAAAATTCAACCCAAAACATAGGCTTTTAGCCCAAAAAATATGCTTGGGTTCTAGTCAGAACATCCAAATGATGAGATCAAAACCACGCAAAGATGGACCCAGTGTTAATATTGTTACACGAAGTAGTATAACTACTAGGGACGATAAAGGGAAAAAATCTGAGGAAAATGTATGGGTATGCAAGGAGGCTAATGTTATGCTCTCAACCTATGAGAAATTCCAGAATACCAAATGTGTGAAGAAATACAATGAAGAACCCATAATATAATGAGAAAAACAAGTATTTTATTATTCAGAGATAAAATAAATGTTCACTTGCATCTTCAAGGGGGCAACCTCTAGCATAACAAAGCTCGATTAAAAAATAAGGCACGATGATATTTCCCTTGTAAATATGACTATTTATAGCTAAATTACCTTCAACAACCTAATGATTAGTGGTCCTTTGCATAACATGGGCTAACTCCTTTATTTATTAATTATGGCCTATTTGCAACTAACAATGGCACCTTTATTAAATGCGGGTCAACCACTTACAATTATTAATACAAGCTTTATTAACTCGTTGACTAACTATGACTATGACTTGACCTTATTGAGTTTATCACATAAATAAGAGGGTTAGGGTTTCACCCTAAAATGCCCTCGCCCATTAAAAGCAGCCTTGTACTCAAGGCTAAAGTTTTGAAAACTGATAAATAATAGTGGTTGGCTCTGAGGTCGCATCTTCTGGAGAGGTGTCTTTCCACTTGACGAGGACTTCCTTGATCGTGGCGCCACGTAGATATCTTTCATGAGTATTGAGGACCTATTTAGGTTGGAGCTAGAGTGAATCTTCCACATCCAATTTGGGTAGACTAGTTTGCATTCTGCAATTGTTCCTTGTGACTTTCTTAAGCCATGATACAGGGAAGACTAGATGGATGAAGTTGGTGGCAAGGCCAGCTTGTAGGCTACTGCTCTAATGCACTAAAGTATTTGATAAGGTCCATATAATTTTGGAGCTAATTTTTGGAAACCCTTTTATTTGAGTGTTTTCTTCTTATATGGTTGCAACCGCAAGAATACCCGATCCCCTTCTTGAAAGGTGTGCTCCAAATGATGTTGGTTTGCTTGTTGCTTCATTCGATTTTGAGCTTGATGGAGATTATCTTTGACATGTCATGGTGATATGGTTTTGTAGGAGTTGATCAACTTCCTTTACCTTAGAGAATCCAGGAATATAAGAAATAGGTGAAGGTGGGAGTTTTCCATACACTGATTCATATGGAGTCATCTTGGTGGCTTCATGATAGTTAGTATTATACTACCATTCAGCTAAAGGTATCCATTGTACCCATTGATGCTAATTTTTTGAAGTCAAGCATCGTAGGTATGTCTCTAAACATTTGTTGACTTCTTCAGTTTACCATTAGTTTGTGGATGATAGGAAGTAATTAGTTGGAGTTTAGTGCCTTATATCTTGAAAAGTTATTGCCAAAATTTGTTGGTGAAATTTAGGCCACAATCACACACAATGGAGGTTAGCATGCCATGCTGTTTGACGATCTGGTCCATGAAATATTGAGCCACCAAAGTGGGGGTAAATCGGTGGGGTAGAGCACAAAAATGAGCATATTTAGAAAGTATATCCACAACCACCATGATGACAAATTTATTTCCTAACTTTGGGAGACCAGTAATGAAATCCATAGAAACATTTGTCGAGATGGAGGTAGGGATTGGAAATGGTTGTAAGGTTCCTAGTAAATTGATTGTTTCTCCTTTGTGGCATTGACACACATGAAATTCAGTTATAAAAGCAAGAATGCCAATTTTCATGCCTGATCACAAGAAATAATGATGAGTTTGAGCACAAGTCTTCTGAAAGACTAGATGCCTTGTAGTGGGCGATGAGTGCAACTCTACCAACAAAGAAGAGCTTGATTACAAAATAAGACTCAATGATCTTTCGCTTCTAACTAAGACTATTTATAGCTAAATTACCTTCAACAACCTAACGACTAGTGGTCCTTTGCATAAGATGGGGTAAACTCTTTATTTGTTAAATATGGCTCATTTGCAACTAACTGTGGTCCCTTCTTAAATGCGGGTAACCACTTACAATTATTAATACAAGATTTATTGACTCTTTAACTAACTATGACTATGATTTGACCCTATTGGGCTTATTACATAAATAAAGGGGTTAGGGTTGGACACTACCATTCCCTCCCCTATCAAAAGCAACCTTGTTCTGAAGGCTAAAGTTACGAAAAGCGTTAGAGAATAGTGGTTGGTTCCGAAGTCACATCTTCTGGAGAGGTGTCTTTCCACTTGATGAGGACTTCCTTGATCATACAACCACACAAATGTCTTTCATGAGTATCAAGGACCTATTCAGGTTGGAGCCAAAGTGAACCTTCCTCATCGAATTCGACTAGACTAGTTTGAATTTTGCAATTGTTCCCCACCACTTTCTTGAGGCATGATACATGGAAGACTAGATGGATTTTTGAAGTTGGTGGCAAGGCTAGCTTATAGGCTACTACTCCAATGTGATGAAGTATTTGATAAGGTCCGTAGAATTATCGAGCTAATTTTTGGCAATGCTTTTCTTTGAGCGATGTTTTCTTATATTGTTGTTGTTGTAGGAATACCTAATCCCCTTCTTGAAAGATGTGCTCTGAACGATGTTAGTCTGCCTATTGCTTCATTCAATTCTAAGCTTAATGGAGATTATCTTTAAGATGAGCTATCATGGTGGCGCAGTTCTATAGGGGTTGATCGACTACTTGCACCTTAGAGCATCTAGGGATTTAAGAAATAGGTGAAGGTGGGATTTGGCCATACACTGCTTCATATGGAGTCATCTTGGTGGTTTCATGATAGTTAGCATTATAGAACCATTTAACTAAAGGTATCCACTCTACCCGTTGATGTTGCCTTTTGAAGTGAAGCACCATAGGTATGTCTCCAAACATTTGTTGACTGCTTCAGTTTGACCATCAGTTTGGGGATGATAGGAAGTAATTATTTGGAATTGTGTGCCTTGTATCTTGAAAATGTCTTGCCCAAACTTGCTGGTGAAAGTCAGGCCACAATCAGACATAATGGACATTGGCATGCCCTGTAGTTTGAAGATCTGGTCCACGAAAGCTTGAGCCACCAAAGTGGGGGTAAGCCACCAAATTGGGCTTAAATGGGTGGGGTAGAGCACAAAATGAGCATATTTAGAAATTCTGTCCACAACCACCATGATGACTAATTTGTTTCCCAACTTTGGGAGACTAGTAATGAAATCCATAAAAACATATGTCTAGATAGAGGCGGGGATTGGAAATGTTTGTAAGGTTCCTGGTAACTTGACTATCTCTCCTTTACAACATTGAAACATATCAAATTCAGTTATAAAAGTAAGGATTTCATTTTTCATGCCTGTCCAAAAGAAAGAATGACGAGTACGAGTCTTCTAAAAGATTTCATGCCTTGCATTGGGTGATGAGTGTAACTCTACAAAATGCAAGTTTTAAGGGAGGATGTTGGTGATATAACTACTTAATCCTTGTAGTGAAGAATCTCATCCCTTCGAGAGTAGCCAACTAAGGAATTAGGATCTGATCTTAAGTTATTAATGATTTGGGAGAGAGATGGGTGTGAAAACCATTCCTTGCATGCTTCTTCAATCCAATCTGGCATGGGAAGAGAGATTGATAGCAAGGTGTTGTCATCCACAAATTAGTGTGATAAAGCATCTACTACTACATTGTCATGCCCTTTCTTGTAAATTATCTCATAATCATATCCAAAAATGTTGGCTAGTCATTTGTTTTGCTATGGCGAGGATAAATGTTTCTCAAGAAAATATTTGAGGTTTTGATGGTCTATGAATATTTGGAAACGTCAGCCCAATAAGTATCATCGCCAGGTATCTACTACATGTAAGATGGGCATCATCTCTTTCTCATAGGTAGATTGTCCCAGATGTTTCCCACTAAGTTGTTGGCTAGTGAAACCCAAGGTTCAACCTCCTTGCATTAACACAACACCAATACTAGTACTTGAAGCATCACATTCAATCAAAAAAGATTTGGTGAAGTTGGGTAGTGCTAATAATGGAGTGGAACACATAGCCTATTTAAGAGCCACAAATTCCTGTTGTGCTCCATCAACACAGAGGAATGAATTTTTCTTGAGAAGGCTAATGAGGGGTCTATCAATGCAACCATAATTGTGGAAATATTTGTGATATTAGCTAGTGAGACCCAAGAATCCCCTCAAACTCTTCAAGGTTTTGGGTTGGGGCCAATCTTGCATTGTATGTATATTTTTGGCCTCAGCCCTCACAACTTTACAACCCACAATATGTCCCAACTAATTGACTTCTTCCACACAAAAAGAGAAGTTGGATAATTTGACAAATAAATTATGATTCCAAAGTAGTTGCAAGATCAGGTCTACATGATGAAGATGGTTTTCCCAGGTGAGGCTATAGATGAGAATGTCATCAATGAAAACAAGGATTCTTTTTAGAGATATGGTTTTAGCAGGTGATTCATGAGGCTTTTAAAGTAGATGTAGAATTACAAAGACCAAATGGCATGACTAAGAATTCATAATGGCCTTCATGAGTTCGGAAAACTATCTTCGAAATGTCTACTTCTTTCATGCATATTTGGTGATACCTAGAGCAAAGATATAGCTTGTTAAATAATTGAGCACCATGTAGTTCATCAAGAAGATCATCAACAATCAGAATAGGTACTCTTAATTTGACACTAAGCTTTTTGAAGGCCCAAAAGTATGGACACATGTGCCATTTCCTATCTTTGTTTAGAAACATGACCACTGGTGATGAATAGGGATTGATACTAGGATGAATAACACCTGCTTCAAGGAGTTCCTTGATGATTTTTTCAATTTCATTCTTTTGGGTGAAAGGATATTGATATGGGCATACGTTCAATGGTTGGGCCCTTGGGACCAACATGATGCTATGATCATGTTCCCCTCTACAGGTTGGAATCTCTTTAGGTTTCTCAAAGACCTACTAGTGTTGGTTTAAGACCTATTGCATCTTAGGATGAACATGAATAGTAGTAGATTTTATGGCCTAGATGGCATTAAAGTGGGCGATGACTCCATGATGGCCATTTTTCAAAAACTTTTCCATTCGATGCGAGCTGATGATAGAAGGAGAACCTACTTGGAGTCCACAGAGTGTATGAATGTGGTCATTCTACTTAAATCTCATATATAACTCCTAGAAATCCATTGCGATTGGGCGGAGTGTATGAAGCCATTCAACACCCAAGACAATGTCACAACCATCTATCTTAATTGCAAACATGTGGGTCTTTAGGTGGTATTCTCCCATCTCAATTTTAATATTTTCGTAGCGACCTTCACATTTCATTATCCCCCCATTAGCAATAAGGACCTAGGAATTAGAAACTTCCCTTACAAAAC
>Ga0115844_100177_pt1 | contig 15883 bp, 5 predicted proteins | sample InSIn1gowninarea_FD_83858 | JGI IMG/M metagenome (GOLD analysis project Ga0115844, IMG submission 83858) | reverse complement strand
AATATATCTTTTCCTTCCACAGAAAATAATTTTTTCTGCCTTTCCAAAAAGCATAAAACCGTGTGACGAATGTCTATCTGTTTATCCAATGCCTTTTTGTGTTCTTTTTTTTTGCCAAAAAGTTAAAATAAACTCAAAGGTGCGAGTAAGCAGAACTTGCTTTATCCTAAGCATGCCTATTTATATCTACATACTTCATAACGGAACGAGTGGAATGTAATCGATGATAGGAAGAGAATAACAATAATCTGTAAATCCTGATATGCTTTATGAATAGCAAAAAAATACAGGTGAAAGAAATCTGAAATAGTACACCCCAGCTCAAAGAGAAGGCGAATTGAAAATTGGATACGAAAAAGCAGCATCAAAGTAAGACCGCAACTCAATAACCCGTTGATTTGAAGTTCACTAAATACACCAAACTAAATTAATAATGTTTTTGTGATGAAATATAAACTTTTTAAATTATAAAAGAGGTTTTATTACAAAATAAAAGAGTTTCAACAAATACTTAGTTGCATTTCAACTTCATTGAATTAATTAGCTTTACAGTCACGCAGGTATGTTAAATGTCATTTACATGATTTATTTTTTTGTGCCCGAAAGCTACTCTATTTTAAGTCTACTGTCTTGCCAGCCATTATAAACATATCATTTTCTGCTGCCTGCCTTTATCATTATTCCTTCGGTTTTCGGCATAAAGCAAAACTTTTTACTGTGAGTAAAATGTCCGTGAGCTTTTGCTCCTCTTAGTAACTTCAGAAACATCGTGAACTCGAACTCTGCAATCATCACCACTACCACACTTTCACAAGCTGAACATATTGAAGAATCGGTCGTCCTGTACTATTGCTAATTTATTAGCTGCACAGCAAGAAAGTACAAAGTGGCTTACATGCTTAGCTACGCATGCATATAGCTGTCGCCCGTAGTACAGGACGACCGATTCTTCAATAAGCACAATGGGTGACAAATATTTTCTTCCGGCAAAAATCTGTATGCTACTCGCCTCGCCCAATAATAATAATAATATCTGCAGGGAAATAACTATATATGTAGCTCAGCTGAAGAGAGGGAACGCAAATTGTAGTCGTTTCATCATTCAAATAGCAAACCCATTGCCACAAAATCGCGCGATGATTTATATCAAGTGACAAATAGCACAATGACATTCATTACTCTGCCTGTCAGTTTCTCCGTATATCTTCCAGGCATAAATATTAACCACAAAAATTTTCATGTTTAGAAACTGCTTATCCCTTCAAGGCCTATATATCATCATAAAGTAGGAGTAACCTTTCTATGGAGCCAAAGTGGAAAATGGTGGTAGGTAGTTACGAAGAAGATAATGTTTGTATTTCACTGAAGTGGAATGGCGATCCGAGAAGTTTTTATTCAATATAGTCCGAAGATGTTAGAATATAATAAATAAACATTTAAAATACATATATTAACGTCATGTTACTATAAAAAAAACTTAGTGAAGTATTTAAGTCAATTTTTTATAAGCTTTAAAAGAATCAATGCAAATAACTTAAAACTTTCAATCTACTTCTACCATTGAAGAAGTCCAGAATTATATTTAAATATTTGATTGTAAAACTTACACACTCAAAGTTACTTTGTAATGTAATACATTTTATAGTCTGACCTCGCATTGCGTAATTCGACAGCCCAATTTCTCTTAAACTAAACTACTTTTCGAACTTTGTGTATATCGCGAGATGGGTACTTTGAATTAATTACTGCTTCAAAAATACAATACGTACATTTTTTCATTTCGATGTTGCACGAATTGAACAAGATAGAAAACATGGAATCCGTAAACAAATACGGTTGAAATAGGGCTTAGACTAACTAAATCTGTTCATCTGTTCACTAGAATATTTTAATGGTTTTATAATCCTGCCTTGGTGTGTGCATTTGTGCGATTTTGATAAATGTCTTTTGCAACGATTTTTCCACTTTCTCCTTCCGCTGCCGTTTTCACCTCAAATGAAAAATGAGGTTTTAATTCTCTAGAAAAAAGAAAGTGGAAGTGTTTCCGAAGCAGACCTTTAATTGTTATTTTTGTACAACGTGAGTAGTTAGTAACTCATCATGTTCAAATGATTTTAATGATCAATATCAATGGTTAGGTTAAATGGCTGCCCATTTTCCATTCATCTAACTTTTTCTGAAGGCTATTTTTTAACTCCTATGATCAGTTGCTAATATTTTTGGTTGAATAAGGGAATCAAACTACAAAATAGTTTCGTTATCCATAGGTCCAAATTAGAAATTTTGGTACATGAATTTCAACCGGTAATTCCAATAAAGCATATTAACTAACACTTTTGTTTTATTAAGTTTTTTTGTATAATAAGTAGATGCGTAGATTTAGAACTTCAGATTCAGCCCTTATCCCTTTTACTATATCATCACATCACTATCACCCTACTATACTTACTACAACTACTACTACTACAACTGTGATTTAAACACTTTGTCTGTAGCCGTTTGGCGATAACGTCCTATGTTTAAAACAAAAGAGGTCTTGAGAAAGTATGAACAAATATTCTCAAACTCGCACAAATATCATCCATAATTATCATTAGTCCACGGTTCATTTAGTGAAAAGATAAAAAAATCCACAAAAAGACTGAAAGTTAACCTAAAACAATATTATGCCTTCAAGTTAGTTTTCAATAAAAATTTGCCTCTTCTATACAAGAAGGAACAAATATAAAAATTTGCGTGTCACAAACCACTTCCTTCTTTCATATTTACTTTGTTGTATTTTGCATGACTTGCTTTGACAGGCAATCACTGTTCAGTGTTCACCTCAATTCACATGACCGCAGCTGTGCAGCAATATGACACGACCGTTCTAGAATTCCAAACCAATGACTTCAAAAGAAAAAAAAAATCTTCACAAAATACGAACGCCTTGAACACGCAAGTAGCTCTAACCATATCTAACTCATCGGGTTTTCACCACCAAAGCAGACTTTCAACATAATATTTTTTACTTTTTTTTTGTATTTATAGACAAAAAGGGAATTCGAGAGCAATGGAATGCTATCTGATCCTGACACTCCCTTTCTTTCTTTTTTGCTCAGAATTTGAGTTGCACAATGCAGTCTTCATTTTTCTACTTTTTGTTTCTTTCAAAATGGAAATGGACAAACAAATATACAAAAGATCCCAACTCTACAAATTCCATTTACTCCGAGTTTGTATGGAGCTTCTCTTTTCTAGTCTTCTTTGCTTACAATCAAAACGAAAAAAATGGCACAGAAAGCCCTTGCCTGCTTTTAGGATTGTAGGCAACAGGAAAAAAGCAATAAGCACAAAGGAAAGAAATGCTCAAACAAACTTTATCTGTTTGGTGTCTACAGGAATTTTTCTATTTTTTGTCAATTCAATGGTTTCTTCCCTATTTTCTACGCTTCACGCTTTCTTTCCCGCCGCTTTTGATATATCACTGCCTTGTTTGTTGGATGAAACCTAACTATCGAATGAGTCATATGAAAAGAATAAAAAAGTGGTTCGTATGCCTCTGGATCTTTTCATTTTTTTTTCTTATTCCTTTCTCCGAGTCGGTACTCAACTCAGTACCCGAAAGATATGATAGAGATAAAATGTAAGTCGTAATGGGATTGTGTTGAGAGCAGAGGTGAGAAAAAAATGACATGATAGACAGAGTGATGTTGCGTAAATCACGAGTTCATATCTTCTCCATCAACTCCGTACTATATACGTTTTGTTGAATAATGTGCGAATGAAGTACCTACTCGTCCAAGTCATAAACTTGTGCTGTAAATTTGGCAACTTTCCTAGTTATTTTTTGTAATCATTATGAACGTTGTCGTCCAAATGAAATATAATAATCATGCTTACTTTTTGTTATGTAGGGAGAGGATAAGTACATACAGAATAGAGCTCAAGCTTTAACTATTACCATTACATAATACAGTGAAGATTGAAAAGGTACAAGGCATACTAAATAAAATAAAAGATCTCAAAATATTGATCGTGTTCTTTGTTTATTCCATTAAAAAAATGTTTTGAGTTATGAATTACATTCATGGAACAAAAGTAGAAAAATATGCAATCTTTCAACACCTATCATTAGTTTTTATTTTAGTTCATGAAATCGATTATGCAAATGTGGATTAGTAACTTCTGGGAAGGGGTTTATGAAATAAAATGTGCACTCAGTACACTTTTAATCGTAATGATTTATGATTAACGAGCTGTATAAGTACACCCAGACAAATTACGAAATTGACTTTCCTAAAGTTTTTGGTTGATACAAAAAAAATCTAATTGAATAGGAAAAGTTTGTACGCATAAGATAAAACTTCACTTTTAATTAAAAGGCCAGATACAAGCGCTATTAGATTCAATTCCAACCACGCAACAAAAATAAAGTAATTCGAAATATTTTACGCTGTTCGGCTCACTACTGTACACGTAAACTGGATCTTTATCTTGGTTATACTCGAATGTAGCGTTAATATGTTGAATGAATGTCAATTTTTTAGTTTTCTCTCTGGACTCTGGGCTGTCTTTCTGGTAGGTTACGAGATGTGGAAAGTGCAGAGCACACCAAGCTAAAATATTAAAAAAAGAATTTTCATTTCATTAAGTCCCCAAAGGAGGAAGGCAATGAGAGAAAGTTCTTCACAGGAAGAAGGCGAAACCAGGCCAAGTTAATATGGGGATCTTTGGGCAATAAAAATACCAAAAAATGGTCTAATACCTTGGTGCCTTGTGTATTTACAAGAAACACGTGAATACTGACTTGAACTGAAACCATAAAAAGCCCACTCACGGTGGACTTTCAGAAATTCATGTCCCATTTTTAGTGGAATATAACTCATATGAAAGGATGTTGACAAACAGCAAAAAAGGGAACTCACACAAGATTCTTAAGTGAACTGTGTAGTGCACAGTACACATAAGCATATTTATATGTTTTTTTCTCTTAGCTTCTTTCCAACTTTCTTTGAGAAAGAGACAGAGAAAAAATGATCCCACTTTTCGTGAAAAACTGAGTAAAAAGGAAAGGTTTCCTTTGAAACTTGCTGTCAATAGAAGAAGATAAGTCACTGGTTTGCTTTTATTTTTATTTTATTCCTGTGTTTGAGGTCTAGTTACAAACAAGATAAAAACTTGTGTTTTAGAGTACGGTACATATAACTATTCATGTATAATCTGACTGAAACAGAACTGGTGCAAAAAATGTAAGGAAGGGGAAGTTGAGACGGGTAGCCCTTGGAGAAATCTTGACTCTCTTTACAAATATATGTAGCAAATAGCCACTAAAATATTGCTACCTAGTTTTCTCATAAGTATGTAGCATAGAAAAAAAATCCTAGAGGCTAAAAAAACTTATACAAGTAAAGCATATGGACTATGGACATGTCAAGAAACAGAATGGCAGACATGCCTATAATGAGTACTAGATGAGTCCTTGTGCAGAACTCCCACAATGAAGATGTCCTGAAGGCTCAATTCCTCGCAATCTGTTGGGTTATTTACAAGGCTGAAAGAACACCGCTTTTTACTTACCATGACCATACTGTAGAAAATAAAGCTGTAGGGGTTTTTCAATGAGAATGAAAAATATTGTATAGAAGGAAACCGGAGTAAACTGCAAATTTTAAGGTCTTTAGAAGACCGAGGGTGACCATCAGCTTGTGTTAATTTCAACAAATAGGGATGTGAACGACTGAACGAGATGTCATTTAAACAACTACATATAGAGCGCTTAGTTTGTCTGTTCACTGCTACATACTGAGATAAGGCTAGTATAGTTCATCTTGAAATCCCATTGGGCTCATAAGACAGTGGATATCAGTAACAGCTGGATTTAATACAGTAGCAATTATAGTTAGTGGTCATTACAAACGCGAGACATGAGACGCAGACGGAGAAGTGACTCGGCTGGCTTGAACTGCTTCTGTAGCAAAAGTACATGACTTAAAACGTAAACATTTTCCTGATTTAGGATTTTTAGGACTGATATGTAATATTAACATGACCTATAAACGTGTTACAAGTGTGGTGTGGGAATTTCGTGAAGTACTCCCACATGGCACTTTATTTTACCTTTTGGCAAAAAAAAAGAACACAAAAAGGCATTGGATAAACAGATAGACATTCGTCACACGGTTTTATGCTTTTTGGCAAGGCAGAAAAAATTATTTTCTGTGGCAGGAAAAGATATATTATCGCTACGTTATATAGTAGGTTAATAATAATATGCATTTATACACGTAGAAAAAAATTCTATATCTAAACAAAAAAGTGTCTGAAAATGAAAACGATATCAGCTGACGCCAGTTGTACAGGACCCAACGCGAAAATTAATACTATGAACAGAAAGATAAGACACCAAAGTTATTATGGCCGTCTGTGAAGTGAGCTGATAGATGATGATAAAACCAAATGGAGGAAGAAGGAATGACTTTCTCTAGCCTTTTCCTAGAACTTGCCTGTTTTAGTATAGCCTATCATTTAGCCATCCAACCGTATCGCATCATTTTCTTTGGACAATGAAGGAATCATCAAAAGATTAATGACAAGTATAAAGCGTTATGTTTTTTTTCTAAGGAGAAAGTTGATGGTTTGTTATACGATTATTATACAATCTGACAAGACATAACGAACACACCGAACTCTTAAGAAAAAAGTTTTTATCACTTTCACAAAATGACTGCCTCTGACTAAAGCTGTCTGCGTTGTACTTTACGTATAATAAGTGAAAGCAGAAAGGAAATCGTATTTAAAAAAAAAAAAAAAAAAACTTGTAAAACTAGTTGAACAAGTAGAGATTTCTCATCGATGTACATAGGTATATATTTTTTCCTTTTATAAAGTTGTATGCTACTTATTATGGAAGTATGTCTTCAAGGAGGAAAAAAAATCTGACAAGAAGTTGTTTAGGTTTGTTAGGTGGTGAAAGATACTAGACTTGTTTTAATTTCATCAAAGTTAAAAAAGTTAGTTTAGAATTCGCTAGCTTGTAAATTTTGCTTGGTATTTGAAGCGCATATTTTTGCAATCATTTTTGCTTCAGGTAATCATCAATTTCGATGTATTCCAAATTCAAAGGCGGTCTTTTGGGTGGATCATTAGGACTGGGTGGAAGTGGATATTCTTTGACCTTCTTGTCTTGCAACTTGAGCAAATTTCCAACCATGTCCTTCGGATCCTGTTTGATTTCACAATAGTTTCGTCTAATTCCAAGATGCTTACACTTGATTGGATTGAACTGAAAGAGGCTCGGCCAGTATTCATTTTTATGAAGTTTCTCATAGTCATGCAGCGTTTCAAAGTTGTACTCGAGTTGATTGGTTGAAAAGGGCTTGTGGCCAATTAGTTCTGTGGCTGCAGTCAACATTCCGTCTGCTTTGCTCTTTTCTGTCTGTTGGTAATTGGGTTGCCTATTCAAGTCCGCACGGAACAAGCGGAATCTCTTGAAGAGTTGCTTTCTAATTTTCAACATTCTCGCCTTTTCGTTCAATATTGCTTTAGCCTTTTCATGAGTGAATCTTCCTATTGCATTTTGTCTTTTCATTGTAGGGGCATTAGGATCGCTGGCTATCCACTCATAGTCAAACAGTTCCCATGTTCGTGGACGGAATTCTTCTGGTTGAAATAGGTTTTCAAAAAGTTTAAGTAATCCGGGAGGATATGAAGGATTGGGATACAATGTGCCTCTAGTCAAAACCTTGTCAATGTGCTCTTTGTCTCCTTCGTGGAAAGAAAATGGAAATTTTTTGTGGAACATGGCATACAGAATCACACCCAGACCCCAGACTTGGTCAAGTAATGGATTAAAACCAATTTGTTTCATGCGCTCTGGACTACGATATTTCTTTGGACCATATTCTTGGCTGTATTTTGTTCGAGATATGGTTTGGGCGTCACCATGATTTTGGGCAGTAGTTTTCTCTAGAAATCCTAAATCTTGTATTCGGATGTCAAAATACTCTCCCACCAAAATATTTTCTAGCTTCAAATTTCTGTGTTGTATAACGCAAATTGAAGGATGTAAGATATCACATTAATTTTTCATGAAGCAAAAGAAAAACATGAGTAAAGTTATTATTATATTTGGTAGCAACTTGCCTATGAACTATATCTTTGTCGTGTAGATGACTGACAGCAAATAAGATTTGACAAAACATTTTTCTCAAGATATCATCAGACAGAAAACATTTTCTTTGGTTGGCGTTACCACTATTACGATGGCCGTTGTTACTGCCACTACTTCGGCTATCGTAAGAATGTGATTCAGAATGTCTCTCATTTTCATTGCGAGCTGGAGCTGGAGCTATTGGTACGGCGTCAGGATGATTGGAGTCTGTAGACGATCTCAAAACTTGAAGTAGATTGCCTCTTGACATGTGCTCAAAAACGTGATATTTTAGCAACTTTGTTTCCAGACTGCCATAATAATGGACGAAATTGACGTGACCGATAGTTTGACTTTTACACGTTTCCAGAGTAAGTAAGTGCTCTTCCGTTTCCCATTCTGGTTTGCTTTTATCAAATATTTTGACCATGACTCTGGCATTCCCATTCTTTTTCCAGGTACCAATTCTAATTTCACCCCAAGGTCGCTTTTTGTAAGGCTTCTCATCCATGTAAATTTCCGCCTTTTTCAGAATGCTGTGCGACTCATCAGAGTCTCGGTACAATTTCACTTTGTTAGAGTGTGGTTTCATTAGCCTCTCTTGAGTTCTGGCTTGAATACCATATGGCTTGTCAAAGTAGGGATATTTAAGAGAGCGTGGCAGCCATTCTGGTCGTCTTAATGTGTTCCATCCCATTAACTGGGGGTATTCGCAACGTATATACCGGTGATCACCCCGATTGTCCTTTAGATATTCATCGTAAGCAGGGTTCTTCTCTAGATAAGACTTGATATCCTTGGGAAACTTGTAAGTCATGTTGGAGGATACACAAATGTATGATGGTGTGTTGGATATGGATATTCAGAATTCTTGACAATTTTTCATAAAGGGTTGTGGTGAAGAAGTATGGATTGTCGACAGAGTGTCCTTTTATCCTGGGTGCAATTAAAATTTAGGTTAACGCTAATGGTGTTTATGATGATGATAATGATTAGAATGAAGTGAAGTGCCTAGCCATTTACCATAGTTTCGTCCTAGATTAATGCGATCGGAGAAAGCATCCTGTGGAATGGTATTTTTATAACCAGACTAGACTACTCATTCTCATCTCATTCTTAGGATACCAATTCTACTAAACACTAGGTGTATAGCGTATATATTAGTATAAAAGACGAAATGCTAAAAAAAAAAACTTTTTCTTTTCCCTGAATGACGATAATGATTGTGACGATATCTACGGGATTAACTCAGGAAAAAAGCAAAATATAAAAGAGCCTTTGTACTGGAATGTCATTCGTAAAAAATTCTCATGAGTGTTGGAAGGTACCAACGGCTGATGTTTCTCCTATGCTAGTATCATGAATGAACAAAGGGATCAAAGTTAGTGACCCAAATATACTTTCAGAGTATTTTATTCCAGGGAGAATAAAGGAGCTTTTTTCTCAACGGAAAGTGTGGGAGCAGCTCTACAAGAAGGGATGAGATGACGCTTTCAGTGCTCAGTACTTACAATACGTAAAACTGTCAAAGCCAATTGCATTTTTGTGTGTATAGCCTTCTTACACTCTACCGATTTAAGCGGCTTTTCATCAAAGCCTATTTAGGTGAAAAGGAAAAAAAAAGTAAGAAGGGATAAGGGAATACCATCTCTCTTTATGTGAAACCTCCTCCTTCACAAAAATGATCCATCTCTATTAGCTCTTCATTACTAATTCAAACCCCTTAATTTACACTAGTCGCCACCGTCAACGACGGAACTTACTTTCTACCTTGAATACTGACTAGTTAGTTTGCAGAAGATGATACTAACTTCATTTCCATTTTAGTGTTTTGGTAGACAAAGGAATTCTCTTTTAAGTAAAAAGGTACTTTTGCATTTGAAATGAATGAAAATTTCTTGTTATTCTCCGTCTCCGACTGCGTAAGTCTGGCTAGTTGAGTGTGGTAGAAGTGCACACAAGCCAAGAGAAGTATTATTATCACACAAATGATAATGGATTTTCAGAGAGGGGAAGTTATTATAGTACATTATTCAAGAGATGAATGGAAAACTAGAAAGGAAATGTGTTTGTACATATTTATATATGCGTATTTGTATTTTATTATCTACGCGTATTGCTGTAGGGTTTGAAAGGAAGTTTTTTTCTGGATAGAACAATTTAATTTTCGCATTAACAACAAGAGAAAAAGTTATTTACTTTCCATTATGTTCTGAAAATTGCAAAAGTTCATGAATAAATAAAATTGGCAAAAGCAAGAAGATGAAGATGGATTTGTCTTTCAGTTTTTTTTTTGCATTTACTTAGATCACCAACAGCTGTGCTCTTTCTCTTACATGCGCTGCTAAAGTATGCATATATGCAACTGCTTTTGGAGTCTCGAGAAATCCCTATAGAGTGACTAAATAAATATATTATACAGCTACACATACAGAAAAGACTAGACAAACCAAACCAGTACAAAAAGAAACGTACACAGGTTGTAATGTAATAATTTCTTTCTGGGCTTTTACAATGAATGTCATAGGAAATTGTAGGTATGTTCGGTGGTGGTTAAGATCCAAAAAAAAAAAATGGATTATGTTGAAAAAAAGACACCGGGTGTGCTGCCGGTGTGGAACATAATTTCTAACGAATGTCACTAGCTGATACGCAGCAGCACCCGACGAATGAGCCTTTTATAGAAAAAGTATGTAATTTTGCAAACCCTTCTTCGGAGCAAGCTTTTGCTTTGTTTGACTAAAAAATGGAGACCACACACACACGAACGATCATCCTTCCTATTTTTTTACGAGACATTTTCTCAGAGTGTGTATTTCTTTTTCGCTCGGTATGGTCTGGTGTTGGTGCAATCTTCATTTCCTAGTTTCCGAACACACTTTCAGTGCACAATTTATCTATTCACCAAAAATGAGCTCGCTCACTGTTACAATTTACACAACTTCACCAAATTCACACCAATACTCAATTTAACCAGGCAAACCTACAAAATCCCCATTGAGCTGTCTGAAATGAAAAGGATATAAAATTTATGGACAAAGCTGGACTGGAGTAGAGTTAGTAGAGTAAAGAGCCCATGATTGCTGCAAATAATTCGATAGACAACAAAAATGCAAAGCTTGGGTAAATGTTGTTTCTTGGTATTCTCTGTTGCTCCTATGTGCAGTATTGGTTTTTCTTATAGGAAGACAGCTTAGTATACAATTTTGCTGACTTAAGATTTACCGTACTGAATGAAGCAACAGAATGATAAGAGATAATTTAATATAAGCACAAATCATATGACGGCACTCAGTTACAAGTCATTTCTAGGAGGAGTGGCAACTCGACTGGTAGACTATCAAAAGGGGGAAGTGAATATCATGCGAGGATGCCTAAAATTGTGAAAAGTTTGGTAAATGAGTAGACCAAACTACAAAACAATGATGAAACTTCTTTTGTTGTAGATACCTAGAAGCAACTACGGTCTTCATATGATACATGAACATGTGGTTTTTCTGGTAGTTAATCGTTTTTTATGTAGGACAGCCAAAGAAATTGTAAACCGCTTAGTAGAATTTTCTTCTACTCTATAAAACGGATCATGACCAGAGATCGAAACGAAAATGCTGTCAACAGCAGAAAAAAAAGTACTAGAAGAGGAGATGAAAAGAAATTAGCATGATTGAAACTGACTCCATCGTAATTTTTTCTGACGTGTGTAACAAGCTTGTTCTGCTCCATTACTTCCTTTATTATTTGAATTAGAAGTTGCTTAGATTTCAGAAGTAAATCTTGCCACACCACTGCATCCGTTCATCGTCATCAATAAATTTCTTTTTTTTTTCTACGGGTTCCTAAAAAAGGAATGTTCTACAGTCTTTCAGTTGCCGTTGCCAGCATTTCCATTTTCTTATGAACGACTTACTCGACAACTCTTTTAAAGTAGCACGATATTCAACAAATCTCAGTGTCACGACTTACTATCGTGAGAAGAAACCAAACTAGACCACCAAAAACTTCGGTCTCTATTTACTTTGCTTGCTTAACAATGATCTTGTTATTTCAGATATTTTACCACTGAATATCTTTCATTATTCCACAAAACCGAAAGAGCAGAATGAAATCTTTCTCTGAGTATTTACCTTTGCTGCTGCGTTCTTGTTTCTCTACTAGCATAGCAGAAGTACTAACAAAACTGGAAACGAAAGTGAAACACTGTGCGTGTCATTTTCCCAAATAGATAGAAGACCACGATCATTACAACTCAAGACGGTGATCACGACGATGGTCGTGGTCTCCTCATTAAAATAAGCAAATAACAGGAAAGGAAAACAAGACAATGCAATGGAATATTTTCCTTGAAAATTAAATAATAGAAGTCTCATACAAATATATTTATATGACTGATTTAGAATAGTTTCCTCATCTTGAATCAGATCCCAAAGCAGGGATAGCAACCTAATTCAACGTGACATGGTGCACACTGCACGCTACAAATAAAAGAACTTCAGATGGAGAACCACGGGAAGTATTCCTTGGTGGTTTGTAGGTTCCGTTCTGATAGAATAATTCATAGTTTACTTGGCATTGTGTGTTCAGTCCATGGTGTTCCTCCTCTCCTGAGAAAGTTTCTCAAGTATATTTACACAACGTTACATTTTTTAAAGAAAAAAGATGGTCCTTTTTACAACTCTATTTCATTCTCTAGTTGTCGAAATTTGTGTGCTCCTTGTTTTCTTTATAAGTTCCAAAATTAAAGTGTGAGGTGGACACTGAGAATAAATCATTTAGGTAAGCTTTTTTGTTGAATCGGTGGAGGCGGAGAAAATATATGGCTGTATTGTAAAACAGCGCATAAATCTTGTCATTGCGTTCATTTACAGTTCATGTTCCGCAGCACACTACTCAATATCCACACTTGAGACATAATATATTGTATTGTTATGAATTGAGGACTAAACGTACGTGTACTGCATCTAAGCAAAATATATATGTGATTGTATTCATTATTGGCTAATGCACCCTACGTCTGCTGTTCAACATGACACAAGCTGACTTAATGTTACGTTTTGATGCAGTAAGTTGTTTAAGAGTGTAATGTAATAATACTTTTAGCTCACGAACGAGCATCTGATAAGGTTTGCTGCTCGCTTAAGTGGAAAAATGGAAATATGAACCGTCGGGGGAGAAAGTATGGTGACTTGCGTGCAACCGATACGTATCATATCTCCAGAAATATTTTATGTTTACGTTACATCATTGGCACTTGCCATTTATAGAATGGAGTACTAATAACCTTTCATTTTCTATACTTTTCTGTAGGGCGAAACTGGAAACCTACTTTGATTACAATGACGTATGATATGCTTATATAAGTTAGCACGCAACTAATTTGATTGTGAATGCAGTTATGAAATAGTATGGGAATGTTCTTTTCTGCGATAAAACAACTCATCATAATAACGTAAAACTTTATGCAGCCTGGAATCCTTTTTGGTTGTGAAATGGAAATGAATATTTTATGCATCATCCAGCTGTAAAGCATCAACTTTGTGTAGTAATTGAATGAAAAATAGAGGTAGGACATAGGATAGGTGCATATGCATAAAAGTTTACTACAAAGTAAGGCCATTGAGTAGACTGGACCATTGTTCATTTAGTGTGTGAGATAGAAAATTAATATATTACGTGCCTAGAAGGCAAATTGCTTCTATGAGCTTCCAATCACTTTCACCGCATGATTACTAGAATACCATATGTATTCCATTCGGTTTCGACCAGAAATAATGAAAAATTTATATAATTAATAATACTGAATGCAGATATGAGAATTTTCTGGACTCATCAAACAGACCTAAAAAATCGTAGATATACTATTAAAAAGGTGCTGTGAATATTACACAGCAAGAACAGAAATAATACAAAGGCCGATTGATTACCATCAAGGTTTATTTTTTAAGAACATATTATACAAGAACAACAGAAAAATCATTCAAATCACGTTCTAGGCTAGGTAGATACGATGAAACAAAACATTTTTTATGAGACGAATATCAGCATATATGTAAGCTCAGTGTATAAAAATTGTTTACATCAGTAATAGTCATGTTAGTGGTTATAAGTTATTATATTTACTGTAACCACGCCTGTTGGTGAAAAGTAGAAGCAAGAAAAAATATGAAAGAACACGTGTAACCATTCACCATCTCTACCACTGCACATTTATCGACACAACAGATGCTAAGAATTGCTTTCCAAAAAACTATTGAGCTCAATATAATCTGAACACAAAGAGCTTTTGCTTCTGATTTCTGGGAAAGAGAAACCCCAAGCACAAAAAAGTTACCTTATTCTACTTCCATTAAAACACAGTTAAAGACCAGTACCATAAAATACCTACTAAACATCTATGCTCAATATAAAGATAGAAAGGAAAAGAGAAACAGGAAGAAGAAGAGTTGGAGAAGTCAAATGGTAAGATAAAGCCTTTTACTGTTTTCATAATGAATGTACTCACGTTTTTACTTTATCTATCTAAAAAAAACTAAATATAACATTAAGAATGGATACCACGCTGTCATCACCAACACCGCAACAGGACTTCCTGTGTAACCCTTGTCTGTTTGTAGTGAAGTGGAGCAAGTAGTCACGATTATGATAATATTAATACAATGTTAGAGAATTACTTTTACACAGAAAAAATATTAGTGGGAAAATGTACTTGCAACCCACTGGGGAACCCATAGGGTAAAAAATATAGCATTGACTCATGCTTTTTACTCTGTCGTTGGCAATAGTTCATATAGGTACATATAGCTAGAAAACAGGTTTGTTCATTTATAAATACCTATTTGATCTTTATATTCAGTAAGTAAAGTGCATAAGGAAAGAGGTAACATCACAATTCACTTTTCTTTCTTCAGTCTGGGAAAAAGTAGATACTTTGTTTGGTTGTATGTTCCTTTACTGCCTGCCAAATTACATTTTGATAAAATCTCGTCATGTCTCTCTGCGTGGCAAATATCAATACCGCAGGGATTTCTTTAATTCTTCAAATGGAAACATGATGTTCTTGGTGAAAACCCAAGTATGTCATTATTGATACCATTTCCGGCAAAAAATATTAACCATCATCATGCATTTTGAGTTCAAAAGATCAATACTTTTCGTATTCTTTGTAATAGTTTAGTGAAACGAAAAGCTTTTTGAAAAATGAAAAGCGATGCATTCTGCTGCTGCAGTAGCATATAAAACGGACCCCAGGGAAAGCCATCAAGAAAGTTGTTAACTTTGTTGCATGGTCTTTGCAAGTCAACCCATTGTAAATGAAATGAATAAGGGGGTGGACGTGCTCAATGGCTGAAAAGCTTATAAACATGCATAAAAGAGTATAATATATTTTGATCAGGGAGAAGAATTTGGCCTCGTATATAGGAATGTACGTGAATAAAACATTTGCATATTAATACATGTAGATGTTTTGGCAATCCTTAATGTGCTTTTTGACTTTTCCCTGCGCTGCTAAAACTGTTTTTATTGTGCATCTGTCACTCTTACAACATCCACTCAATCATTTTGTCAGACCGAACATTTAGCGATTCCCCAAACTTTAAATTAAATCAAAATATTTCCCCACTTTTCTAATACATATATTTGCATTGTCTTGTTTTCCTTTCCTGTTATTTGCTTATTTTAATGAGGAGACCACGACCATCGTCGTGATCACCGTCTTGAGTTGTAATGATCGTGGTCTTCTATCTATTTGGGAAA
>Ga0115844_100176_pt1 | contig 15905 bp, 9 predicted proteins | sample InSIn1gowninarea_FD_83858 | JGI IMG/M metagenome (GOLD analysis project Ga0115844, IMG submission 83858) | reverse complement strand
AACGGAGATCTCGCCGACCAGTCGAGGGGTGTCAAGTGCCTTAGCGAACACGCCGCCCAAAGTCTTCCTACGGCGAGTCGGATTGGCCCTGTTGGTCAATCATTGAATTTGACTTACTTTTTTGATCAGCTCCCTTGGCGGAGGTTTATTCTCCCTAATAATTTGGCCATTTTAGCTTGGCGGAGGTTTTCAAGATTATCCTCTCCCTTTTGGTCGAGCACCTAAAGGTGATGGCGGCCAGTCGAGCCTGCTTACGCATCCTCTCGATGGCGGCCTTATCAGTCGAGCACCTATTTGACTTACTTTTTGATCAGCTCCCTTGGCGGAGGTTTATTCTCCCTAATAATTTGGCCATTTTAGCTTGGCGGAGGTTTTCAAGATTATCCTCTCCCGGTGCTCCTGCTCTATCTGAACCGAACTGGATCCCATGATAATGGATCCACTCCCACTGGATCCACTCAACGGGTCCACTGATCAGGATCCACTCAACTGACGGATCCACTCCCACTGGATCCACTCACTCAACTGACGGGTCCACTGATCAGGATCCACTCCCCGTGCTTTCTCTCTCAGCCTAACTGGATCCACTCCCACTGGGTCCACTCCCGCTGGATCCACTCCCACTGGATCTACTCCCACTCGAGGATGGATCCACTCGAGGATGGAGACGGCCCCGTGCTTTCTCTCTCAGCCTAACCGGATCCACTCACTCAACTGACGGATCCACTCCCACTGGATCCACTCACTCAACTGACGGATCCACTCCCATCCCACTGGATCGAGGATGGAGACGGAGGACGGATCCACTGATCAGGATCCATTCCCCTTTCTCTCTCTCAGCCTAACTGGATCCATTCCCATTGGGTCTACTCCCACCCATTGGGTCTACTCCCACTGGATCCGCTCCCCTTTCTCTCTCTCAGCCTAACTGGATCCATTCCCATTGGGTCTACTCCCGCTGGATCCACTTCTAGCCTTGCTTGTTCTAGCTTAGCTAAGATCCTTGCTCGTGCTAGCCCTGCTCGTGCTTAGCTAAGAGAGGATCCTTGCTTTCCTAACGTCAAGCAAGCACTACGTTCCTTGCTCGTTCTTTCAGTCTAGAGGGAGCAGCTGATGAACGCTTCGCCCTTACTGAAGAATGTATTGGAAGGGAAAATCAAGTTTAGGATTGGACCAGCCACCCGCATTTCTCTACGACCCCACCTAATCTGAAGGTGGGCGAATCCGTCAATTCATAACTAGATTTACTGCATTACCCATATAACTTCGATGACTGAGATTCTATCTTATATATGTCATTTCAGATCATGAAAGAGAAAGCTCCCGAAGCGCCTCTCTGTCTCTCCCGCTTGACCATTTTAAAAACCGTCTGAAAAGCCATTTGCGTGCGTTCTACAGCCACTTCAAAAGGCCCAAGCTGAAGACCTAGCGGGAGGGGGATAAATAGCCCAAAATGGCCATTTTCACGCGGCTTGCTTTCTCTGAACCGACTGGATCCACTCCCAAGGTTTCAAGCTCCGTAGCCAAGTAGTAACTGATAAGAATGCGTAAGCAGGCTCGACCATATTCTTTTTGATCAGCTCCCTTGGCGGAGGTTTTGGACATCCTCCCCACTAATTTGGCAATTTCAGCTTGGCGGGGCAAGATTAGACTCTCGATGACGGATCCACTCCCACTCGATGATGGATCTACTCCCCGTGCTTTTCTCTCTGAACCGACTGGCTGGATCCCATGAGAATGGATCCACTCGATGACGGATCCACTGATCAGGAAGGATGCGCTTAACTGATAAGGCGCTGACGCTAGCGCTTTCTCTCTCTGAACCGACTGGATCCACTCCCGATGATGCGCTAGTTAGGGCTCCGCCGCTCCATGATGCGCTGGTTAGGCTGCGCTGGTAAAGATGCGCTGGTTAGGGCTCTGCGCTTTGCCACTAGCTAGGGCTCTGCGCTTTCTCTCTCTCCACCGCCACTAGCTAGGGCTCTGCCCCTGCTGGTTAGGGCTCTGCCCCTGCTGGTTAGGCAGCGCTGGTAAAGATGCGCTGGTTAGGCTGCGCTGGTAAAGATGCGCTGGTTAGGATGCGCTTTCTCTCTCTGAACCGAACTGGATCCACTCCCGATGATGCGCTAGTTAGGGCTCCGCCGCTCCATGATGCGCTGGTTAGGCTGCGCTTTCTCTCTCTGAACCGACTGGATCCGATGGTAAGGTGGATGCACGATAAGGTTCTAGCTTTGCTAGTGCTAGCCTTGGATCGTTCTTAGCTATCCTTAGCCTTAGCCTTTTCAGGATCAGGTTCTGAATCAGGTGTTGAATCACAGAGATCGTTTTTAGCTAGAGATGCACCTTACTGGTAGGGGCTTCGCTCTTTCTCTCTCTGAACCGAACCGACTGGATCCGATGGTAAGGTGGATGCACGATAAGGTGCTAGCCACTGGATCCGAGATGTATTATATATGTCATTTCAGATCATGAAAGAGAAAGCTTCCGAAGCGCATCTTCCCAAAGGCCCTTTGTTTTGTGTGCGCTTGACCATTTTCAAAACCGTCTGAAAGACGGCTTCATTTGCGTGCGTTCTACAGCCACTTCAAAAGGCCCAAGCTGAGGACCTAGCGGGGACCAGCCTAAAGGCCATTTTCACCCAGGCTTGCTTTCTCTGAACCGACTGGATCCGATGGTAAGGTGGATGCACGATAAGGGTCTAGCTTTGCTAGTGCTTAGCTAAGATCCTTGCTTTCCTAGCGTCAAGCAAGCCCCTCCCGGTCCTTGCACTAGGAAGCGCAAGCCCCTCCGGGTTAGGGTTTACTTATTGGGTACCCCTCTCAAATAAGTAACCAAAGAGCAACTAAAGTTTCAATTTACTTATTGGGTAGGGGGGCGGTGGTCGAGTCCCCTGCCGGGTTAGGGTTTACTTATTGGGTACCCCTCTCAAATAAGTAACCAAAGAGCAACTAAAGTTCCTTGCTTTCCTAGCGTCAAGCAAGCCCCTCCCGGTCCTTGCTTGTGCTCACCCTGCTCGTGCTAACCTTGCTAACCTTGCCTTGCTTAGCGAAGATCCTAGACTTGCTTGTTCTTGCTTAGCTAAGATGTTCACCTTGCACTAGGAAGCGCAAGCCCCTCCGGGACCTTGCTTTCCTAACGTCAAGCAAGCACTACGTTCCTTGCTCGTTCTTTCAGTCTAGAGGGACGCCCTTAGCAGATGAGCGCTTTGCCCTTAGCAGATGCTCTCAGTCTAGAGGATCGAGCGCTTACCAAGAAGCTGGGCGCTTACCGAAAAAATGAATACCTTTATACCTAGGTCCATATACTAGTTCCCTGGGCCAATGGACCAACTGCGTACACCAGTCCCATCACTATCTCCAATAAAAGCGCTAACAGGCTTATTCACGCGGTCACCCTCTTGTAGACTAATAACTGCGACCAATACAAACCAGGAGAAAACGATTCTAATTACTACTTGCCAATTCACTAACCTAGAACCGTATACTTCTTTCTTGGTCCAGGGACCCATCCCAATAACCGAGACACTCAACCATAGGCTTATTACTGCGATTACTAAAGGACTATGCGATTAGTCCATAAACTGAGGCGGGTGGTTCAACTGAAGAAACTGCTGCTTCAACTGTCAATGCTCCCGGAACAGCTATCTATGTACCAAAAGTAGGAACAGGAAGTAATGCTAGGAAAGAAGCTGCTGCTCTAGCTGCCTCTGACTCTATTACTACAGTATCTGGCACTCGATCTGGTTAGGATGCTTACTCTGCTGCTATGGCCTATGTCTCCGTATCCTTTGCTTCTACTGATACTGATGGGTGGGAGGATTAGAATACATAGACTAGTCTTCCGGATAGAAACTTGTCTAGGATGGGATGGTCGTCGGAACTGTCTTTCTCGGATGGGTAATGGTAGCCCCTGCCCTACTATCTATTCCCCTCCGGATTTAGCCTTCCTATCCGGATTTAGCCCTCCTAATAGAACTGGATGGAAGGGAGTTATCCTCAACTCGTTAATGAAGGTGCGAAGCCGCTTGTCCCTCCGGGGGGCAAGGTGTTCACTTCTCTCCGGGCACCTGATTCTAGTTGTATGGATGGGCCGTGTGAACTGAACCGTTGGGAGGCAGGGGCACAGTAGAACAAAAGGATGGGACGGGAGGAGGGAGTATAAAACAAAGGATGGGACGGATACAATCCTTCTGGCCGGGATAAAGAACAGTTAGTCCTTAGGCTGGATTGAAGGGATAGTGGCTAAACACCTGATAGGTTCCTATCCTCACCCCCGGGTTCTATTTCTCGATCTCAATCTCCTGATGGGTGAAAGGAGATGGGTGATTTGTTCTAGTTGTAGTTTTGATCCTCCCTCCGGTTAGCAGAGAGAAAGCTCCGATCAGCCCTCACCCACGGTTCAACTTGCAGAGAGAAAGCCTTATTCTCCTTGCCTGGATGGATAAGGAGAGCTAGCAGATCTTATCACTGTTACCGTGTTTCGATTTCCCCGGACCGTAGGTGGGAGGCAAGAAGAGGAGAGCGAACTAGATATGGGGAAGTGATAACCTTCCGGAGGAGGAACTATCGTTTCCATCCCGGGGGTGTGGGCTGGAGAATACTACTCGGAAAGGAGAGAAGGAGAATAGATCTAGCTATCGGTAGCTTTCAACTCCACGAGGACAAGAAAGGCTTTCAACATGCCAACCTCTATCTACGTATATTTCGTTTGCCGCTATCCCTCGGTCCAGCTTGCCTTCCTTTCTTGAACTCTCGTTGACCGGCCAATCAATTTGTTAACTTACATCCAGGAGCCCCGGTGGGAGGATAGCCTAACGTTGATGGGTGGTTGGATCGACCGGTTGCCCTCCGTCATTATAGTGACTAGTTGCCGGTTGCCGGAGAAAGGTAGTTGTTGAATTCCACAGGAAGGGAGTGAACTGAAAGAGTGAGAACTCCAGGCTAGCCTACACCCCCGGTTCAGGATGGAGAGCTAGATTACCCAACCCCATCTGAGTTCAGAAGGAAGAATGTTAGCAGGCCCTTTACCAATCCAACTTCAGATTTCAGAGCTTAGTCCATCGATATCATCAATGTTTAGGAGTTGGAACAGGAGCTGGAGGAAGAGTCTTACCCATACCAGAGACAATCGATCGATGAGGAAGGAGTAGGAGAATGAGTCCCCATAACAGAGCCACGAACACTCCACCAGAAGCTCAACAAACTATTCAACATAAGCTTAGGACCTAAAAACACGAGCCCACCAAGAGCCCCCCCATCGTGAATCAGTGCCACACCGAAAGCCCGCTGTTACCATCACCAACAATGCCAGCACACGCTTAACACGCGACGCTTAGCTTATTTCATGTTTTTATGCCCCCGATTCGGGGGGAGCAAGTGCGGGACTGAAAGATGACGAACCAAAGAACTTATCGAGCTATCTCTTTATGCTTGCTGGCTAGATGTGTCTGTTTGCGTGGGGGCAGAGGCGGGCGTTGTACACCGGACGAAGGAAGATTCTTTAGTGTTTCGGGGTTTGAAAAGGAGAGAGAACCGAATGCTAGACAGAAGGAGCGGACAGGGGGTAGCGAGCGCCCAGCGCGTGAGGTGATCCTTAGCACACCCATTCCCCAAACTACAACACCCCGGCTTGCTGGTCGGCCGCCGGCTTATATCCCAAACTACACATACCCAGTTTCCTCATCACGCGATACCCGAGAGAAGTTCAAGTTCCCACCATAAGAGAGAGATTGAGCCAAGTTGCCAACAGATGAGGAGAGGGAGGGTGTTCAAGTTGTTACCTTACGAGCATATCGATTGAGTTCAGATGATGTAGACCCCAGCGTTAGGTGGTGACACCCATTCCCCAAAAGAAACCAGCCAAATCTACCGAGTTCACCAACACCTTCGACACTAGAACATACCTCAGGGAAGAGGGGCTAGGTAGTGCCATTCAGGGAGGTCAGGTAGGGCCATTCATGCAGGTTATGTAGTGCCCAGCGTTAGGTGGTAGCACCCATTCCCCACATTAAGCCACCCATTACAAGTTGCCACCGGACCAGAGTGAAGTCCGCCAGACAAGAGAGAAGGACCCGTTCAATCCATACCCAAACTTACCGCTTATGGAGGAAGATACAGAAAGAGATAGGATCACCCGCTAAGCCAAGAGTACTTGCTTTAACTATACCCCAGCCAGCAACAGTTTAGGCGGCCTCCAGCCTGCTGGTTCCAGACTGCCTATACCCAGACATAAATCACTTGCCCAAGTGCTCAACACCCCACCTGAGGCCACAACACTCGTATAGGTAAGTACAGTCTGGCCCTTTGACAAAGAAAGTATGGTGCTTCAAGGACAGTGAAGATCACAAAACTTGTAAAGAAAGACAGTCTTGTGCTTCAAAGAAATGTTTCATCATCAAAGACATCATTCGATGTGCCTCAAAAAGACACGAATCGACAAGATGACTCTTACAATCCAACATCCAGTAGAACGAGAGTAGAGCTGTTGCCGAACCCTGCCCAACACTACTTTTCAATTTTAGATACACACTAGCCCCCAAGAGCAGCTTCTTAGATACAATGAATTAGTAAGTAGCCAATCAGAGTAGTGCCATAAAGCCAGGGAGGGCGGGCCGGAGAGAGGCGGATAGTGGCAGATAGATTAGTGGTCAAATCAAGAATGAAATACCAGTCATAAGGTAAGCCCACCTTTCATTACTGGATTTACCACCCCCAATAGCCGGGGTTCCTAGATCAATTTCACACCCCATACGCCAGGTTTTTAGAGCGAATTGACCCACATATGCCCTAGCCTCCTCCAACCGTTACTTAGGTTCATGCGGGGGAAAATTTGATTTCTATTAAGGCCATGTTCATCCATGGAATTGACCAACATTTCAATAAAGCTTCTTTCTCTTTGAAAGGGCAGACCAGACCCCATAAATAGATCTTTTCCCTTTTTTTGAACTTGAAGGCGCCGGTAGTTTATGAATTGGTGGCCTATGGTAGGTTCCAGGGCAACAACATTGACTTCTCACTTCCGCCCTATCACTTACGCAGTACTTATTTGTTGCGTGGGTCATTGCGGGACAGGTTATTCGGCTATCTTTTTCATCTTAATAATGGGCGGGGTCACCGGGGAATCATTGACAATAGTCAGAATTGAAATGGCGGAAGGAGGAATGGGATGTCATTACGCTTTGATTTCTTTTGGGGGGTTGATATATTGCTCAAGGCTGCCTCTAGTTACCGAAATCAATCTCATTATATAGGATTACTTTGAGTTAGTAATAGTCCCTCCGCCTTGCCTTCATCCATCGCTTTGAAAGCACCATCCTTTCTGTAGCGTCGTATACGCCTACGCTGAGCTAACTGAATAGCGGTCCTTAGGAAGCAGTGTGTGTCTAGCCCGCCGCGTCATATGGACATCCGTCCATTGGCCACCAAATAGTCGTGGGCCCTCCGATCACATCCGACCTGCTTCTTTCCGTTTTATAAGTGACGTGCATAGCCTCAGTGACCTAGATTTTGCAGAAGTAACATGACCAGGTGAAGCCCAGGCTGTAAGTAAAAAAATGGCATAAAACAATATTGAAGAATATTACGTATATATAGTCTAAATAAGCTAATGTGTGGATGAAAGCTTGGGTACCGGTGTTTTTGTTGGTAAGTTATGCTGGGTAGTAGAGAAGGGAAGGGTAAGGTAGATCCGGTGCTTATAAGAGAAGTTCTAAGGCTCCTAAGCTCTTAATTCCTTCTATTGAACGCAGGTGCTGTATCTATCCAAACGCCTGTGCACCTATGTTCTGATCTTTTTGACGTGAACACCTGGCTGTATTGAACGCTCGTACAAGAAGCTCTATGTGAAGCCTGTACAAAGGTTGGAATGGTTGGGTAAGTGACTAAAAGATTGTTAAGGTGAGAAGGTGAGGTAAAAGTAAAGAAGTTCGGTAGGGTAAAGGGTAAGCCGGTGAAGCTGTTTTTTTTTTTTTAGGGTGAAGGTGGTTGAAGCAGTTGGTAAAGTCGTGTGGACTGAAGGTAAAGAAAGGGAAGGGTTGTTTCATGCCATCCCGGGTCTATAGTTTACCTCCTAAGCGCTTCATTCATTCAGTGGTCTAAGGCGGCTAAAAGGTCTAAGTCTATGGGTAGGTAGTTTGTAAACACACTTAAGCAGTATGTTTCATGTAATGCCATCCCGCTCGTAGAATATAAAGGAGTTCCTAGCGATACCTCCCGCTTCATGAAGTTCGTGGTATAGGGAAACCAGGCAGGTATAGTGAAGTGATTCAGGTGGGTAACTTGTTTGGAAAGCAAGGGGCGGGGGGTTCTTCATAGTGGCCTCCCTCAAAGGGTCTTCCTGACTGAATGGGTTCTAAGTAAGGTTGGGTAAGTTCTATCTCTAGTTGAGTAAGGTGGGAGGAACGACCAAAGAATAGATAAGCCAGAGATTCAAACTTTGAAATTGACCAGAGGCACGGAGTGCTTTTGAACCAACCTTATTCTCCTGACTAGACCGCGCCTTCTGAAACCGGAATCATTTTATGGAGTCGCTTTTCACTACGTACCTCACCTTTTGATGGGACTATAATTGAGAAGGGTGCCCTTCTCAAATGGGAGTTCGAGAACCCAGATGAATCAGATGCCTACGAACCTGAACACTAACGTGCCTTTGTCCAAAGCGTGTTTGGATACGTTTTTAGGATCCACCGGACCCACCCAACCTGGATGCCTGAATACGGAGCCCAGAATCAGAAAGAATTGAACAGGCTGATCGGATCGGGCGGGCCTTTCTTTATAGACGTTATTGATTTATACCAATCAATGGATTAAGGCACCCAGGACAAAGGTGCTGGGAATTCGAAATGAATCAAGTGACAATGTGAGTTATCAACCCCAATGGATGAATATGACTCTGAACCCTTCTTAAGCCTATTAAGTAAGCTCCCTGCCGCCGAAATATCTCTACGCTCTCTGTACTGCCTAAGCCTCTTATGGGCCACCCGCCTGATTGGAAGGAATCACCTTACATGTAATAATTCCTTTCCCTTACGGTCAAGCGGCCTTACGGCACCTTGATTTGGCTTAATACAAATTGTTCAAGTTTGATACCCCGGTGGAGGATTCTGCTTCAGAACCCAGAGAAACTAGGTGCGGAGCGAGGAGCGGAGCAGCATCTGATAAGCTTTTAAGGAAGCCTCCCTTGACTTTCCGATTCTGGCGCCCAGGCCCAAGGAATTATGAAAGTAAGCGAGCTTCATGAGATAGAAAAGGCTTATGCACCAACATCCAACGGACCTTACGACGAATTCGAGTATCAAAAGGTTGAAATGCATCACAACTGAGGAGGAACCTAAACCTCAAGGTTTTTAGTATTGACCGGAGAACAAACAGCATCTGTGATCAGGTTTTTGATATCAACCGGAACCACTTCACTTCTTGGGCAACTCACCTAATCTTCAGTTGAATATGCCAGAGGAACCTTCTCTTCTTCAACTTATCATGTGCCTACTTTAGCTATGTCAGTTAGACAGGTTGGACCAACTGGTGTGGGATCTTCAGAACCGCGCCTTCTTGAATTGAATCCGGCCAGGAGTAAGACGATATCAGCTAAAAGTAAACTGTCCTATGCTATGGGCTACTCAAAAATCCATCCCAACAATCCCCTCCTTCCACCCATCCATTCAACCTATCCATCCGTCCATCCAGCCATGCCATCCATGTTCTAATCAGTTCAGGATGTGTCTAATCAATCCAGCAGTTCTTCCACTCTATATGCTAAAGTCAACCCTATGTTATTGGCTACTATCCTATCCTGCAGGAGCATGGTGAGCTACGAAAGTTCTCCCTCTTGGCTAATGGCCCATGCATCCCATCTATCCAGTCCATCCGTTCAATCCGTGTTTCGTTCTGGCTGTAATCAATCAAGAAATCTATCCATAAATCAATCAATTTTTAGTGATCGCAGTCAATGTAAGAGCTTGGTTTTATTAGATCATTTTATGATGTTATTTACGTACTGTCATATCCTATAGCACTAATTGCTTAAGTGACTTGCCTCGTTATTGTTTCAATAGAAACCTTACCTATAAGATAGGGACCCATAAGATAAGCTGGACCGTAAGGCAGGCTCAGGTAAGTAAGGACCTTTAAAGAAAGACTCCGGTGAAAAAGCTGGGGGCTGTAAAGCAGGACTCCTAAGGCAGACTTGGGTTACAAAGCCGAAAGCCGTAAGGCAGGAGGACCCTAAAGCAGGCAGGGCCTTCAGGTAGGCTCAGTTGAGGCATATTCGGGTAAGGCAGGATCCTAAGCGGATTCTGGTAAGGAAGGAATCGTTTTTCGACAGCCAAGCGCCGAAGGTCCGCGTAGGTATTTCGACAGCCAAGGAAGGAATCTATCAGTCGACAGAAGGTCCCGGAGGGGCTTGCGCTTCCTAGTGCAAGGAATCTACCAGTCGACAGCCAAGGAAGGAATATTCTTTCGACAGCCAAGACAGCCGCCCTCCGATCTAAGCTGAAGTGCTTGACAATCTCCGCAGCTGAAGTGCTTGGCTGTTGAGAGAGAAGGCAGGCATAACTTCCTCTCCTAGGATGAAGGCATAAGGAAGGGTACGGGAAAAGGCCCAAGCATCGAAGGCATATGGCAGATGAAATAAGTGCTGGGTCTAGGCATAAGGTAAGGGATAAACTCATTGCATCCGTTGCTTCTAAGGTAAGGGATCATCATAACATTCCCGACTCACTACGTGCATTCCTCCTGGTCTAGGGCTACAGATCTAGTTCTTGCAGGTAGGTGGGTAGGAAACAAGGTAAGGTATATAGATGGCGTCCCCTACTGATATTCCTTACTGGCTTCAGAAGAGGTTGGGCATGACTCCCTCCATGCTCCTAGGATGAAGGTATTATAAAGAGGTAAGAGTAAGAAGGTTGGTTTCATGCCACCATCCATACTGTACTACTTCTCTTCCTGGTGGACTGAATGGGTTGTACATCCCTCCATGCATGCCCTATTTACCCTTTACCCACCCCTTACTGAAGTGTATACCACCTCTACTAGACCTTTCACTTGCTTCTGCCTTCATCCTAGGACGATGGAAGAGTCCTTTACAAACCACCCATTTATTAAGCTTTCACAAGGAAAGGGGGAATATCACTCAGTAGGGTACGGCATCTATGAACCACCCTTTACCTTACCCCTTACATGTATACCACCTGCTCTATCAGACCTTTCACCTGCACTCCCTTCACCCTAGTCGACGGAGAGAGTCATGCCCAACCTATTCCCTTCACCCCCTACCCTTATGTTTCTATTCACCTTCAGACCTAGGATATGATGCCCAGACAGCTCAGTTGTTTTTGTGTGGGATCCTCAGAACTGCCCCTTATTCTCTCTCTACAGCCAGCACTTCAGCAGAAATCGTTGAACTGCCCTATGGATGAATTACTTACTCCCAGAACCTTTAGCGGAGATCCTTGGAACTTCAGCTTATATCGTTGAACTGCCTTCTTTCATTTAGGAACTACTGCCCCAGACCCCTGATCTTGGATGGAAGGAAGGGCTTGCTTGGCTTGCTTGGGCACTTTCCACTTTACTATTTACCTGTCGTCTACTTGAAGGACTTTATGCTGGATGGATGTTATCACCTGAAATGCCTTAACTTATCAATTTGGCTAAATAAAACCCCGAGTTCGATACCCCCCCGGTGGATCAAATATGCCTACGAACCCCTCAACACGAGGGACGGAGTCACTCACTATTCCGATGGTGAGGGTTTGCTTTATAAAAACACGCATATGATAAGGGTTTTTTCATTTACACGAACCAACCCGACCTGGGTGTAAACCCCCCATCTTTCTCTTTACCAACCAGACTTCCTATCCCGACTTACTGATGCCCACACCGTGCCTTGCTTCATTAATCTTTAGTTACTAGGCTAGGCACTTAGTAGACCCTTGACTATTGACTTTATGAAGAGCCTACCTTGCTTGCTTTTACCTATTCTACCAACCCCCCACCCTTGCTCTTTTACAACCTCTAGAGACGACTTATTTACTCACTTAGACTTACAGCATTGGATCGGATGGAAGGGCTAGGCTTCACATAGAGGAGCTTTTGGACGAGCTTCCAGACAGCCAGCATTCACAGGAATCACACTTACTTAAATAGGCTGGTACATTACCTATTCCGGCCGAGCCTTGCCCAGGATACACTTTCTAAATTCGGGATACCACTATTACCTTCTGGGTACGGCCGAGCCTTGCCAATATACAATTAAGTAATTTGAACCAACAACATTGCTAGGATATGCTTACCCTTCATGTTAGTATCTGTTACCACTAAACATTCTATTTACCCACTATACTGGCCTCCCTCACTTAGACTACTTAGTAATACCCCAACAGCGTTGTACGGGCTTCAAATAGAGCTGTTTGACCAGCTTCGACAGAGAGAGCATTGCACAGGCGAGGCGTTCAATAACACTTCCTGAATGAATCTTACTTTGGTACCTCTCCCATTGGAAGGGGGGGAGGGCCAGATACTAGACTAGTGAGTGATGAATTCTTACAGCATTGCTAGAACCTTTAGATAGATCCTTACTGCATGAATGTTAGTGCCCCAACCACCTGTGTACGATTTACCTTGCATAGACCAGTTTGATTGAGATATTCACGTACGGGCTTCCCAACTCACCACTTGCTTATTATGGAATCCTTTGTTGCTAGGGTGAGCCTGCCGAACTCTCGACTATAAGGAGAGGCACTTATAACCTTCTTTTCACTATTAACCTTGACTCTGCCTACTTGCTTTACTTATGCGTTACCTACTCTATCAACCCACCTTTCAACCTCTATCATCCCTCACCCACACTTTTTGTTATGCCCTAACCACTTGCCTTCAGCCAGTAAGGAACGCTCAGTAGGCTGGGCACTAGGATATTATTGACCCTTTCACCTACCCTTACCTTATGAATTCGGGTACCACATAGAACCTTCTGGGTACCTATTCTTCTGGCCGAGCCTTGCTGATACGATTCCATCCATTATAACTGCTGCATTCTAAGAATTCACCTACCTCCCTTTCAGTTAATGTCCGCCAACTTACCTACCTGAAGACCTAGACACCTGTTATCCCTACTATACACCACCATGAATTGCTTAGTCGGTACTGCTTGCTATAGACTTATATTGTAGGGACGGGTGTTCAACAGAGCATGGGCGTTCAACTACACACTTGCTTACAGAATCATCGTACTTGGATACCATGGTACCTGCTATTTAGTTAGAGCCTACTCGCATTTCTTTTCATGCCACCTAACAACAGTACTTCTTGGCATAGTAAAAAGGCTCACTTACCTGAACTTAGAAATAGATCTTACTAGCTGGGCTTGGGCACTTACAGCATTGGTATCGACTTTCTAAAGAAGCCTACTGGATATTAATGTTAGTGCCATGCTACCAACCTGTACTGTTAACTACCCTTTCACCGGCTCACTTATCCTGAACTTAGAAATTGGAAGGGCTTAGGCGTTTAGACCATTATTGCTATGAACTTTATATTCCTACTTTAGTCTTCCTGGCTTCTTCATCAATGGGTTGGGCATCACTCCATGCCATGCTTCCAGGGTGAAGGCGATAGTAAGAGTAGTAAGAGAAGGGTAAGGTTTATCCATCATTCCATCCATGCATCCATCTGGTGCTGCTTCTAAGATAAAGTCATGGGTGTTGGGCATCCGCATCCATCACTCTATCTCCTAGGTTGAAGGTGTAAAGGTAAGAGTAAGGTAGTGAAATACCATCCCATGCCGGGTCTATAGTGGTACCTCCTAAGCCCCTCATTCATCCAAGTATAGGGTACTAGGCCTTGGGCAGGTATTTAGAAAATCAAAAGTAAGGAGCGAAGATACTTGTCCGCTGAGGGTAAGGAATTTATTGCTTGCTTGACGTTAGGAAAGCAAGGAGCGTTTAGCTCTTGTCCGCTGAGGGTAAGGAATTTATTGCTTGCTTGACGTTAGGAAAGCAAGGAGTGTAGAAGTTGAAGTGAGTTTCATGCCATGCCATTCCACCGGGGTCTATAGCTGTACCTCCTCAGATTCATTGGTATAGGTATAAGCAGGTCTAGGTCTTCCTTCAAGTGGGTAAATAGTTTGTGTGTAACCAAGGGAAGGTAGGGGATTCTCATAGTGCCGTACTCTACTGATTTGATTTATATTCAGAAGAGGTTGGGCAGCACTCCATCCCATCTACTAGGATGAAGGCAGTGAAATCAAGTTAAGGGTAATCATAGCGTGGCAACTGCCCTGTTGCTATTTAGACTCTGCTACTTGCCTTCAATGTTACCACTAACCCCCCACCTTACCAATATATATTGACTCACTTACCCAACTTACTTATGCTGTCCCAACCTATTGCTTCAGGTCAGGCAGGAAGGAATCCAGTACCAGTACTCTTTTTATATTGTAGGGACGGGCTGAAACCCCAGCTTTTATGAATGAAAACTCCATAGGAGCTTTAGATGCCTACTCTATGATTTTAGTACCACTTACCACCTTTACTATTTGCCTTTACTTGCCTACCTTCCCTTTACCTGTACGATGGATGACCTACTAACTACCCACTTCCATCACACTTGCTTGAGGATTCTTAGCAGTAACAGTAGCAGTAGCAACACTAGTACTCTCTTACTCTGCCTACCTTTACTTACGTGCATCTAACCTAGCGTTGTCTTTACTTGATAGACTGGCTCAATTACCTGCTTAACTTAGACCAGTCATTGCACGGACGGGCCTTTCACTTGCTCGAGGAATCTTAATAGAGAAGCATCCTATGTGAATCTTCTTTATATTGACCTTTACTGCGCTGTTTCTTATAACCTATTGCTGAAGCCAGGAATCGGGCGGGGATACAGCACTACGATATTGATTATTTGACCTACTACCTTATGATTTTTGGTACCACGTATTAGATTCTGGTTTGGCCGAGCCTATACTCTGAATCCATTAGAACCTACTCCAAGGAATAGACCTACCTTCCTTTAATGCCTACACCTTCTAGTTACCTACCATACGACCTAGACCTGCTTCTCCCTATTCCTTAATAAATCGCTTAGCTTAGGAAGTACTGCTATTTCATCTTCTCAGGACCGGATCAATCAACATCCTTACTTTACTTTCTTCACTTTATTACTGCTTTCACCCTAGTCAACAGAGGCCCAGTTAGTGATTCAGCCAGCCAGCTTACAGACAGTATCACATACAGCGAGTGCACCATCACTACAATGTATGTATTGGAAGACCTAGACCTTCTAGCCCTATACCACTGAATGAATGCACCCAGGGAAATACAACTACAGACTCGGCATGGCATAGCATACATGATACAACGACTTCTTACCCTTTCCCCCCCTTACTTATGGATGTTTTTCCTAACTCTACTACTTGCCCTATATCACCTGCTTAATGAATAGCTTAGGATGTATCGCTATTCACCTGAGCAGAGGAAATGGATGGCATTGCTGGCATGAAACCCTTTCCCCCTCCACCTTCATGAAGCGCTTAAGAGGTAGCGCTATCAACCCGAGCAGAATAGCATGCCCCTGCCTACTTGAGTCTTCCTGGCTTCTAGGGTTGTTACTCCATTTCCTAGGATGAAGAGATCAAGGTAAGGGACGGAGTCACTCACTATTCCGATGGTGAGGACCGGCAGGGTGCGTAAGCACGCTCGACTAATAAGGACCCTTTAGGGGGCTCGACTGATAAGGATGCGCAAGCAGGCTCGACTGATAAGGCCGCCATCACCTTTAGGTGCTCGACCATAAGGACCTTTAGGTGCTCGACTGTTAAGGACCTTTAGGTGCTCGACCATAAGCCCCCCACCAAATAAGTAAATTGAAGAGGATGCGTTAGCAAGCTCGACTGTTAAGGCCGCCATCACC
>Ga0115844_100174_pt1 | contig 15992 bp, 17 predicted proteins | sample InSIn1gowninarea_FD_83858 | JGI IMG/M metagenome (GOLD analysis project Ga0115844, IMG submission 83858) | reverse complement strand
TATAACTTCCAGATGGAAACAATTAATATGCACTTGCATATGAAGGCTTGAATTTGTCCAAGACTCGCTCACTCATGTCTCATATTGTTGATATCCAAGCAGATGAATCCTGGAAGATCGGGCGAGAGAAAAGCCGCCTGATGCAAAACCACCTCCCTCTTAGAACATCACAATTAGAATTTTTTAAAACATTACGATTACAATATGAGCAAGCCAAAAGCGGAACACCAAAAACCAGATATTATATCATTGCCACGTTGTTTGGCAGCATTGTTGACTATGGCGTCCTACTTGGCGACAATCCTGAGCGGATGCCGCGCACATATCATCGCTATGTGGCTCTTGTCTGTTTAGGCCAGCACCCCGGACGACAGAATATTGATGGGTAAATTGAGTGCATACATGTAAATTGTCATCCAGAAGTTATTTGGAGGGCAGTCGAGCATGGATAATTATCATTAATTATATAATAATGATTAATCGTGAAAAATTTTAAGTGACAATCAAAAATCAAATCAAAATTTACTTTCACAAAAAAATCAGTAAGATGTAAGACGAAGTGAACCCAAAAAATCTAAATTTTTATAACATCTTGCAAAAATGCGGTTTATGCGGTTTATGACACCTTAATGGTCGCTTATCCTCTGCGATTACTTTCTATACTTTAATTTGGACGAATTTGTTGCCCTTTGTCTAAAATTTGCACCATCCATTTTGCAGGTGGACGGATATGGATGAGGGAGAAGTCAGACAAAAATTTGAAGACGCATATAAAAAATATTTTTCCGAGCGGAATGAATTTGGAAGAAACGAGGATCCGCCCCTCAGGATATTTGATAAGGAAATTTTTGGAGCCAAACATTTTTCTCAAGGGCCTGCGTTGACATACAAGGTGAAATGGCTCTATAAAGTGCCTACAAAGTTCGATAATGATTTACTCGAAGGTCGAAATGCAAGGCCGCCTCAACGCCAGTCACAGTAGTGATACTAGCTACGAAAGTGCCAAAAGTCATTTTAGCGACGAAAGTGCCCGTAAATAAGGGCAGGCATCGTCCAGGTGAATTAATTTGATTAGCTACCATTTTACTACTGACAAATCATTGATAATCAGCATTATATAACGACGAAGATTGAATCAGCCATTGTTGCGCGATAAGCATATATATTATAAACATATAAAATTATGTGTATAATAAAAATAACATAGATTCTCTGTTTGGATATCAACAATATGAGACATGAGTGAGCGAGTCTTGGACAAATTCAAGCCTTCATATGCAAGTGCATATTAATTGTTTCCATCTGGAAGTTATAAATCTCATCAAACTGCAATTGCTCTCTGATTTTCACCTAATTTTCCTGTGCAGAGACAGAGAGAGACGAAAGGGTCATTCAATTTTCATTGATGAGCTCTTTGCGATGAAATGCTATGCAACGCAATGCAATGGGACTATCCGTTGGGTCAATATATATGTATGCTTGCGGTAAAAAAATTCTCTTCCTCTTTCTCATGTGGAATTTGTTGTCTTCTCCAACAACCCAAAAAGAGGAGAAACTTAATCACGCTTTGACTTTCCCCTCGCTCTCTTCTCTGCTCTCCCTCATTCTCCCTTTATTTCTGAGAAGATCTGAGCCAAATGGTCAACGACCAAGGCTGTTTTAAACTTTCTTCTCCTTATTCTCTTTTGATTTCGCCGGCTTTTGTTTCCCCTTTAAGCATTCCAATAGACCTAAAAATGAATCGGCGTCCGTCGTCGAGCGAATTGAAGGGACGCAAGCCGCTGCTATTGCCCACTTTCTTCCAAACAAACCCTCTACTTTTCTCTATCTCTCCTACCCTTCTTTTTCTTCTCTCTCCCTTTTGTCTCTCCCCTCTTGGTATATTTGTGTGTGAGAGTGTGTGTGCGTGCATTGATTATATGCTTCCGTTTCCAGGCGGATTTTGCAAAGAGAGTGGCAGAGCATCTTCTCATTCCCTCAAAATCGCCCCTCGTTCACTTCAATCAAGAGTCGAGTTGAAGCTCACCAAGATCGATTTCAATAATGAAAAGCTCTGTGGCAAAGAAAAGGACAATGGCTTTTAGGAAAAAAAGTCTGAATTGAAGATGTTAAATTATTTTAGAATCATTCAAATGATGATGATGATGATCAAATTGAGAAGACAGACTCTTGGGAGGTCTGACCAACTTGACCCTCTCCAGTGATTGCTCGTCAATTTTAACGAATTTTCTTGATGGCCAAGAAATGAGACGAGGGAAGGAGGGCATCCATGACAATCAATCTCTGGTCACCTGTCCCTGACAGTGCTGGTTGATTTGATGAGTCAGGAGCCTCGTATTCCAACGTATACAATCTCGTATGGTAATTGTTTCCTTCTTCTCATGATCCTTTGTGACATAATTTTTTTTGGATAAAATTAAATTCAAGACACGATAACTTGAGAGAGGGAAAAATGGCTAAAATTGGACGATTCATCGCCTTGTCACTGCAAGTCGCGTACATTTGTTCAAGTATATTTGCTCAGATAGCTGCTGCAGGAAGCGTCCAGGAGGGCAAGGTCAAAGAATCTTCAACGATCAAGGCAGAGTGGTCAACTATTGAGCAAGCACACAAGAGTCTTTGGATAGCCATAGCAAGATACAATTGTACGTATACCCGAAAAGAGCTAATTCAAAAAATGAACATAAGTTGAATTTATTGGTCATCAATTAATTAATCGATTTTTCTTGATGAATTTCTTTGAAAAAAAAATCAATGAAGTGAAACAATTGATTCACAGGCAAACAGAGAGCGAAGCAAACGGTGCAATTGTAAGCTGCAAAATACTTAAAGATTTTGTCCGTATTTTGGGTACAACTCAAACTCGATCCAATAAAAAGATTGCACGTCTTTTTCTCTTAAAAATGACTATAGAGAGGCTATAAACCGACACGATGGTGGCTCCGAGATATGCCGGAGAAGCTCTTGCCAGAAGGCTTCAGTGCAGCTCACGACGGAATGACCCCAGAGGAAGAAAAGCAGTACAAAGAGCTCTTTGATTTTTCTGGAGCGGAGTGTGGTCGCTTGTCTACCAAGAATATGCCAGAGGATGCTGAAGCTTATACCACATATCCAAAGTTTCAAATACACACCTACCCTGCCAGGCTAAACGGCATTGCAAGCAGAGTTTGGAGGCATATGACAAGAGTAAGTTTCATTCTTTTAAATATACAAAGGTTTAAATTGTACAATTTTTGCATTTCAACTCTTCCCATCTGTGAATGGTGCATCATTTAGGAACGGGAAAAGCATGAAAAGGGTGATCCATGGCTCCCGTGGTCCGTCGCTCTGTATAAGCCCGACAGGAATGCAATTAGCGTCCTTTTACTAAAGCAAGCTTATGACAGTTCACTCACGTATGATCTCTCGTGCACTGGTACTATTGTGGCGAGTCGATGGGTCATCAGTGCATCTCATTGTATAAAGAATTTTTTCGGAGACCACAACAGGAACTATGATGCATACTGTAAGTATACATGTACATGAATGATGAGGATTCCGTATCTTGAATGTGAAAAATATATATATATATATATATTAGGTAGAATTGCAAAGACCCAAATGAGCGGCGAGTGTGTCGAGTATCATTGCAAGATAACAATAAACTAAACACCCTTTTCTTTCTCACTTTTGATTTTATTTAGTGGAAAAGCCTCATGTGGAAGCTAGGTCGGGAGATATCTACGATTACGATCGCCTCATGCAGACTGGTTTGACCAAGATTGATCCATTTTATGCCTCTCACGGTTGGCAACGCAGTTGGTTGACCGAGACTATTGATATAAAAGAAGGGAAAAAACCCGGTTCTCAACTTGAATCAGTCTATACCAGCATGGACTTGCGTAATACATTGTATTTGGTAGATAGCGTGAAAAAAATGTCTCGAAGGGCTCGGATAACGGGTAGAATAGAACACGATTTGGCGGTACGTAAGCCACCAATTTTAATATGCCTCCAAGGTCATGTTCGTGAATCCTTGTGTGCTGATTCTTGTTCCCCGCAATCATCTAATATGCTATGAGTTACCAATAATTTTCGGTAAAAAGTCATAATAGTTAGTTGCGGGGAATGCGGGATATGTCGTTTGAAAGTACTTGCTATGTTCTATCAGTATTAGAAAAAAAATTGAAAATATATCGGTGCCCATTTTGGCTGTAGACCCTTATATGTTTTGATGTGCGGAGGCCTCTCTTGCGGGTACTATGAGAGGTAGGAACAAAATTCTTTTTTGGTATACGTTAGGTGACAGTTGCTCGATAAGAATCTAAAAAAATTTTGGCTAAAAAATAAAGCCTGTTGTGTTTTGCATTCAGCGCCACCTATATGTGACCGTTGCGGGGAATTTCTTTTAGCGAAATATGAAGGAGTATACATGAGCTATCTAATAGAAGCATTTGTTTGAAAAAATCTAGGTGCCCATTTTCAGAATTCAAAGTTGTTTTTCTCCATAGACTCCCATGTAATTTTTCAGGAAAAAGCGCCTCGAGCGCCCCCTGGTTGTGTTTTTTCAGAGTGATCTTAACATAGTTCGGTAGATCTCAACGCCCTCTTCATTTTGATGCATGAGTTTTGGTGAGTCGGGGGCTGAAAGCAGGGAGAAAATGGAGAACTGGCAAGTCTCCTATGGATACTCGCTACCCACCATTGGGTTTCTTTTCGTCTCCCTTCTCAAAGGATGAATGCTCCCCTCCTCGTGATTTTCAGCCATTAGGCAAAAACTCAAGCAGGCAAGGGCGAGAAAGAAAGAAAGAGAGAGGAAGAGAAAGAGAAAGAGAAAGAGAAAGAGAAAGAGAAAGAGAAAGAGAAAGAGAAAGAGAAAGAGAAAGAGAAAGAGAAAGAGAAAGAGAGGTGGGGGAAAGACAGTTGCATAATAAATAATAATTATAAAAAAAGAGAAGAAGGACAAGAAGAAAAAGTAAATTTGGTTGCATTTATCTTTTTTATATATATTTTTTTTCGAGGCGAATTATCATTTGAATATTTCATGTCTTAAAGCACAGCAAGGGGTTGTCATCAGCAAGGCAAAAAGAAAAAAAAAATTATAGCGTAGATAAATAATTTGATTAAATCTAATTGCAGTTGACAATTTTCACTTGTGATGATGATCATCATCATCAGATGACGCAATCAGGCCAGTTGCATTCAGTAAACATCTTTGTGACTTTGTATAAGAATAAGAAAAAGCAGAGCGATCCATATCCGGTCTGCAGGAATGATGATGAGATTGAAGAAAATCCTGAAAGTCTTCATATGAGAGAGGGAGAGAGAGAGGAAAAGGCTTTCCATGCTGCCTCTTTCCCTTTGCTTCTGCTTTGAATCTTGTTTTTCGCTCATTGATATTCAATGGAGCCGCGAAAATTTGGCGTGTGAGTGTATGATGAAAGTGGAAAGGCGAGGCGCCTCCACTCAGCACCCGATTACGCGGGAGAGAGAGAGAGAGAAAGAGAAAGATCGAAGGGATGACCGAGTCAGAAGCCCAAACCAAGCCAGAGAGGGAGGGAGACAAGTGTAAGAGCTATCGCCAAACAGCCTTTTCATATAAAAGAGCTGGAATGCGTTCAATCAAACGACGGCCACGTCTTGGGCCGCAAGTCGTCCAATTTTATCAAGCAGATGGATGAATTGCAGGGCAATTGAAAGCTAGTGGCTAGCCATTGGAAAGCTATGAAACTAACGAGAACTGGTGGGAGAGGGAGGGAAGGAGAGAGGGAGCGAGAGAGACGAAGGGGGTGCATAACCCTCAACATTATACATTATCGCAATGTTATACAGATTCGAACGAGCTTCTCTCTGCCCCCCACCCTTCCCCTCTCTCGCCTTCATTTTGAATGGAATGCAATTTTCTCCCGAAGACCAGAAGCTTCTACTCTCTCTCTCTCTCAATCGACTATTCCTCCCCCATCTTTTCCCCTTTATCCAATGCACTCAGCTTCTTCATTTCATTCTCAAAAACCTTCTTAGTCGTGGATGCTACTTAACCGTAAAAATTAATTCTTGTCACGCTCACATCAATTGCTTTCCTCTTCTTCTCCATCTTTTCCATCTTCTTCTTATTCTTCCTTCAAACTTCCGCTCTTTTCTTTTTATTCTTTCTTTCTGGGTGCGCATGGTGAGGTTTCCTTCTCCCTTAGAAATTTTTATTTAAAGTGAAATTCTCTCGCCTCACAAGGCTCATCAAACCCCACTTCCGGCGCCGTCATCACCACAACGCTCATCCGCTCTCACTCGATCCGTCTGTCCGTCTGTTCGGTGCTCTTTTCTTCTCTCTATCTTTGTGGCAAAGAAAATTGGGAACGACTTGACATGGATTCCTTATCTAACCATCTTGCAAAAATCGGGAGTGAAAGAAAGTATAACCGCGCCTCTCTTCTCTTCTCTTCTCTTCTCTTCAAACAAAACACGATAGATAAGGCGCCTTCTTGCCGAGCAACGTGGCTTAGTGAGAAAGACGAACAGGCTAACAGATGCTTCAAGCTTGATCCTAGAGCGCACCCACCCACACACTCACTTTCACTTCCGCTTTCTATGCCGCTTTTATATCCCATGCTTTTCAGCCCTTTATGTATATTATCAATATTAAAATGCATCTGGGACCTGGCAAGTCTGATGCCGCCACACTGCTCTCCTCTTGACTCTTCCTCCCTCCCTTCCTCCCTTCCTCTCTCTCTCTCTCTCTCTCACACACACACACACTTCCCCAAATCACTTTGACACACTTGCCACACATCACACACATTTTGCTTCCCAGAGGGAGAATTTCAACGCCCGAGAAAAGAGTTAAGAGCGTGGATGGAAGAGTGTTATGTGTGTCGGAAGAAAAAAAAATTTCAATAAGTATTAGAATAATGAGTGAGTGAAGATGTTCTCTTATCCTGATGATAGCGTGAACCTAACCTAACTCCCTTTCTTTTCCTCAGGAGCTTTTGATTCATGAAAGAAAGAAAAAACCGCACAAGTAAAGGCTTGAAAGAGTATCCATTAACGAAAAAATACAAGAAGCGGAACTCAAGGAACCCGTTAAAAAGGGGTGAAGGAGAGGGAAGGAGGGAGAGAGAGAGTATGAACTGGCAGCATACCAGACTGTGTGTGTAGATGCCAAGCCACCAAGCGAGCATGGCTTGCAGTAAGCTCAAAAGCTCATCTCCATAGAAATTCAATGTTGTTCAACCCTTTCATTCACTATCATGCACACAATCTTGGAGACCCATCCCATGTAATATCATTATGCAAGAGAGAAAGGAAGGAGAGAGATGAAGAGAAAGGCAAGTTCCTTATACTTGCCATGCAGTATCGCACTCACAATCATTGAAAGAAACCATATTTTATTTGTTTTTTATTTATATTTTTTTATATATATATATATATATATATATATATATATATATATATATATATATATATATATACTTGATACACCCAATTATGAAAATGTGCTTTTCATCTTGTAGGCGGATTGCCTGTGTGTGTGAGAACAGCGATAAAAATCAAGTCCAATAGGGAAGTCTCAAGAGAAAAAGAAGAGGCGATTCTCTCCATCAATTTTGCTCAATATTTAACATTTGGTGAGAGAGAGGCGTAGAGGGGTCCGAAAATCCGGAATTTCTTCAGTCACATTATCGGGCTTTGAGCAAGCCACATGAATTGGAATGCAATACGTATTTTGCAAAGAATTTTCTCTCCCCCGAAAAAAAGGACAATCGGAGAGAGAACATTGGGCAAGAACAAGGTCCAGAATATGCAACCTCCTACACATAGATATGCTAAGTCACTTTGCTTCGATGCATTAGTTAACGAGATTTTATCCGCTACCGTTGACCATTCTAACTTTTCCTCTTTCGTCAATCTCAAGAGCAAACAGTCACAATATTTATTTGAAACAATTGTGATCAATGACGTAAAGAAGTAAAAGTAAAAGTAAAAGAATTATACTCTTTCTGTGAGCTATAACGCAAATATTTAGCTTTTTTATCCGGATTTTTTTTTCATCTCTCCTCGAAATATAATCCTTGCCGTCAATTCATAACTCTTCTCTTGCCTTCTCATTATGAGTTGCTGCTGTTTGAATTGCATCAATATCAATCAGTTCAATGGTATTGGCTAATCACTTTTGGCAATCCAATCAGATCTCTCATGATGATGATGATTCTGATCCTCCAAAATCCCCACGTGCCAAGTGTCTTCTCTCTCTTTCTTTCCATTCGTTTGTCATGCCATTCCATATTATTACGGTAAAAAAAAGTCTATTTGTTTTCAAGATGGGACCATCACCCATCCCACCAGAACTGGCTGTATATCACTTGTCCCCAGTGTTAACGATCGGTGCCACTCATCTGGGTTTCTACTGCTCGGATAGTCGTCCCAGCTCAAGATGAAGAGAGAGGGGGTGGGAGAGGATAGAGAGAGAGACTTGGTTTGGAGGGCTGTGGAAATCCATCGTCTCAATTGCAAATGCCATTGTAAATCCTTAAAGTATTGAGATAGACCCTGAACCTCTCACTCTTTCCCCTTCCTCCTCTTTCTTTCTTTCTTTCTTTCCCTCTGTGAGATGCTTTGTTTTTGTCAAGATAAACAAAAAACGAACAAAAAGCGAAGGATGCTGCATCCATAGTGTGTGCCAAAACGCTTTGCAGCCTCTCATCACTGAGATTTGGGTAGCAAAGAGTGTACAGACTCTTTCGTGACTGTCCAATTGTAGGATGCAGCATTCAGATGGCATCCCAAATTCTTTTGCCGTATACATTTTCCTTGGCAATCGTGTGTGTGTGTGTGTGCCAGGGAGAGAGAGAGGGAGGGAGAGAGAGAGAGAGAGAGAGAGATGAGACGTCGTCTCTATTTCCTCAGAGGCATCTCACCGTCTTGAAATCGTGAGAGAGAAACGATAGACGGTATCACAAAGAACTACTAGTACAGAGCAAGAAGAAAAAGAGGGAAAAAGCTCAAGATTCTTATCTGAATCTTGCACCGGAAGCAAATATTGAGTCACTGGATGCTCGCATGCATCGCATTGCCAAAAGCTCATCAATGAAAATTGGATGACCCCTTTCGACTCTCTCTCTCTCTCTCTCTCTCTCTCTCTCTCTCTCTCTCTCTCTCTCTCTCTCTTTCTCTCACTCAAACATACAGTCCTTTTCAAAAGGATGCGTCTCTTCCGGTGCACTTGGTTTGTGCAAATAGAAAACATTCAGGAGAGACATTGCATTGCATCCTATCCAAATCCTGTCCAACTGTATTCGCATTAGATCAAGATTGGTAACAAGACAACACACGCCACGAATTGGCCATCTAAATGAGACTGGTCAAGTTGTCAGACTCTTCTGGGAGTCTGGCTGAATTTGATCAACATTGGATTTTTTGGAAAATTCTACATCTTTAATTCAGATCATTTACTCTTTACGAGAAGGTTTTCCAAATACATAGTGTCGATGGAGCAAAGTGAAAGAGGGAGGCAGGAGAAAAGAGAAGTGCAAGTGATTTAGCCTGGCGATTGGTCTTTATGCAACGCTTTTTTCTATGTAAAAAAGCTATACAACAAGGCTGTAGAATTTATGTAATTGATGATTTTTTAATTTGAGAATCAAAAAACTTTTCCAACGTCTTTGCTCCCATTCTCTCTTTCAATATGCTCCATCGACACAATAATTGGAACCCTTGATAATTATTATGGTGATCAATGTCTTGTCAGCAGTATAATCGTAATCGATATTGCTAATCAAAAGATATCACCAGGATCCGAACCCTCACTACTACCCCTCCTACCTCGCCTACCTCTCCTACCCCTTCTACCCTTACCGCTAGTATCACTACTGCCACTGCCTCTAAGATAGTTTCCATTTGGAACATTCTCATTACTGCTGTGATGGTGGCGTGGAGGCGGCTTTGCATATGGACCTTCGAGCAAACTATCAGTGAAGTTTTTGGTCACACCATAAAGCCATTTGACTTTGTATGTCAACGCAGGGCCATGGGAATAGTAATCGGCTCCAAAGATCCATTGCTCAGATGCCGTGAGAGGCGGGTTGGGCACTTTTCCAAAGTCACGGGAATTGGAAAAAAATCTTTCGCATGCCGCGTCAAATCTTCGTCTCACTTCTCCCTCATCCATACCCGTCCACCTGCAAAATGTTTGATGGAGGCGAATGTTAGATTGTGGCGACAACATTTCGTCCAATTTAGGTGTATTAAAAGTGATTGCACAGAATAATCGTTCGGATTGAGGTGTGCGACACGAAATAAATAAACCGCATATTTTCCACATGGTAAATCAAGTTAAAATTTGTCTGCGCTGTATTTCGTGTGTCCCACACACCCTCACTGCATTTTCTATTTTGTGAAAGTGAAATTTTTTTTGCCCTTACCCCCCGACATGAGCCACAAACGGGTGATAAATACGCGGCACGTTGGGAAGATTGTCATCAATTATGGCGCCATAGTCATCTATACCGCCGCGCACCGTGGCAATGATATAATATCTGATCTCTGGCAGCGCTTCTTTGCTTTTGGCTTGTTTTTTGTTTGACTCGTGAATGACTTTCATGATCAAACCGGAGCCCGAGTCACCACCAGTGGCATGTTCCAACTCCTCATGCCCTTCGCCTGAATTTGTTCTTGTTTGTGCCTCATTTTCGGCCCAATATATCATGAAAAGTGCATTTGCCTTAAGTTTTGATATGGGGTCCGTTTCAGAAATTCCAAGAGCCATTTCATTCTCGATGGTTGGCCAATCAAGGATCTTAGTCATTGACTCTTGATATTTCACTCTATCCTCCGGACTCAAATCTAATTGACTGACTGCTGGATCAAGGATATCCGCCTTGTCACATATCAAAATCGATTAAAGTTTCTCATTAGTTGTTTGTATGGTGAGTTTCTAAGACTTAGCCAAAACTGGGATTGTTGACAAATGCTGGATGAGAGTTACCTTAAATACTCGCAGCTTGCGATATGGGTCAGACATATGGTCTGTGACATAGGCGACCTTCTCCATCTTCACATAATCCGACAATGAGTACTGGTCGTCGGGCCCCTTGTGTGGATGAACAAAACCCATGATGCCATAGCCTCCGTTGAAGAAAGACTTGCTTCTATCGTGACGAAAGTTGGAATATCCGCCTAATCGTCCACCATTTGGCAGGTCACTGTCAGGTGGGAGGCGTGGGAGGCAGATGGCATTGACTCTATAGTATTCTGAATTGCGATCGAATGTCACCGGCTCCATTTTTTCGTGAGTCCGGCACATCATAACGTCACTGTGCTTGGTCTCCCCTTGAGGATAAGCGCCTCCCAGAGAGGTGGGTAAAGACAATCGCCACGGGAAACGGTAAAATTGCCCGGGCTTTTTCCCACTCAAATTATGCATCAAAATGAAGAGGGCGTTGAGATCTACCGAACTATGTTAAGATCACTCTGAAAAAACACAACCAGGGGGCGCTCGAGGCGCTTTTTCCTGAAAAATTACATGGGAGTCTATGGAGAAAAACAACTTTGAATTCTGAAAATGGGCACCTAGATTTTTTCAAACAAATGCTTCTATTAGATAGCTCATGTATACTCCTTCATATTTCGCTAAAAGAAATTCCCCGCAACGGTCACATATAGGTGGCGCTGAATGCAAAACACAACAGGCTTTATTTTTTAGCCAAAATTTTTTTAGATTCTTATCGAGCAACTGTCACCTAACGTATACCAAAAAAGAATTTTGTTCCTACCTCTCATAGTACCCGCAAGAGAGGCCTCCGCACATCAAAACATATAAGGGTCTACAGCCAAAATGGGCACCGATATATTTTCAATTTTTTTTCTAATACTGATAGAACATAGCAAGTACTTTCAAACGACATATCCCGCATTCCCCGCAACTAACTATTATGACTTTTTACCGAAAATTATTGGTAACTCATAGCATATTAGATGATTGCGGGGAACAAGAATCAGCACACAAGGATTCACGAACATGACCTTGGAGGCATATTAAAATTGGTGGCTTACGTACCGCCAAATCGTGTTCTATTCTACCCGTTATCCGAGCCCTTCGAGACATTTTTTTCACGCTATCTACCAAATACAATGTATTACGCAAGTCCATGCTGGTATAGACTGATTCAAGTTGAGAACCGGGTTTTTTCCCTTCTTTTATATCAATAGTCTCGGTCAACCAACTGCGTTGCCAACCGTGAGAGGCATAAAATGGATCAATCTTGGTCAAACCAGTCTGCATGAGGCGATCGTAATCGTAGATATCTCCCGACCTAGCTTCCACATGAGGCTTTTCCACTAAATAAAATCAAAAGTGAGAAAGAAAAGGGTGTTTAGTTTATTGTTATCTTGCAATGATACTCGACACACTCGCCGCTCATTTGGGTCTTTGCAATTCTACCTAATATATATATATATATATATTTTTCACATTCAAGATACGGAATCCTCATCATTCATGTACATGTATACTTACAGTATGCATCATAGTTCCTGTTGTGGTCTCCGAAAAAATTCTTTATACAATGAGATGCACTGATGACCCATCGACTCGCCACAATAGTACCAGTGCACGAGAGATCATACGTGAGTGAACTGTCATAAGCTTGCTTTAGTAAAAGGACGCTAATTGCATTCCTGTCGGGCTTATACAGAGCGACGGACCACGGGAGCCATGGATCACCCTTTTCATGCTTTTCCCGTTCCTAAATGATGCACCATTCACAGATGGGAAGAGTTGAAATGCAAAAATTGTACAATTTAAACCTTTGTATATTTAAAAGAATGAAACTTACTCTTGTCATATGCCTCCAAACTCTGCTTGCAATGCCGTTTAGCCTGGCAGGGTAGGTGTGTATTTGAAACTTTGGATATGTGGTATAAGCTTCAGCATCCTCTGGCATATTCTTGGTAGACAAGCGACCACACTCCGCTCCAGAAAAATCAAAGAGCTCTTTGTACTGCTTTTCTTCCTCTGGGGTCATTCCGTCGTGAGCTGCACTGAAGCCTTCTGGCAAGAGCTTCTCCGGCATATCTCGGAGCCACCATCGTGTCGGTTTATAGCCTCTCTATAGTCATTTTTAAGAGAAAAAGACGTGCAATCTTTTTATTGGATCGAGTTTGAGTTGTACCCAAAATACGGACAAAATCTTTAAGTATTTTGCAGCTTACAATTGCACCGTTTGCTTCGCTCTCTGTTTGCCTGTGAATCAATTGTTTCACTTCATTGATTTTTTTTTCAAAGAAATTCATCAAGAAAAATCGATTAATTAATTGATGACCAATAAATTCAACTTATGTTCATTTTTTGAATTAGCTCTTTTCGGGTATACGTACAATTGTATCTTGCTATGGCTATCCAAAGACTCTTGTGTGCTTGCTCAATAGTTGACCACTCTGCCTTGATCGTTGAAGATTCTTTGACCTTGCCCTCCTGGACGCTTCCTGCAGCAGCTATCTGAGCAAATATACTTGAACAAATGTACGCGACTTGCAGTGACAAGGCGATGAATCGTCCAATTTTAGCCATTTTTCCCTCTCTCAAGTTATCGTGTCTTGAATTTAATTTTATCCAAAAAAAATTATGTCACAAAGGATCATGAGAAGAAGGAAACAATTACCATACGAGATTGTATACGTTGGAATACGAGGCTCCTGACTCATCAAATCAACCAGCACTGTCAGGGACAGGTGACCAGAGATTGATTGTCATGGATGCCCTCCTTCCCTCGTCTCATTTCTTGGCCATCAAGAAAATTCGTTAAAATTGACGAGCAATCACTGGAGAGGGTCAAGTTGGTCAGACCTCCCAAGAGTCTGTCTTCTCAATTTGATCATCATCATCATCATTTGAATGATTCTAAAATAATTTAACATCTTCAATTCAGACTTTTTTTCCTAAAAGCCATTGTCCTTTTCTTTGCCACAGAGCTTTTCATTATTGAAATCGATCTTGGTGAGCTTCAACTCGACTCTTGATTGAAGTGAACGAGGGGCGATTTTGAGGGAATGAGAAGATGCTCTGCCACTCTCTTTGCAAAATCCGCCTGGAAACGGAAGCATATAATCAATGCACGCACACACACTCTCACACACAAATATACCAAGAGGGGAGAGACAAAAGGGAGAGAGAAGAAAAAGAAGGGTAGGAGAGATAGAGAAAAGTAGAGGGTTTGTTTGGAAGAAAGTGGGCAATAGCAGCGGCTTGCGTCCCTTCAATTCGCTCGACGACGGACGCCGATTCATTTTTAGGTCTATTGGAATGCTTAAAGGGGAAACAAAAGCCGGCGAAATCAAAAGAGAATAAGGAGAAGAAAGTTTAAAACAGCCTTGGTCGTTGACCATTTGGCTCAGATCTTCTCAGAAATAAAGGGAGAATGAGGGAGAGCAGAGAAGAGAGCGAGGGGAAAGTCAAAGCGTGATTAAGTTTCTCCTCTTTTTGGGTTGTTGGAGAAGACAACAAATTCCACATGAGAAAGAGGAAGAGAATTTTTTTACCGCAAGCATACATATATATTGACCCAACGGATAGTCCCATTGCATTGCGTTGCATAGCATTTCATCGCAAAGAGCTCATCAATGAAAATTGAATGACCCTTTCGTCTCTCTCTGTCTCTGCACAGGAAAATTAGGTGAAAATCAGAGAGCAATTGCAGTTTGATGAGATTTATAACTTCCAGATGGAAACAATTAATATGCACTTGCATATGAAGGCTTGAATTTGTCCAAGACTCGCTCACTCATGTCTCATATTGTTGATATCCAAACAGAGAATCTATGTTATTTTTATTATACACATAATTTTATATGTTTATAATATATATGCTTATCGCGCAACAATGGCTGATTCAATCTTCGTCGTTATATAATGCTGATTATCAATGATTTGTCAGTAGTAAAATGGTAGCTAATCAAATTAATTCACCTGGACGATGCCTGCCCTTATTTACGGGCACTTTCGTCGCTAAAATGACTTTTGGCACTTTCGTAGCTAGTATCACTACTGTGACTGGCGTTGAGGCGGCCTTGCATTTCGACCTTCGAGTAAATCATTATCGAACTTTGTAGGCACTTTATAGAGCCATTTCACCTTGTATGTCAACGCAGGCCCTTGAGAAAAATGTTTGGCTCCAAAAATTTCCTTATCAAATATCCTGAGGGGCGGATCCTCGTTTCTTCCAAATTCATTCCGCTCGGAAAAATATTTTTTATATGCGTCTTCAAATTTTTGTCTGACTTCTCCCTCATCCATATCCGTCCACCTGCAAAATGGATGGTGCAAATTTTAGACAAAGGGCAACAAATTCGTCCAAATTAAAGTATAGAAAGTAATCGCAGAGGATAAGCGACCATTAAGGTGTCATAAACCGCATAAACCGCATTTTTGCAAGATGTTATAAAAATTTAGATTTTTTGGGTTCACTTCGTCTTACATCTTACTGATTTTTTTGTGAAAGTAAATTTTGATTTGATTTTTGATTGTCACTTAAAATTTTTCACGATTAATCATTATTATATAATTAATGATAATTATCCATGCTCGACTGCCCTCCAAATAACTTCTGGATGACAATTTACATGTATGCACTCAATTTACCCATCAATATTCTGTCGTCCGGGGTGCTGGCCTAAACAGACAAGAGCCACATAGCGATGATATGTGCGCGGCATCCGCTCAGGATTGTCGCCAAGTAGGACGCCATAGTCAACAATGCTGCCAAACAACGTGGCAATGATATAATATCTGGTTTTTGGTGTTCCGCTTTTGGCTTGCTCATATTGTAATCGTAATGTTTTAAAAAATTCTAATTGTGATGTTCTAAGAGGGAGGTGGTTTTGCATCAGGCGGCTTTTCTCTCGCCCGATCTTCCAGGATTCATCTGCTTGGATATCAACAATATGAGACATGAGTGAGCGAGTCTTGGACAAATTCAAGCCTTCATATGCAAGTGCATATTAATTGTTTCCATCTGGAAGTTATA
>Ga0115844_100173_pt1 | contig 16007 bp, 12 predicted proteins | sample InSIn1gowninarea_FD_83858 | JGI IMG/M metagenome (GOLD analysis project Ga0115844, IMG submission 83858) | reverse complement strand
CGCATCCTTATCAGTCGAGCCCCCTAAAGGGTGATGGCGGCCTCTCCCTTTTGGTCGAGCACCTAAAGGTCCTTAACAGTCGAGCCTGCTTGCGCATCCTTATCAGTCGAGCCCCTACCGGTCCTGTCCCTTTGGTCGAGCTAGTTCCTTCCTGGTCTTTCTGACTGGGAGAATCTAATGTTGCCCGGCCGGAGGAGGACACATCATGCATGGCTCCCTGCTCTATATCTATAAATGAGCTCTTTTCCTTCAGCAAGAGAGAGATACCTGGGAGGATAGCAGATAGATAGCTTTCCTCAGCTCATACCAGTCCTGGTGGGCCGGGGTAAGAACCAGTCCAACTAGGGTGGGCCTTCCTCAGCCCCCGGCTAGATAGTAGGGGAGGTAAGGTAAACTATCTGCTTTCTTTCCTTCCTGCCCAAACTGCTGCTACTTTCCAAACTCTCCAACTATAGATGGAGATGGAGCCCTACCTTTCTAACCCGGCCAAGGGGATCAAGTCGAGAAGCTCCTCACCATATGAATAGTGAGTCCCTCCGGGCCTAAAGTCGGCCGGCGGATAAGCTGTTATTAAGTTATTCTTCACCGCAGCCGATAAGCTGACCCCATCTGGATACCCTCGTACCTATGACCATCTGGACTGGCTGGACTATTCAACCTCTTGGAATGAATTAGCATAAATGGGTTGGGTGGGATTTAGATCCTTTGGTTATATTTGGAATGAATGAAACTATAGGCCGGCTCCCTCCGGTGTTCAATTTTCCGGTTTCGCAAGGTGAAATCAGCAGGAAGGTTCATTCAACCGGTTCGTGGGTTCACAATTCATTCAATGCGGTTGGTTTTCATCCCATTGCCCTCAATAGATATACTTGCCCTCCTAAATAGCATGCATTTAAGAATTCCCCCTGGGCGCCCTTTAGATAGTAGGGCATTCATACATCGGGAGAGTAGAGAACTATAGATTAGTTCCATTAGCAAAAAAAGGCGAGGAGAAGTTCGTGTGGTGTGCTTCACGCATAGATCGGTCGGGAACATGTCTTCACACACGACAATGAAATATTGAGGACGGGGGAATATTCAGTCAGGGTGGCCGGTGAGAGGTATGCTGCTATTGGGCCGGTTCAAAAAAGGGAGAGTATGATAATGAGTATTACATAAGATTTGATAAGTATCTAAAGAAAATAGGATTGAAATCAATATAGTTGAAAGTGGATGGGTAGAAGGCGAAGCCGTACTTCCATTCCTCTATTAATGAGATTATTAGGTTCCCTGTGTGGGAGTTAGGGGGGGGTAAGGATATAGGGTATAGGTCTAGGTCTGGCTGCTATGGCTAGTCCTCCCCTCCCGGCTAGGTCTCCCTCATTCGTCCCTATTCGGTGGACCACCTATCTCTATAGATGTTACCTTATATTGGGACGTTATATGGGGAGTTTATAAGGATGATAGAGGAAATCAAGTAGAAAGAGAGCTAACTTGTCTGTATGGCCTATTTGGTGAAATGATTCCTGTTGCCGGTGAGAACGCCGTAAGATGTTGTTTGTAGGGAACGCCTCTCTCGGAATATGTTATCGAGGTCAATAAATCAATTCAATCAATCAAAGCAAATCTGAGTATCCAAGTCAATCCAATTGGAGTAGCCCCGTTGAGTAGTATCCAAGTATCAAAGCAAATCTGAGCATCCAATCCCACCCAATGATCACCTCCATATGCTGTAGTAGAGTCAAAGGTAAGATTCAAATATTAGCAAGGTGCGAAGCCGCTTGTCCGGGGCAAGGAACTTTAGTTACTTTCCCTCCGAGGGGAAGGGTAAAGGGGCTAAAGAAGCAATCTAATAAATCACTCCTAATCGGTACCACCTCAAACACTTGTAAGCCGTGTACTGTGTGCCGCCTTGGTTTCTTCAATACGTGTCCTGGGCGGTATCCTCTTCCTTCTTCTTCCTTAGGCGTACTGGGCGTTGTTTGACGTGTGGGGATGCGGGCGTGACTGTGAGAATGCAGGTAGAATGCGGGGATGGGAGGATGCGGGTATACTGGTTATACTGTTATACGATACTGGTATAATGCATATTGAATGGGTGACGGTGGACTGGGCAGGTGTTTGAGGCGTACTGTGCCTTGGGTGCCGTGGAGTTGTAGGTTCGGGTAGGATTTTTTTGTAGTAGGGGAGTTTCTGCGGATGTTACCTCCTCATATTGGGACGTTATATGGGGAGTTGATCGGTACGTGAGATGGGTATGAAGGGGACGTGATCTGACAGTGAATGATGGGTACGAAAGATTTCAACACTAATGGTACATGAGATGTAATCAAGTAAGAAAGCTAATCTGTCAGTTTTGTATTGGGACGTGAGATGTGTATATGACGGGTACGTGATCTGTCAGTGAATGCTGGGGCCGTGAGATGGCTACTTATCGGGCCGTGAGATGGCTACTTATCGGGCCGTGAGATGGCTCGTATTGGGACATGAGATGGGTTGATTGGGCCGTCTGTGAATGATGGTCCTAAAGCTGTGAATGAGGGGTACGTGAGATTGAACCTCGATGGGGAATGACCTTATCCCTTGATGGGGACGTGATACAAGATCAGGTAATAGAGCTTATTAGTCAGTATGGGTATGAAGGGGACGTTATATTGGGAATGAAGGTACGTGATCAGTCAGTGAATGATGGGAACACTTTTCTTGGGAGATGGGGCAGTTGTCTGTGGTAGGCTATCCCGGAAGATGTGTCAGTTTTGAAGCTTGCATTATATACGTCATTATACAACAATGGGCTCAGTCACTTTTCAAAACAGGTGCATCGTGATAAATATCGTGCATCGGTTCCAAAACATCCAAGAAAGCATCGACACCTGAAATCGAGTGCATTGACAAGCGGCATTGACTTCTGGGGTCACCTCTATCGGAAGATGTGGCAGTTGTTTTTGGAGTTTGGAGTTTGGAGTAGGGGAGTGTGGAGTTGTAGGTTGGGGTAGGGCCTTTGAGAGGGAATGAGGATTTCTAAGAGGATAGTGAACCCGGTGTTAAGGAGAGGTTGGGTGCTTTTACCGCGAGATTCATCCCTAGTCACCAACTCTATCCCTCCTCTAGTGTAGTGGACTTCACATCCCGAATTAAGACCTTGGGGGGAATTGGATAGTTTATGAATCATACTATAAGTAGTATCGAAACCGGATCTAGTGGCTACCATCCGGATTCCACCTTATATTCTCACTAGAGAAACCCGAATCCAGACCATTGGCTTACACCTTGGACCCTACGTTACACTTACTGGGCGAAGACCCCGGACCAAAACCCTTGGCCATTATTCGGGTTAGGCAAGAATACACCACGTAGGCGAGGATACACTATGTAGGTAAGAATACACTACGTAGGCAAGAATACATCGAGTCGAGATGTGCTTGCTATCACTTCGATTATACGAATACATCGTGGAGGCAGGGCCACACATTTGGTCGGGGCGTGTCGGCCTTTCTCCTGGGTGGGAAAGAATACATTATGTAAGTGAATACGTGTATAGGAAACTCTCCCTATTCACAGTGGGGTATTCTTAAAACGCCCTACTATTATGAATTCCAGCCCCCGTATATTATTTCAAGGGCGCCCTTGCCCCCCGGAGGGACAAGCGGCTTCGCACCTTAATAATAGTGGGGTTGGAGATAGAGATAGAGAGCACTCGACTTGTTAGATGACTCTACCTTTATGCTGGAACCGGGAGAGAGCGGAGGGTTTGATTCACTCGACTGCAGATGACTCGATCTTAAACTCGACCGATCACTCGAATTACCTGTTGATCATTCGACCTTCATGCCATGCCACCTGTTGAAATGCACTCACTTTGAATCAGGCGCCTATCATACAGAAACCATATCTGATATTGATGCAAGGGGGATAACATTCTTGGCAAAACCACCCCCATCCACCTACTGATTGACCTTGGATTCTTGGTTGGATCATGAATCTCAGCCCGCTTCTACGATGTAACAAGAACCTCCTTAGACGTTACTTACAACCTGAAGATACTAATACATAATCAATTACAACCATTACTCTGGTGAGATAAGCACTTGGTCAGCTTATTCATATTCATTATGTAGAACACATGTACCCGCGTGTGTTAGTAGTGGTGGGATGGGAGTGGTGTGTGCTTCTGTAATCAGTTAAGAGAGAGAGGATGGGTGGGATTGGTATGAGAGAGAGAGGTGGGATTGGTATGAGAGAGAGTTCGTTTAGTGGAGAGAGGTGTTGAAGATAGCTTGGCTTTGGAGACAGGCGGGATAGAAGCTAGGCACGAAGACGCAAGCTTGAGCGAGCTTTCTCCTTGTTGAGTTTGCTAGCTCAGGTTCTCTGGTTCAGGTGAGATGATACGAGATTGTTTCTCAATGTGTCCAAGGCCATTAAGATTGCTGTGCGCTTGACCCCATTAAGATTGGGGCTTCTGGGATCAGTGCCTTTCTAATGTGCCTTGACGAGAGAGACAACCAACCCTTTCGATTCAGTGCCCGACCAGAACCATCCGTTTAGGCTGGCCTTAGTGTGTCTGCTGGTTAGATTGCCTTGGCTTATCTGCCTTTCCCAGTATATAAAAAAAAGATTCGTTTGGGTTGTACCGTGAAAGAAGTGTCCAATATATATTCGGTGGTAAGGTCCCGTATTCACATTGCCCAGTGATAAGTAGATCAATATGTATGTGGATAGTGGAACCAATGTGATATGGGGGCACGGCTCAATACAGTCAAGTGAGGAGAAGGAAAAGGGTCTATATTCACATAGGGAGTCCGATGGTGACCAACAACCATAACCCTCCCTCCACCTTAGGGTTCAATGTGGATATACACGGTTTCTGTCCATCCATGGGCAAAACCATTCGTTCGTTTTGACTAGAACGGGCATAGGTCCAAACACCAGCCAGGCAGCATGATCACTTCGTTACTACCCCTCCTTTATGGATGGATTTTTAGGGTCGGTGGTTAGTGGCTCTGAGAAGAGGGCTTGGTGCCGGTGTAAGGATTCACTGCGGATCCATATAGGCGGTTCTTATGCAAGGAGGAAGACCGATTTGCTACCATTCAGAGTTCTTTCATGGAGAAGTGTTGAACTACCCTACTTATGCTAAAGATATCTTTGCCTTAGTTCGAGCAGTCAATAAATCATCGTATTATCCTATTATATCTAGTTACCGATATATTAGAGATCATCACTTCCTTATAGAATAGATAGCGCAGTGGAAATCTTTTCCATGACTTTCACTCACTTACCTAATAACTCACTTTCCTGGTGGGTCATGCTCCCCATACTGCCTACCTAACGTAATGACATCCCCAGATTCTAGGTACCCAATACACCTACCTTAAGTAACTCACCTATCCCTTTCCCCTCACTCACCTGCCTTAACTCTCTATCCTACCATTACCTGGGGAAGCAAGGTAAGTAAAGCCCCTACCTGCCTGGGAGAAGGAATGGAGCTTCCCACTTAGCTATTCGTTCACTCCTACCTACGTCGTTCACTCATGCATGCATAACACCATACCTTATCACCTTATAAGGAGGGAGTAAGACCATACCTGATGGGGAAGTCAGTAGTGATCTCCATAGAATATAAGGTAAGGAAAAGGGAAGATAAGGTGAGAAAGATCTCCCTCAAATTGAAAAGGGAAGGGAAGTGGAAGATAAGATGAGATATACCTCCATAAGAAGATGACAAGAAATATAGACCCTTAACGTGCGTGTCAGATAAATAGACTCCACAAGATATCTGTGCAGAGGCTCGACTTAAATACGAACCATGCCTTAGATACGAAATACTAAAGCCTTACACGCACGATGAGGACATCTTCACTTAGGGGCCTACAACGAAGCATTAGACAGGGGCCTAGAGGCAAAGGGGTAACCAAAGCATAAGAAAGGGCTGTTCCCTGCGAAGGAAGCATTAGAAAAGGCCATAGAACAAACTTAGAACCTGGGAGCTGACCTTTTGAGCAGTCTAATCATCTTATTACAGTCTTACAACCTGCAGTCTTACTACCTTAGGAAGAGTATGCCGATACTCTGATCATGCTAAGAAGATTAGGATCTTGAGTTCAGTCCAATAACCCTCACCATATGAATAGTGAGTGACCCCTAAAGAATATAGGGCCCTTGAGCTTTCACATGAGGATTATGATTAGGCTCCTTACTGAAGGCAGTCTTACAGGTGTATGATTAGTCTTCATACTTTATGACAATCACACTCACAACCCTTGAGCTTCATTATGCTTACTTGATGACGGGAAAGAAGAAGGATGACGGGAAAGAAGAAGGAACCACACTCAGCCGGAGAGGACACCGAAACCCCCTTTGAACCATATGAGCCATCAGTCCAACAAACCACCTTGAAGACGAGGATGAGGATTAGGTTTAGTCAAGCCTTCCAAACTACACACTCTTGAGCTTGATTATGAATGTGCTGACCCTCTGACCTTTAGGGCACAACCTTAGAACAATGAAACCACCTGCTATGCTGATTAGGATTCACATTCACACCTAGACTTATGATTATGACCAGTACTCCTTCGATCTGCTAACCCTCTAACCAACAGGCTTTAGAACTTTGCTTACCTTCATAGCCCCTAATTCACCTTACTAGATACCTTATGACCTGACTAGTTGTGCTTAGGAGGTAGATACTGACTTCAACCTGATTGACTTGCTTAGCTTCCATGCTTTTGAGTAGGAGAGACAGAATAACTAGGACTCACTTATAGACATTCTGATTCACTTATGATCTTGAAAGCCATCCAACCACCTGAGAGATGAGATCTTGAATCTTAGAACAACCAGATCAGGAGTCTTATACTCTATTCAGGATGCAAACACACCGGTAGCTTCATTCTGCATTCTGACCGTCCAACTAAGAGCTTCAGCTTGAAGATGATCACTCCTTGCCCTCAGAAGCGCAAGCCCTCCGGACCTTACCCTTTTCTTTTGGGACGGAGTCACTCACTATTCATATGGTGAGGGTGCGTTAGCACACTCGACTGCCTTTAGTTACTTATTTGAGAGGGGGGCCGCCATCGTGCGTTAGCACACTCACTATTCATATGGTGAGGGATTTATTGCTCACCTTCCCACTATTTACCCACCCACCCCAATCCCCGGGGCCCGGAGGGACTCGACTGAGGTTACGAGGTCGAGGGACTCGACTGAGGTTACGAGGTCGCAATAGCAGCACGAGGTCCGGTTGAAAGATTATAAGCCCACCAACTGGCACGAGGTACGGATGACCAGCCCATAATTCAGAGGATGCCTACCTCTTCCTCAGAGGCAGTATAATCAGTAAAGAGGTAGGGTAGGTATGCTTGTAGGTGAGGCAGCTCAGCCCATCATCCATACTAGCTTGGGATGATAACCAGCCTAATAGCGGCACGAGGTCCGGGTCCAAACATATCCCTTCCAGAACTATTGTTTGTAAGCCCGTATAAGTCAAGGTAGCTTCACTTGGGCCATATTAGCTCAAGGTTTCTTTCATTAGCTAATAAATGTAGTATGGGTAGCTTTGGAAGCAGCCACAAAGATGTACGCTATTAGCGGCATCGACTATGACTCCTGGAGAAACTAGCGGCTATTGGCAATGAGAAAAGACTCTAAGTAATGAACTTAAAGCAATGACAACTGGCTATCAGCCTGCCCCTATGGCTCTGACTGGCTGACTAGTACCGGCTGGCAAGGCCTCCTGGCTAAGACTATCGGCTAAGACAATTGGCTTAAGACAAATTCAACATTGACCTTAAGGCTATGAGGACTGGCAATGCCTAGCTGTATGGCCTGACCTTATGTCAATGAGGGTGTAGCACTGACTAGAATGATATTATGGCTGCTGCTCTGATACTGGTGACAATGACCTTAAGGCTCCTGCTACGACTGGTTATTACTTACTGTATGGCTAGGACTGGCAATGACTCCCGAAAAGGACACCTGGCTTGGCAATGACTCCTTCCTGTCTATCGGCACTGACCTTAAGGCCTTCACTATTCAATTTCCCAGGTACCAAGGCCACCTTTCTGTACTGAATTTACCCACTTTGCACAAGGTCAGGGTCATTCCAATACGCCACCTTTTCGCTCTTCAATTTCCCCACTTTGACAAGGGTGAGGCAGAGCATCGGCAGGTACTTGGCTTGGTTGCTCTTGGGCTGGTGGGCTGAGACGAAACCTTTTCTTCCTTGCCCTCAGAAGCGCAAGACCTACGGACCTGAATTTTCCACTTTGACAGGGAGGGGTGAGGTTATCATACTGTGTTTTGTGCAGGTACAGGATAATGGCACCCAAGGCCACTAAGAAGAAGAAGACTGAACCTGTGCAAACACCGGAAGAGATGCAAGAGGAGAACACAATGGGGGATATTTTCACCATATTGTGTGGAGATACAGAATGTGTTATTGGTGATTCAATATCCTATGCTTGGCCAGAAGTCTATTGAATGTTAAAACATAAAGACTTCCCCGTTACAGACGAGCATGAAGCAGCGGAAGAAGCTCAGATCTACAGGAACATTGCAAGGAGCAGACTCCCACAGATAGCTGCTCACCCAGCTGTCCTACCATGCTAAGAGATAATCTCCCAGCTCATAAAGGCAGCAGATACAGATAAAAGGCTCATCCTCAACCATCAAAGAAGGCCCATGGCTTCATATCAATATGATGGGATCAAGAAGAGATACCACTTGCCACAGCCGGAGTTGGAAGTGAATGATAAATGGATGACCAAGGCAAAGAAAGACAATCCAGCAGAATCTCTCATAGCTAAGATGAAGCTTACTCAAGCCAGAATAGCAAAGAATGATCAAGGAGCCTCCCGCACAGCAACTCTGAGGAGACCATATCAATTGCTTATCTTGTTACTCTGCAGATTATACGGAAGGAAATCAGGAAGATTTTTCAAGAGTTCATGGGCACCGCTCATCCATGAGATCTCGACCAATGGCACCATACTCAATTGGGCCACTATACTTTCAGATAGTATGAGTTTGGCTATCAATCAGATCAGAAAGAGTGCACAAGTCACAGGTTTCTATATGAGCTCTTACTTTATGGATGCGGTGTGTGCTTCGAACACATTTCCTGCACTGAGTTGGAGATGGACTCCCAAATGCCATCCTGATTTATTGCCATATGCTATGGGAGCGCAAGTACAAGGTTTTCTATACAGAGATCATCTCCCACTTCATTATCCCACTGCTCAAGGCAGTTCAAGGATCACCTGTCCCATACATGTAAGAGAATGCTCGGAAGTACATCGGCACAGTGGGGGATTGGTATGTGAACACTCACGGAGTGTATTTCATAATCTATGGTGCTATCATGGCACCTCATATATTCCCTTACTACATTCCTGACAGATGCGGTGCTGGGAGAACTCATCTTTCAGACTTATGACAATGGATTTGCAGCAGTTATGCAGAGAAGGAAGAAGGTTGCTTGGCCTAAGCATCCAATCCAGATCGGAGCTTACAAGCTTACAAAGGCTAAGGACATTGAGCAAGCCAAGGGCTTCATGGGAAATTTCTGGCTTGGACAAGCTCAATTTAGGAGGCATGATCCGTTGAATATCATTCATGAACTTGGCAAGACGGATGCTAAATGAACATACAATCACCTCTCAGACAAGGATGAAGAGAAGTACTGCCGACTTCTCTCCCGCCAAGATATGCTGGATTTGACAAAGAAGGAGAAAGTGGCACCACCTACATCGCCTGTCAGACCTCCTGTCAAAGGTTCTAAGGCATGGGTGGAAGCAGAGCACAGGATTTATTAGAATATCCGCAAAGAGGAAGAGATGAGAAAGGAAATCCCTCACCATATGAATAGTGAGTGACCCCTAAATAATATAGGGCCCTGCTCCAAGCATAGAAGCTCATCTCCGAGGGAATGAGCCAAGACATAGCAAAGAAAGAAGTCCAGCTAAGTCCCAGACTCCAGAAACTTGGAATAATACTCCCATCCGATCACGAGCAAGTGCTAGCTCAAGCCATCAACAGATGCCCTTCATCCCTCCCGCAGTGCTTGGTTGCTCCCAAGAGTGACCAAGTACGAAGGGCATGACTACAGTGGAACTTCTAACGCGAAGCGTGCCTGTTATTTCGTATTTTGCATATTATACTAAAAAGGTATATATACATATATAACTAGTTGTGGTAAATCGTAATAGGTGTGATGTTATTCACAGGTATAGGTTAGGCTAGTTCTAGCGTGTAATGTACTTGGCTTGTTTGTGATTCTGGTAGTAACGATGGTGTACTTCTCCTCTCTCATCTGGTGAAAACGTGGGGGCCATCATCTCTTCTCGGCCAGTGATGGGGAACAAACTTATTCTCTTCGGGGTCTGATTGAACGGGGGAATGAACGGACGGGTATGAATGAACGTGTCCTTCTTCTCTTTTCTCACCTGGGGGCCATATCCTCTCTCTCTAATAAGTTGGTAACTAGGGTCCATCTCCTCTCGTCCATTTCAGTGAACCTAATCAGTTGTTTCGCCCCGCCTTTATTCATATGTTGGGGCAATAAATCCTCTAAATAAAGCCCTTGCTAATCAAATGCAATAGGTAAACGGTATAAGAACGTATATAACGTTAAGTTTCATAAGCACCACCTCCCTTCCCTTCCCTGACTGTCCCTACACCTGAAAGCACGGTAATGCATTGCTTCTATTATCTGCTATTTAGTTACCCGCTTAAAGACCTTCCCTCTCGTTGGGGTTACCCGCTCGCATCCTTCATTGGTAATTGGTATTAGTTCCCATCCTTTAGTTAGTTCCCATCCTCAAGCCCTACCTCAGTAGACCTCAGTAGAAGGCAGCAGATTTCTTTATGTATCCCTTACTTTCGGGAGAGACGGGATAGACTTTCGGGATAGACATAAGCCAGTAGACAATAGTTAGGCACAATAAAGAAAGAAAGGCACGCATGTGGGATAGCCAATAGCGACTTAACTAGCAACTTCCTTGGTGCATTAAAGGTGACAGGAATAAGCATTAATGAAAGGTGTGCTAAAAGTTATGTTACTTATATTATTACTTTACTTTATATTCGTTCGGGATAAAGAGAGAGAATAAAGACTATCTCGAGTTACTGATCTTGCCTCTTTTCTTAGCTAACGCTTCCTTAAGGCGCGGATTACTGCGCATTTCTATGTAGAGGTAGAGTAGATCGGGCATTTCAAGGGGAAGGCGTCGTAATGACATATATAAATAAAGCTATCGTGCATTGGAGCGACGTCAGCAGATATAATCTATACTATACGTCCCGTTTCCTCCTCTATACTATACTATCTATTACTGCGCATCACTATCTATGTTAGAGATGACCGTTGGATCAATGGATGCCAATACGTTACTTAATCTTAATACAGACGAGAGACAATACCATGGACAGTGCATTCCACCTAGATGTGCGCTGCGTAGATCCGAGTGGGTAGGATAAATATATTAAATAGGGCCCTGACAGCTAATTGAGCGTAGAAGTTCTGGGTCTGGGGAGGTGATAGCAGTTAAAGCCCCCCCTTTTTGAAAAATGAAACAATTCTCTGTTACCACAGTACGCAACAACGGGTGGGCAATCCATCAATCACTGTGTTGAGTTGAAAAGCCTCCTCCATCGACAGTGAAAGAAAAATTAGCTCTATCCTTCTAGTTCGTTGGTGTCAAAAGGGTTCCTAAGGGGCTACTTGTTCGAGGAAAAACCAAGTCCTTTCGCTAGCTTTGTATCTACCATGTTCTCCAAGAGACAAGAGGCAAAGAAAGGTGGAAATGACGCAATGGCCTACGTTTACAAGATCCTTATGAACTCGCTGTATGGTAGGTTTGGAATTAATCCCGAAAGTACCACTACTGAGGTCTGCGATAGAGCCAGATATGATGAACTCATTCAGAAAGACAATTTCATATGGGGTGACAAACTAAGCGATCATACCTATATAGTCAGTTACCTTTGCAATGCTTCACATGTTTCAGACCTGGATTGGAATCCTCCTAAAATATCAGCTGTACAAATGGCCGCTGCTATTACAGCTTGTGCTCGTATTCATATGTACAAATACATATCCAGAGATGATTGTTACTATACTGATACTGACTCAGCCATTCTAGGAAGCCCTCTTCCAGAAGATGAAATATCCATGGAATTGGGTAAGCTAAAGCTTGAGCACTTTGTCAAGGAAGGTATCTTCTTAGCACCAAAAAGTTATGGATTAGACGCAGATGGTGAGTATATTGTTAAGCATAAGGGTCTGGGTAAACACTTTGTCGACTATGAATCTTCGCCCTTAGCTGATGAGCGCTTCGCCCTTACTGACGCTGATGCTTTCAGTCTAGAGATAGAAGCTGATCCTTTGGAAGCAGATCGGATGGAGTTGGATTTCTTTCTTTTCTAATAGACAGAATCTAATTGTTGAAGCATCTACGTGTATGTGAAATAACTTTGTCCAATCCGGGAAAACAAAGATAGGCGTAGTCACCAATTTTTATTGCAGCAGATCAAATGCCTCTTTACATTCTGGAGTCCAACTCAAATTTGTATATATTTGAAAAAGCTTTTCCAGAGGTGGTGTTATGCGCATGTAATTTATGTAGGTAGCTAAGGACTTGCCTGTCTTCGTTGGTGCCTGCTGGGAGGGCGGGAAAGAGAAGGGAAACACAGGGAGTGAGTGCTTGCCTGTATTCGGGATGGATAGTGCCCGGTGCCATAGATAAGTGCCCTTCGGGAAAGAACAGAAAGGCCAAGTGCTTCTCGTCTTTCGTGCTGTATTCGCCAAAGTGCCTGAATACCTTATATACGCGCATTAAGCAATAGGCATATGAATGATGAATGAGTGGCGGACCTGTCTTCATGCATTATATACGCGCATTAAGCAATAGGCATATGAATGATGAATGAGTGGCGGACCTGTCTTCATGCATTATATACGCGCATTAAGCAATAGGCATATGAATGATGCAGGTTATCGCTAGTTCATTGACCAGTCGCTCACGCAAGACCAGTCATCCCAGCCAGCGGAGGGGTTATCTCGCTATTTCCGGTTGGCCTTTCACTCGAGCTCTCCCTATGCATAGCGGGCGGAGCACCTTACTGAACTGAGTAGCGGGAATAGCATTCTTTTCTTTCTTCCCCTCACTGAGCCTACTCTCTCTCTACCTGAGCCAACCCCCCAAGCAAGCATGCTTCCTTTCTGGCTACCCCCAAGCACTCTATCAAGCCTGAGCCAAGCGCAAGCATAGGATATATATGCTGCTTTTGTTTTTTTTACCTGACTGAGCCCGAGCCAGGTAAGTCTCTAGTAGCCAGGAAGGTCTTTCCCAAGCCCCTAAGTTGTTAGTCCTTAGGTAAGAAGTTATATAAATCTTTAGCTTCTTACTTGTTAGCCCGTGACTTTCATAACGAAGTGAACTCCTTGCCCTCAGAAGCGCAAGCCCTCCGGACCTTTATGGTGTGGCATTGATTGATGGATGCCTAGTAAGTCTTTCCATCCATAAAGAGAAGTACTCTTTATTCTGACTGAATGGAAAATAGAACCTCATATCTGGACCTTTCCTGACCAATGATACCTTTGCTTACCAATGCGTTCCTTACCTTTCTAAATCTGTGGTAGCCTACCTAAAGAAGGCGCTAAATTACCTATATAAAGAAGGGACTTATACTTTGATTCCCCTAAATTGCATAGCTCAGGCTGGTCACTTCTATAGCTCAGGGAAGACCTAGTGATCCCTTCCAATAACTACCACAGCTAGTCCGTCTGCCCTAGCCTGCTAGATTGCTGCCCTAGCCTGCTAGATTTGTATGCCTGGCCAGGTATCAGGAAGGGGTTTTTTATGCTATGCTCAGCTACGCCTCATAAGTCAGTCAGGAAGTATACCCAGTGCCAAGGTCTGCCTAGCCTCGTGTAGTTGGTATCCCTTCCTCGGCCATCATGCCCGAAGGTCTGCCTGCCCGATAGCACTGCCTTATCTACCAGGTAAGACATAGTCTATTCCTTACCAAACCAATGATACCTTTCCTTACCCGAGCGAGTGGTATAACCCGAGCGAGTAGTCTAATATAAGGGGCCACCACAGACAGATACCTTTCCTTATCTGTAGTATCTTCACTAACTCGTTTGGTGCCAGACCCCCAACCTGGTGTCTATTTTATATGAGTCTCTTCTCACGAAGCCGAACTGCTTTAGATCTGGTCTTTATCGGAATATGGTTCCGCATTCAGCGAGATTAGCTCGGCAAATACGGAATGCGAAGGAAAGGTTGACTTGGGTGGGGCATCACTCCATCTCCAAGCCAAGGGTGAAGGCTGTAAATCATATCGCCGAGGAGTGTGGATTACTTATTTCAGTTAGCAAATAGGCCTCTATGAAATAGAAACTAAATCTTTCACTGCTTTAATTGCTTCAATGGATACTACTGCTAGCTTTAGATCTTCTATAGAAAACATACATACTGGTGCTTGCTCTGCTGCTACCTTTGCTACTTGATCTCCTCCTTTATCTGCTGTTGGATCTACCCATGCTACCACCATTCCCACCAGAAGAGAGAGCCAATTTGCCATACGTGAGAAACGATGATTGCATGTTCCCATCAGACAACAGAAGGGAAGTACTTACCACAGAGAAGTCAGTCCTTACCGCCGCCGAAAGAGAAGACCCCATAACCGCATACCCGGTATATTTCATTCATTACCCCTTTCATTCATACCCTCTCACTTACTTTCGGGTGAGATACGTTACGCCTTACCCTATTGCTCTGGCTGGCCTTACCTAAAGCCCCTCAAAGCCTGAGCTAGCTCTGTGTTGATTATAACTTACCTTCAGGTAAGATCACCTCTCCCGTTGGTCGAGCCCTCTCCTCTCCCTTATGGTCGAGCACCTAAAGGTCCTTAACAGTCGAGCGTTCGTACCTCACCCTGCCGGGGGCATCCTCTATTTATTTCCCTCAAATAGCTAGAAGGTAAGGTCCTTCGCCTTGGTGGGGATAACCTAACTAAGGGATAACCTTACTAACAGAATGGATTACTGGGACAACAGAATGGCAGTTCATAAGGCAAGCAAGCCACGGAAGCAAGGCAGTGATAGAACGAAAGCAAGCGGGTTAGCGAGAAGGGAACAGGACAGGGCTAAAAAGAGAAGGCACCACCCACCTTTATTCTGCCTTCCTAAGTCCTTTAAGTGGGGGGCCGTTGTCAAGTGAGCCATTCTTCCTCACCCTTCCCTTTCTAAGAAACTTTCACTTTGATAAGGTTTCCATTTCACACTTCGACCAATCTGCCAAACTGTTTTCTTTTCTATGACGTGGGTGACGCGAAAGAAGAAAGATTCTTCACGTTCGAACTGAGGATGGAATAGATTCGGGAGAAATACTGTAGTCCCACCTGCCAGCGGATGATCTATCTCTTGATACCTTCCACCTGTGAGACATCTCTATACCTACCTATTGGCAGTATCTTATATCCAACCTTCTCTACAACTTCCTGCTTGAGAGATATCATCTTCTTGCTCCCTGCCTTCGAACTTATGCATGCCTGCTTCTACCGCCTGCTTCGACCTTGCCGCCATCGACTCACTCATTCCGATGCCCACCACCCAATAAGCATCAAGGACCGGAGGGGCTCGACTGATAACCCCCCCACCCAATAAGTAAACCCTAAACTTTAGTTGCTCGACCCCCGGGAGAGGACCGGAGGGGCTCGACTGATAAGGACCTTTAGGTGCTCGACCATTTTTTGACTTATTTGAGGGGCCAATAAGTAAATTGAATGCGCAAGCAGGCTCGACTGTTAAGGCCGCCATCACCCTTTAGGGGGCTCGACCATAAGCCCCCCCACCCAATAAGTAAATTGAAGAGGAGAGGACCTTTAGGTGCTCGACCATAAGGACCTTTAGGTGCTCGACTGATAAGGCCGCCATCGAGACCCCCCCACCCAATAAGTAAATTGAATGCGTAAGCAGGCTCGACTGTTAAGGCCGCCCTCACCTTTAGGTGCTCGACCATAAG
>Ga0115844_100099_pt2 | contig 16038 bp, 9 predicted proteins | sample InSIn1gowninarea_FD_83858 | JGI IMG/M metagenome (GOLD analysis project Ga0115844, IMG submission 83858) | reverse complement strand
AAAATGATGCAACACAATTTAGATTTCACGGATCTGAACAAGAATGGTACGTTGTTTGGAGACCTGGTGTAAACCATTGCAAAATGAATAACAAAGAAGGAGATTTAGTTTTAAATCTCCTTCTTTGTTTTATAAAATTACAAACAAAATCTTACATACCTTCTCCACCCTGTGGCGGACCTCCACCTCCGGGAGGAGGACCGGCTGGCGGACCATTCTGGTTGCCCATTGGCGCGCGCGGTACAAAACGGTCGCGTTCTTCATTGTGGGAAGGCGAAGCACTTTTCGATCTTACATTATTAATTTTATAAGTAAAGGTGAGCATGAAATAACGCTGCAATACATTCGTTTGCACATCTTCAATATAGGTTGGCTCAACATCTCTTGTAATACTTTGATTTTGTTTTAAAATATCAAACACACTCAACCGTATATCACCGCGTTGATTTTTCAAAAACTTCTTACCAGCACTGGCATTCCAAAGTGTATAACTCTGATTATATCCTGCAGATAAACCAGTGTACATTTGATTGTTTAAATCGGTATGAAACACCCAGCCATTCTTACTTAATAAATTAATACTGGCTGTGGCGGAACCGGAATAATAAGATTGATTAAGATTGGACTGTAAGCTGTTGTTTACCACATTGTAGCCGGCACTATATCCAACATTAAAGTCAACATATTCGCTAATGTTGCTGGCAAAAGTAACGCCCGCATTATAGCCAGAATTTTTAGACATATTTTCCTGATTATTTATCAGGCCGGGTTGTTTGGTATAATTGTAACCACCGTTTAAGTTGATGTTTGTTTTAATAGCTTTTACCGGAAAACTATACGTTAAAAAAGTTCTAAAGCTCCAGTAACCATCTAAATTCACTGGTTTGCTAAGCTGGGAGCCTTGCGTTAAAACTAAAGTTTTGGTAAGGAAAGAATCCTTTGATGCGGAGTACACTGCATTGGTGATGTAATTATTATTTTGCTGTACAAAAGCATTAAAAAACAAACTGCTCGCTTTAGCAGTATTGGTAAAATTAAAACGCGCTGCCAGCATGTTATTATATGCTTGTTTTAAATCGGGGTTCCCGGTAGTAATATATAATGGATTGCTTTCGTTATATACATTCTGCAACTGTGTTACAGATGGAGTTTGGGTAGATGCCCGGTAAAACAACCGGATGCTCACTTTAGGAGAAAACTTTTTCATAAACATCAGGTTGGGCAACACATTGCTGAATGTTTTATGAATAGTTAAAGCCTGGGGATACGTTTGGTCGCTGTTCATTTCCGTATATTCATAATTCAAGCCCACCATAAAGTTTTGATTACGGTCGCCAATGCGATAGTTGATGCCAGCATTTTGTTTATTAATGTTATTATTAAACAGGTTACTCAGGCTGGTATCCAGCATATTATACTTAGAAGCGGCGCTGTTAAAGTCGTATCTCAATTGTTTGGAGGTACTGTTTTGCCACGAAGGGGCATAACTTAGCATAATCATCGCCTTTTTACCAACCGGCTCGGTATAGTTAATGTTGGCAGCAATAGATTTTACATGCGAGTTTCTGTCTCTGAACAGCAAAGAAGAGTCCTGCAGATCATTACCTAAACTGTCAATAGTATTTGTTACAATGTTTTGATAAGTGCCGCTTGTATTATCGCTCAAACCAGGCGTTATACCCAATGTTATGCTTCTGCCTTTTTTACTGAATGCATGGCGATACAACAAGTTTGCACTGAAATTATAACCGTTGGAAGTAGTGTTGGTGCTGTTCAAAACATCAGATAAAGTCTTACCCGATTCCAATGTATTCACCGCATCGGTAACGCTTTGCGATTTGTTGTTTTGAAAACCAACAGATGGCGAGAATATTAACTGGTTAGCGCTGTCAATTTTATACTCCATCCGTAAGTTGATGCGGTTGTTGTAATTGTTGTTGCTGCTGTTTTGATCCTCTTTGTAAAAAGTACTGCTGTCAGGCGAAACAATATTCTGGCGGTTGGTACGCTGGCCGGTAAGATTTCGGGTATTGTTGAAAAAATAACTGCCGGTAACATTCAGGTTTTTCGCCCATACATCGCTGTAGTTGATGCCAAACGAATTAGTGGTGTTAATCCCCCCCGAACTGCCGGTTAAAAAGTTGCCGGGGCTGCCTGCAAAACCACCACCTCCGCCGCCTCGCCGACCACCATAACCGCCACCTCCACGATTGCCGCCGGTGCTCAATACGCCCAGCAAATCCTGTTGCGAAAAGTTTTGTTGGTTGATGTTGTTGGCTAATCCTATCAATGCAATACGACGATTGCCATTAAAGATATTAATATTACCACCTGCAGCGTACCGGTCATTGGTTCCATAAGCTGCATATACTTTTCCAAACTGGCTGTTGCTAATGCCGCCTTTTGTAACAATGTTGATGGCTTTGGAAGTATTACCGTCATCGAAGCCGGTAAACTGTGCCTGGTCGCTCAGTTTATCAAACACCTGTATTTTATCTATTACATCTGCCGGCAGATTTCTTAAAGTGGCAGTGGCATCATCCCCAAAATACTCTTTACCATCTACCAAAACTTTTTTTACCGTTTCGCCATGTGCCGTTACCGTACCATCGCTGCCAACCGAAATACCGGGCATCTTTTTTACCAGATCTTCGCTTGTTGCATCAGGATTTACTTTATACTGGTTGGCACTGTATTGCACCGTATCGCCTTTTTGTGTAACAGGCGGTGTAGAGGCGGTAACCACCACGGTGCTCAGGCTATTACTGATGCGCACTAAATGCAAATTTCCAATATTGATAGTAGTATCGCGCCCTGCCTGCACCACCTGCGAAGCACTGCCATAACCAACAAACGAAATGGTGATGATGTATTTGCCACTATCTATATTGGAAAAAGAAAAGTTACCTGCACTATCCGTAAGTGTTTCCTGTAATTTAATGTTGCCGGTATCCTGGTTTAGCTGAACGGTAGCTGCAGGCAACGGATGATTGGTGCTATCTGCAATTCTGCCCTTGATTGTTGTTTGTGCCTGCAGGCTGATAGCAGCCAGGAGACAAAAGGAAAAAAGTAAGCTTGTTTTCATAAAAGATTGTTAGGAGTAACTGCAACTGAATGAATACAAATTACCAAAGGGTTTCTGAAAAGTTTTGCTAACATAGACCAATAGTGCTTTTTTGCCGGTGGACAATTACATTTCCACTATTTAAACTCATGGGTGTATTTATCATAATGTATTTTTAGCACATATTCACTACCCCTGCAGTAGTGCTAAATCAACTTCAATTCCAATTTTGTGGTAATGACCGGCAATTGCCGGTGCTGTTTAATGCTTTAGGCAGAGACAAATTTTTGTTCGGTAAACAGAAATTTATTTTTGCTAACGATTGTTTTACAATAGTCAACACTTATCTTCGCCACGCTTTTTTAAGAGAATGTCTTCTACGCTTTACCATATCACCACTTCTAATATTGTAGCATTGACGGCTACTACCATCACTATTATTACAACCCTGTAAGGGGTTGTACATTACCATATTATCCACCGGGCACAAGTTGCTGTTTAACATAAAAGTAGAAGGCTGTAAGCGTTGTTGAACAGCATTACAGAACGTGCAAGTGCTCACAGTGTCCTGCGGATGTGACCACCGCCTACAGTGGACAGGCACAACAGAAGTACAACAGTAGTACCAAAGCTCATTTCATAAACAAAGAAATTCTTTACATAACAAAATTCCCACCGGGATATGAAGGTTTTAAAATTCGGCGGCTCTTCTGTAGCGAATGCCGCAAACATTCAAAAAGTAGTAAACATCGTAAAGCAGGGCAGCGAATCGCAAATAGTGGTCGTATCTGCATTAGGCGGCGTAACCGACTTGCTCATCAAAGCCGGAACAAGTGCCGAAAGCGCCGATGAATCGTATAAAGAAGTATTACATCAATTAGAAGTAAAACATTTGGATGCAGCACGCGAGTTGTTACCGGTAACCAACCAAAGCGGTTGTTTAAGCATGATTAAGCAACACTTTAATGAGCTGGAAGATATATGCGAAGGCGTGTTTAGATTAGGTGAATTATCATTGCGTACAAAAGACAGAATAATAAGCTTTGGCGAGTTACTTTCTTCCAAAATCATTTCTGCATTTATGCAATCGCAAGGCGTACTGCACCAGTGGATTGATTCCAGAAAAGTAATTAAAACCAACAATAATTTTGGTTTTGCAGCGGTGAATTTCAGTGAAACCAACAGGCTCATTTCAGATGCTGTTTTCAGTTCCAAAGAAAGCTTGTTTTTAGCACCAGGCTTTATTGCCAGTGATGCACATAACCACATTACTACTTTAGGTCGCGGCGGATCGGATTATACAGCAGCTATCTTTGCGGCAGCCGTAAACGCTTCTTCTTTAGAAATATGGACCGATGTAACGGGCATGATGACCGCCGATCCACGCTGGGTTGTTAACGCAAAAACCATTGATAGCACTTCGTACCAGGCAGCTATGGAGTTATCGCATTTTGGGGCAAAAGTTATTTATCCGCCCACCATTCAGCCCGTAATGCAACAAAACATTCCAACATGGATAAAAAATACATTTGCGCCCGACGAAAAAGGCACGCTGATACAAGAATCAAACAGTTCCACTTCAGGAGCTGGGAGCGTTGAAATTATTACTGGCATTTCGTCTATCAACAGCATTGCCTTATTGAGTTTGGAAGGCAGTGGCATGGTGGGTATTCCGGGTTTTTCCAGGCGCTTGTTTGAGGCGTTGGCAAATGAAAAAGTGAATGTTATTCTCATTACGCAAAGCTCATCGGAACATTCTATTTGCGTGGCGGTAAATGCAGGTGATGCAACAAAAGCTAAGGAAGCGGTAGATAAGATTTTTGAAATAGAAATTAACGGCGGTAAAGTAGAGCCGTTGAATATTGAAAGAGCGTTAGCAATTATTGCTTTGGTGGGCGATAAAATGAAAAGCCATCCGGGCATTAGCGGACGCATGTTTGGTGCGCTGGGCAGAAATGGTATTAATGTACGCGCTATTGCACAAGGCTCTTCGGAGCGTAATATTTCTACTGTTATTTCGGCTGCCGATGTAAAGAAAGCAGTGAATGTATTGCACGAAGCCTTCTTTGAATCTACTACTTACAAGCAGTTAAATGTATTTATTGTTGGTGTTGGAAATGTGGGTAGTAAATTGATTGGCCAATTAAAACAACAAGCGCAATTTTTATTGGAACATTCCAATATCCAGGTGCGCATTGCAGGCGTTGCAAACAGCCGTAAAATGTTGTTTGCAGATAATGGTAATGCTATTAATTTAGATAGCTGGCAGACAGATTTAGGGGAAGCTGAACAAATGAATTTGGAGAAGTTTGTAGAAACAGTGATTGATAAAAACATGCGCAACTCGGTGTTTGTAGATATAACTGCCAATGCAGAAGTTTCTAAAGTGTATAAGCAGTTATTAGAGAAAAGTATTTCGGTAGTAGCGTGCAATAAAATTGCAGCTTCTTCAGCATTGGATAATTATAAACTATTGAAATCAACTGCCAATGAATTCAATGCTTCTTTTCTGTTCGAGACCAATGTAGGTGCGGGCTTGCCGGTAATTGGAACCTTGAATGATTTGCGTAGAAGCGGTGATGTGGTGAATAAAATACAGGCTGTTTTATCCGGTACTTTAAACTTTGTTTTCAATCATTACAACGGTTCTATTCCTTTTGCAGAAGTAGTGCGGCAGGCACAAAAAGAAGGTTACACAGAGCCTGATCCGAGATTGGATTTAGGTGGTACCGATGTAATGCGCAAAATTCTTATTCTTGCGCGTGAAGCCGGCGAGCAAATAGAAATGGAAGACATCACCAACAATGGTTTTTTGCCCGCTTCTTGCTTTGATGGCGATGTAGAAGATTTTTATACAGAAATGCTACGTCAGGAAGCACACTTCAAAGCGTTATATGATGATGCGCATAGCCGCAATTGCAAGTTGAAATTTGTAGCCCAATACGAAGGTGGCAAAGCTGCTGTAGGCTTACAGCAAGTACCGGCAGATTCCGATTTTTATCATTTGTATGGAAAGGATAATATTGTGCTCTTTTATACACACCGTTATCCAATTCAACCATTGGTAGTAAAAGGCGCCGGCGCCGGTGCAGATGTAACCGCAAGTGGCGTGTTTGCAGACATTATGAGAGTTGCGGGATAAAGCCCCCGCCCTAAAGGGAGCTTGTAGCCCCGAATGCGGAATTTCGTGATGATTATTTTAACCTGCTATGAAATTTGGATTTACAACAAACGATTTTCAATACTGCCCTTCAGGGAGCAGGGGCATTGGGGTTATAAGTTTAGAAGACAGCATACATGAGTTGAAAGATGTAAAATGCAATGATGCAATCAGAGAAAATCATTTAAAAAGTTTAGGATTAAAATTCATTTTCTTTAAAAACGAAGATGTGCTATATAATTTAGAAAACGTTCTTATTCAAGTAAAACAAACAATTCATCATGGACGATAACTCCTCTTCCATCTTAGCAGCTGCAAGCTCCCCTTCAGGGGCGGGGGGGCTTGGCTTTATTACAGTTCACGCGCCTGCCACTGTAGCCAACCTGGTCTGTGGTTTTGATGTATTGGGACTTTGTTTGCACGAGCCATATGATATAATGGATGTTAGATTGCTCGATGAAGCTAAAGTGATTGTGCGTAGTGCAGACGGTTATCCGTTGCCTGAAGATCCTGCACAAAATACAGCAGGCGCCCCTTTGATAGAGATGTTGAAGGAAGTCGATGAAAATACTGGTTTTGAAGTGCTTATTCACAAACGCATTAAACCGGGCAGCGGTGTAGGTAGTAGTGCAGCGAGTGCAGCGGGCGCTGTTGTGGCAGCCAATCATTTATTAGGCAATCGCTTTAGTAAAGAGCAGCTTATTCAATTTGCGATGTTTGGCGAAAAAGTAGCAAGCGGGGTAAAACATGCCGATAATATTGCGCCTTGCATTTACGGCGGCGTTACACTTATTCGTTCTATTTTTCCTTTAGATATTATTCCGCTTACTACACCTGATTTGTTTGTAACAGTTGTACATCCGCAGATAGAAGTAAAAACAGCAGATGCACGTGCTATTTTAAAACACAATGTATTACTCAAAGATGCCATAAAGCAATGGGGAAATGTGGGTGGATTAGTTGCAGGTTTTTTGAAAGAAGATTATGAATTAATTGGCCGTTCTTTGGAAGATTTTATTATAGAGCCAGTACGCAGCATGCTCATTCCCGGCTTTGATGAATTGAAGAAAAGGTGTAAAAATGCCGGTGCTTTGGGCGGTGGCATTTCAGGTAGCGGACCTTCGGTATTTATGTTGAGTAAGGAAGAAAAAACCGCGCAGGATGTTGCGCAAATTATGGCGGATGTGTTCACCCATTTAGGCATAGATTTTCATACGTATCTAACAAAGATTAATGGGGAAGGCGTTATGGTGCAGCGGTAATTTGTACTTGCTTATCTATCATTTTTACTAAAGAAAAACCACATGGTTTTTCTTTTTTGTTGTATTTAATTGGTAATTAAACGTTTTGAATTAAAATGTAGCAGTAGTTTACTTTGTTCTAATTTCCTATAATTACGCAGGGCACATCAGCGAGTCATCTGTGGGATGATTGAATAAACGCATCTGTATTTTACTGAATTATAGTTTATATATAATAATAGAAATACCCATGGACATTCTAATCATTAACATTAAAATAATCTTGAAATAATTTTGTTATTATCCTCCATACCTTAGTATCTTTATAAGCATACAATTTTATGTAATTGTATGCTTTAATTGTTTAGTACAAACTTCTCTTGTTTCCTAATTTGGTTGCGATTTTTAATTTGATAGTACGTGTATAATGCATGTCCGAAATAAAAACAATATATAACAGGCATGTGTTAAAATAAAAGAGTCCAATGATAGTTGGCATTTACCCAATATATGTCTGAAATGTACGATTGCTGAGCCTGTCGCCTTATGTAAATGCTTTTGAGAACTGCAATTTAAAATTACCACCAATTTTTTCTATTCTGTAAACATATAAACAATCAAGCTGTTAACATTAAAGCTTTGGTTGTCGTCCTTTCATTTATGTGTGTCAGCTATTGTGCTGAAAAGTATCTCTGGAAAGAGATGGGTGCTTGCTTTTGCAAAAATTTCTTCATTCACTCACCATAAAACCAATCATGATGAATTACAGTGGAACCATTGCTCTAAGAGCAGAAAACGGCATGTATGTTAGTGCCTTAAACGGTGGCGGACAGTATTTGATTGCCAACCGCCAATCAGTAGATGCGTTGGAAACTTTTCAGCTTGTTGACTGCGGAAATGGCCAGGTTGCCTTGCAGACATCCAATGGCATGTATGTTTGTGCAGAAGACGGTGGAGGGCAGCCGCTGATGGCTAACAGTAATACCATCGGTGCCGGGGAAACCTTTACATTAATCAACCGCGGCGACAACAATATAGCTTTACTCGCAGTAAACGGGCAATATGTATGTGCCGAAGCTGAAGGAGATCAATATCTCATAGTTAATGGCAACATCGTAAGTACATGGGCAACTTTTGAACTAATAAATATAGCCACCAATAATATCATTATCCGGGAAGCAACAGAACCTCCTCGAGCATCTATTCCAAATGTATTAGTGTTTGATGGAATGGGCACTTATTGCTGCGCCCAATTAGATGTATCAGAATCTGCTTATACAGTAAGCATCTGGTTTAAAACAACCAATAAAAACTGCGGGATTTTTTCGGTAGATGCAGGTGAACAGGGTGCAAGCGGAAACGACCGACATATTTATTTAAATGACGGAGCTATTTGCGCGCGTATATGGAATAATGAAACCATCAAAGGTACCCGGAATACTTTTGCCGATGGTACCTGGCACAGGGTAACACATGTATTTGGCGGCGCTATAGGAGGGCAGCGGATATATGTGGATGGGCAATTGGAAGCAACCGGTACTAAAACATCTTCGGATTTTAACTGGCAGGACGGCATAAACATAGGCTTTTCCAACGATGCAAACAATGTCTATTTTGAAGGAGAAATATCAGAAGTTACCATCTGGTCTATTGCCCGTACAGAGGTAGAAATTATAGCAACAAACGAATTGCTGGCTGGTAATGAAAATGGCTTACTGGCTTATTGGAACTTTAAAGATGGTAAAGAAAATACTATTACCGACCGTACCGCAAACAAAATTATTTTAACCATTAAAGGAAAAGCTGACTGGCAACAGGCAAGTGATTTTTCCGGTGTGTTTGCGCCGGTTGTTCATCCGGAGGTAATTGCTGCTATTAACCACAAAGCCCAACAACTCAGTGCTGCTCCCCCAAGAACGCCGCCGCCGCTTAAGCCGGTTATTTCCGGCAATCCCAATACTGCAACAGCATCACCTGTATCTCAATTAAATAATGATAACAGCCTTGTGCAGTACGAAGCCGTAAAACGCTTATACAATGCAATGCAGGATAACACGCTTACATTTACAGAAGATTTGTTGGGAGATTTTTCAGGAGTATTTGAAATAGTGAGCAACATTCTAAACCCTTTTATTACTATCCATGATCCAAAAGTTGATTTCGTAAAAATTACACCCGGTACCAGCGGTGCAGATGGCGAGCCTTTCAGCAACGACTTAACTGCTGATGTCAACTTAGCAACTGCCGAATCAGCAGCCTTGCATATCTCTGGTGAAACCTTCATTTTCTGGGGCTTGAATGTGCAACTTAAATATGCCGAATTCTCTCAATTCAAAGGCAGTTTATATGGAATACTGAAGTTTTTAATTAATTCGCCGCTAAGCTTAGCTTCTATACTACCCAATGTTCCGCTGCTCGAGGGAATGGTCATCTCTAACCCGGTTATCATTTTATCGAGTATTGAAGATATTGAAGATAATACCCTTAATAACTATTTGCTTTCTGCCAGTCTTGCCGATACCAATATTGTTGATGGCACACTTACAAAAGGATTCAATTTTTTTGGTGGCTTTAAATTGGGAGAATCCGCAGATAAAAGATTGAAGTTTATAGGTGACTTCCTCGGTGTACAGGACATCGTGTTGCACGGAGCCGCCAATGTAACTCCTGGCGACTCCAATTACAAACTGGATGCAGCTATTCCAATAGATATATACATTGTTGATGGATCTAATTTTAAACTCCGTTTTTCAAAAGCTATGTTGGGTGTGGTTATAAAAGGAGAACCGCTGGAACCGGCAATAATTATATCGAACGAAATGGTGGTAACGTTGGTAGTAGGCTCCGATAAAACAGACCTTGTATTTACCGGCGGTATCGAGTTGGCACCAACTTCCGTTACAGGGTCATTTACAATGCAGGTAAAAAGCGATCAGCCGTATGTATCTGCATCAGGCAATGTAGTAGCATCCGGCGAATGGAAAAACCCGTTTGGGATACCGGGCATTACCATTCGCGAACTTGCTATGCAGGTAGGCTTTACCTACGAAGAGCCGTGGATTGATAATGTGGGCGTGCATGGCAATATACAAATTGGCGATATTGATGGTAGCATAAGTGTACTGGTGGATGTTACTAACCCCAGCCAGTTTGTACTTGCCGGCGCTACCGACCACATTACTATTGTTGCTTTAATGAGTTGTATGAGTGAGGCTGCTTTTATAACTTATCAGGCATTGCCATTTAATATTAAACAGATGATTGATCATTTTATCAATCTTAGTCTGGATAATGTAAAAATTTATATTGTACCTACCACTGCATCCATCGGTGCAATCAATTTTGAACAAGGAGTAACCGTAAAAGGTACAATGAATGCCTGGGGCTGGCAGGCTGCTATGCTGATAAAAGTAGATTATACCGAAGGTTTGGAAGTGCATGGAGATATGGATAATATTAATATCAGTAATGTATTTAAAATTACCGGCGCTCAAAGCAATGGTTCGCCACAGCTCAGTCTTACACTTTCGCCCGAGACGGCACCGGACTTTGCTGTTTCCGGAAGTGTATATCTGCTTGGCTTTTCGCAGGATACATTAATCAAAGTCAACCAATCAGGCTTTGTTTTTTACTTTGAAAGGTCTATGTACAATAATGCTATTATTACCAGGCTCAACTGTAGCTTTGGTGATGGTGGCAATTTGGTAGCCAGCGGAACTACACTTTTTATTTTAAACTTCGTCCTTCACACGCCTTTCGGCGACATTCCTCTGAGTGTTTCTTTTGATGCAGCAACTAACTTACAAGTAGGTCCGAAGTATGGTTTTGTAGCGACCTTCAGCGGTAGTTTCGCTTTTCACAATCACAACATCGCTATGCCTGCTTTAACCATTACTGTTGCACCAAGCGATTTTTCAGGTATTTACACCGCAGTGCAATCGCAAATAAATAAGAATGCAGGCGTAATATTCAAGCCGATGTTCAATACACTAAACGATTGGGCAAATGCAGTAAATAGCGGTATAATAGTTCTAGGAATCACCAGTGTAGCATCAGTTGCGAAAAACGTTTATGCTGCCGGGGAATCTGATGTTATAACAGCCTATAAAACTTTAAATATGAATGCCTACCAGATTGCATATGGATTTAGAGATGCATATGGCTATAGCGGACAAGCTATAACAAATACTTTAAAAGGAGCAGACTATGCTGCAGACCAGGTGTCTGTTGCAATAAAATCTGCATACAGCTTTAGCGAAGGTGCAACGGCTGCCGCTTTAAAAAATGCAGGTTATGATATTTACCAGATAGGCGACGGTATTAAATCTGCATATAACCTCACTGCGACGGCGACAGCTACTGCATTAAACGGTGCAGGTTATGCAGTAACTGAAACAGGAAATTATGTGAAAACTGCTTATGGCTTAACTGCAGATGAGCTGAATACAGCATTACAAGATGCGGGGTATGCAGCTAAGCAGGTTGGTGGATATTTGCAAACATTAGGTGATACATTTACAAGCTTAGGCAATACTGTTATGGGTGGAGTTACATCAGCAGGTAACACGGTTAAAGATGGAGTTACAACAATCGAAAATACGGTTAAGAATACAACTGAAACTGTAATCAACAAAGCCAATCCTAAACATTGGTTTTAACATTGATTAATTAGTAGTGAAACATAATAAAAGACATGTACAATGTTATATCAATAGTGATTCCGTAATTTAATTATTTTTCTTGCTTTACTAAACTTAAGAACAGTTATCAATTTAGCAACACAACTTCAAAATATGGCGTTTTAGCAAAATTCAGCAAGAATAACGCTGAGGCGCCATATTTCTTTTTCACCGGAAGAATACCCTAATACTACATGTGGAAGATGACCATAGAATTTGCAAATACGCCCGGGTACAGGAACTATGCTCTGGTAATTAAACGTTTGTAATTTAGATGACGCTGTAATTTCACTTTATCCTTTATTGCCAAAAGGTGAAAGAATCTACGATATAGGTTGCGGTTGGGGTGGACCGATGAGTATGATTGTGAACGATCTTAAATGTAGGGTTTTAGGTCTTACTTCTTATTGAAAAAGAAAAGCTGCTTAGCGTTTTGAGAAACTTTAATTCCAGATTAGTAATGAGAGTCAATTGTCAGGACTATGCTCCTCCCCGTACCACCTTCGGGGATAGCATGCACATGATTAGTTCAACCGAATTAAGAAGCATGCTTCAAAAAACAGGATGGACCATCAGGCATTGGAAAAATGTAAGATAAGAAGGTCTGCCTTCTGTAGCAGTATGGAACAAGCGTTTACAAGCCATACCTATCACTAACGATAAGCATATTGAAACTTTACGCATGTGGAGCAGTGATGTAGTGAACAATCTTGCCGTATGGGGAGCTGACAATCCGCTCATTGAAGTGATGGTAGAATAATTATCAAGACTGATATCAAGGAAATTTAAACTTTATACTTCACTATTTATACACAATATCTTTTCCAAAAGGAGCCAATGCCAAACCCGCCAATTCCAAATGCTTGCGGGCGAATGGAATACCAACAATAGTGATGAATAAAAGGAATGCAAATAAAATATGAATTAATGCAGTGTATAAGCCGCCGGTGCAAATCCAGACAATATTAAACAACAGGGATAAACAGCCGCTACTACTTCTTGAGTCAACAATGGTTTTACCAAACGGCCACAATACAAAAGCTGCAATCTTAAAACATTGCCAGCCGAAAGGAATACCAATAATGGAAACACAAAAGACAACTCCTGCAACAGCATAGCCTAATGCTGATAGTAAGCCGCCGCAGATAAGCCAAATTAAATTGCCAAGCAGATTCATAAACTGTTATAAAAGTTTTCTGTAAAAATAAAGGGTTACAAACTTTCATCTGTAACCCTTTATCATTGATATCAACCAATTAGCTCATTAAAGCTTATCCATTTCACTCTTTACAAACTCCATCAAACTTTTAATGTGTGCAGGCGATAAATCAAATTTCAATCCTGCTGCGTCATACAACTGGGGCAATGTTTTGGTTCCGCCAAGGCTTAATGCGTTAATGTAGTTTTGCAAAGCGGTTTCAGGATTTTCAATGTATTGCTTCCACAAACCAATAGCGCCTAATTGTGCAATGCCATATTCAATATAATAAAACGGCACTTCAAACAAGTGCAACTGGCGCTGCCAGCTATTTTGGCGGTATTCTTCCAAACCGGAAAAATCAACCGTATTGGTAGAAAATTCATCCAGAATATTCATCCATGCTCCTGTTCTTTCTGCTACCGTATGCTGCGGATGCTCGTATAACCAATGCTGGAATTTATCTACTGTTGCAATCCATGGAAAGATGGTAATGACTCTTTCTAACTGATGTTCCTTAGCACGCTTCAGATCTTCCTTGTTATCAAAGAAAGTATCCCAATGGTTCATGGTAAAGAGTTCCATTGCCATGCTGGCAACTTCGGCTATTTCCATCGGGTATTCTTTAAAAGCACTCAACTCTAAGTTATGCGCCAGGAAAGAATGTACCGCATGGCCACCTTCGTGCACCATCGTGGTTACATCGCTCATTTGCCCGGCAGCATTCATAAAAATAAATGGCGCACCACTTTCAGCCAATGGACAATTGTAGCCACCCGGCGCTTTGCCTTTGCGGCTTTCTAAATCCAAATGCCCTAATTCGTTCATTTTCTTCAAGCATTCCGCAAAAAACGGATTCAGTTCTTCAAAACATTTTTCCGTTTTTTCCAGCAGCTCTTTGCCACCTTCAAAAGGATGCAAAGGCTCCACTCCTTCCGGTTCTGCTTCGGTATCCCACGGGCGCAGCGTATCTACACCCAGTTTTTCTTTTTTATGAATATTGATCTGCGCTACCAATGGCAATACATGCAGCTTCACCGCTTCGTGAAACTGAAAACAATCTTCTTTGGTATAATCAAACCTGCCCATTTCGGCAAACTTGTAATCGCGGTAGTTTGCAAAGCCGGCATTATGCGCCACCTGGTCGCGAATGCTTACTAATTTGGTAAAGAGTTCATTCAGCTTGTCTTTGTCCTGCAATCTCCGGTCGCCAATCTTTCCGTAAACATCCTCACGCAATTTGCGGTCGTGGCTTTCCAAAAATTTAGCAGCTTGTTGTAAGGTGTATTCCTGTCCATTTACTTCCACCGTCATAGCACCAGTGATGGCACCATATTGCTGTTGCAATACACTCAATTCTGCCTGCAAGGGAATATTTGCTTCGCGAAACAGTTCAATGCTTTTACGCACATTGCGGAGGTACGTAAAATATTTTTGCTGATCTAATGCCTGTGTAAAAGGCGAGTTGATGAGCTTCTTATTTAGTGCATCTGCATAAGGTTGCAGCTTAGGCTGAATTTCCATGCAGAAGAAAGTAAAAGCTTCTTCCAATGCTTTGTCGGTTGTATCGCAGGTCATGCGAATTTGACGCCAGCAAGCATCTTCACTTACAACTGCCTCCAGCTCGCTTACATCCTGCATCCATTGTTCCAGGTCTTCGCGGCTGTTAATGGCTCTGTCTAATAACTCTTTAAAATACGGCTCCAGTGCTTCCCAGGTAGTAAGCTTAAAATCCTGCGGAAGATAGTGTCGTGGTAATTTTTGAATATCTGCAGTTAATTGCATAATTGTATATTTTGCCCTCGTCCCCTCTCTACAAGTAGAGCGGGGACGTTGAAAAGGGAATCTAAATTAATAAAGGGAATGTTGTAACCCGTTGAACCGTGAATGGTAGTTATCAATTGAGAATGCTATAAGCAACCATTTAAAGTACTATTTAATCACTTAATCATTCCTTGCTTGTTTAAAGCCAACATCGTACATCCACATCATACATCCACTTACGATTCATCCGATGTTTGAATCGGGTCGTTAATGGTTTCGTCGGTTGCAGTTTCCTCAGCCTCGTTTCTTAGCTTGATGGCTACATTATTTTTCTGCAAAATATCAAACCATTTTATCATCTTTTTCATATCACTGGCATATACACGGTCAAAGTCCATATCAGGATATACCTTTTCAAAGTAAGCTTTCACTGCTTTCGCATCCTTCGCATCCGGCAATGGCTCGTTATTTTCCTGCATAGCTTTGAATACCTCTGCCAGGTTTACATTATCCTGGTTAGTATATACTTCTATGCTTTCTAAATGCGAAAAGTTGTGTACGCGCGAAGAAACGAATTTAGTGCTGCCATCTTCGAGTGAGCGAACAATAGCGCCATCTGTTTTGCTGCCTGCCAGCTCGTATAAACCGCCTAAGCCGGTAACAGAAATCATTTTACTGTATTCCATACATCCAATTATTTAAGTGGTGCAAAGTAAGGATAGTAATGTAATAGTTAGAATTGGCTTCCTTAAATAGAAGCGAAAAAAGTTGCTGCGTGGTATCTAAGGGATTACTTACCCGTTCTAAGGATACCTGCTGAATACAATTATTAAAATTTAATTAAATCTTAACATTCATATTCACTAAATAATTAATATCACATTGTATAAACCTCTATATAATATATCTTTGAATATGAGTACATATAAAGT